>ENA-ORLY01003959-ORLY01003959.1-human-gut-metagenome-genome-assembly--contig:-NODE-3959-length-11254-cov-3.000716_pt1 | contig 11254 bp, 13 predicted proteins | sample MGYA00243071_ERZ508832 | MGnify/ENA primary metagenome ERZ508832 (study PRJEB26277, sample SAMN04329777) | human gut metagenome | biome: human-associated habitat | host: Homo sapiens | place: USA...
GATTATCTTATGAAAAAATACGGAATTAATTTATATTGTAATGGAAATATTATAAATAAAATAGAGATATTAGGAGAACTTCCTTGTTTTTGTATCTCAACTAATACTGGAAAGTATGAAACTTAAAAATTATATAGGAGGAAAATTATGGAAATAAGAAATCTTAAAGAGTGGTGTACAGCTCTTGAAGATACATCAAAAATAGTAGAACAATATGAAAAAACTTTAACAGCATTTTATAAAAGTGTTAAAGCAAAGCCAGATTACCAAACTCCATTTAGAACTGGTTGTTATACTAAAGAATCTTTTGGTAAATGTTTATTAAGAAATTCACCAATTATATTTTTAATTTCATTTATAGCTTCTATTATATCTTTTGGAATTTTTTGGTTAATAACTAAACAGACTAAATTTGGAATAATTTTTGGAATTATTACTTTAATACTAATAACTGGTATTCAAATTGGCGGAAAACTTTTAATTTATAAGTTTAGAACCAATAGATTATCTAAAATTGAAAATAATATTAAGAATTTTATGATAACGGTTCCTACTAGTTATAGAGCATCTGATAAAATGAAAACAATTGCTATGGTTTATTTTACAAAAACTGATATAAATCCAAATATTATATTAGAAGTTGTAGATGATTATATTAGACAAGCTGGTAGAAAATCAGATTATTCTTCAGTAATGTTTGATTTACCGTGTAATTGTCCATATTTAGATGGAGTGTCTGATTCACAAAATAAAAATAATATGAGTCAAACTATTGATACAGAAGATGATACAAGAAGAAATGAGTTTTTACCTGCAGATATTGATACAAAAATATTTGAAGGTTCAAAAGATTCTGATAAAGATCTTAATTCAATGATTGGTCTTAATGATGTAAAGCAACAAATTGAAAAATTTAGAAATCGTATATCATTTTATGGTAACTCATCAAATAATGGTTGTCATATGGCATTTTTAGGTAGTGCTGGTACTGGTAAAACTACTGTAGCGCGTATTATAACTAAAATGTTATTTGATCTTGGATATATTAAGAAAAATCAATACGTAGAAATTTCTGGAGATTACTTATGTGCTGGAAGTACTAGTAGAGCTTCTGCAATAATTGAATATTCTTATGGTGGTGTATTATTTATTGATGAAGCTTATCTTATGTATAAATCTGGATCTGAAGTAATTGGTGTTCTTCTTAAAGCTATGGAAGATCATAGAAAAGATTTTGTATGTATTTTGGCTGGTTATGAAGAACAAATGACTAAATTATTTGCTTCTAATGAAGGTTTTAGTTCTCGTGTTAAACACTCAATTTATTTTGGTGATTACTCAGAAGAAGAAATGCTAGAAATTTTTAATTTCTTTGCAAGTAACTATAATAATAGTTCTTATAAATTAGAAGAAGCAGCAATTCAGCCATTATTAGATGAATTTACTATGGAAAAGAAATCAAAGTCATTTGGTAATGCTAGAACTGTTCGTAATGCAGTAGATGCAATTATGGATTATTACGCAGATCGTAGTATTAGAGAACATTCTAATACACATATTATTCTTTTAGAAGATGTTCAATTATATATAAATGATAGAAAGAAAGCATTACAACATGAATTAAAAAATGCTTCAGCTGCAAATCAATTAGATGAACAAATTATTAGATTAGCTGAACTTAAATCAAGAATGAAAAATGGTTCTACTAATCCAGATGAAGATTTATCTAAATTAGTTGGACTAGAATCTTTTAAAAATGAAATTGATATTCTTAGAAATCAAAAAGAATTTTACGGTCAAATTGTTCATCAGAAAATTTTGTTATTAGGTGAAGATGGTTGTGGTAAATCTACAATTACTTCTATTTTAACTGGATATCTACATCAATTAGGATATATTCAAGAAAATAAGTATCTTGAAATTCCTGCAGAAATGTTAAAAGGTTCTTATGTAGGTCATACTGCTAAAAGAGCAGAATCAATAATCTCTTATGCATCTGGTGGAGTATTATATATTAAAAATTATAATACATTGGCTGAAAATACAGATTCATTCTCCGGCGAAGCAATTTCAGCTATTACAACAGCAATTACAGAAAATAAAGATGTTACTATTGTATTAGCAGATAAACCATCTCAAAGCATTAATATGATTAGAAATTTATTTACATTAGTATATGAATTTCCTATCTATACAAATGAACAATTATTACAAATTTTTGATATGCAAGTAGCTTCTCAAAATTTTGTTACTGATGATAATACTAGACAACAAGTTTATAATTATATAGTTGCAAACAATGTATCAATTAGAGATATTCAACAGATTTTTAATAATACAATTAAACAACATATAGTAAACTTTAATGGAGATGAAAATTATAAATATGTAATTTCAGCACAAGATTTAGTTTTTCCACAATCATATGTGCCAAATTCTCCAACAATGCCTACCAATGTTAATATAAATATTACTACAAATGAGGGTATTGGAGGTATTGAAGAAACTAGAGTAATTACATCTAAATCAATGACTATTGATAAGAATGGAATTATTGAAGAAAAGAAACCAACTCAAACAATTAAATTAAAGTTTAAACCTAAAACTTAAGCTATTTAATTATATAAGTAAGGACGATTATAAATATAAAGTTTATAATCGTCTTTTTGTGTAAAAGGTGAGTTATTATGTATAATTTAGAATCTAAATTTGATATGGAACAACATAAAAAACATTATATACATTATTTAGAAGTAATTTTATTTCCAGATGGCCATATTGAATATGCAGTTCCATCTCATCAAGAAAAACTAATTGCAATATGTTGTGAACAATTAAGAGTATCTAGAGATACTTTATTTGAAATGTGTCCACAAGAATATTATTGTGATGTAATAGTATGGATGTGTAATATTAGTGGATGTGCATCAGTTTGGACAGATGGAATAATGAAATCTGATTGTAATCCACTTACTAATGCTCAATGGACTGCATTACAAAAAATGAAGGAAATTGGAATATACGAAGGAAATTTATAGAAAGGAGGAATTTATATGCAATATAGAGGATATGAAATTCAAATTGTAGAATATGGATGTATTATTAGAAATAATAAAGGTGAATATGTAATTTCAGTAGATACAGAAAGTGAAGCTGAAGATTATATAAATGATATACATAATACAAAATTAGAACTATCTAGAACAAAAATTGATTGGTATGAAAGATTTTGTATTTATTGTAAGAAACTTCCAGGAAAATGTTATATAAATGATAAACTTGCAACTACTAATCAATCAAGATTAAACAGTTTCATTAAATCTTTTGAAAATGCTACTCATACTAAGATTCATTATCATTCTGAAATAATAGAAGGAGAAAGGTTTTATTTAATAGATCAGGTAACTATAGAATAATGGAGGGATATTATTATGGCACGATTTAAAGCACTTAAAGGAGATAAATCAACTATAGATAGATGTTTATCTGCAATTAAAAAGCATGTAGTACAGAGTTATGGTTAGATCATTTTATTGAATGTTCTGAAAAGAAAGGAACTGTAGATTCTACACATAATGTATTATTACATTGGTGGAAAAGTTTTAAAGAAACTGATATAAATTTTCAATATTTTAATATATTTAAAGATGAAGCCAGTTATTATTATGAAGATTCTAATGGTAGAATGTTACATATAAGTGACTCTCATGTTTATCATTATATTGGATTTCCAGAAAGTTTAATAAATGAACTTGAAGGATGCTCTCATGATGAATTGTATAATTTAATTGAAACTAAAGTATCACAATTTATAAATGAAGATGATTTTGAACTTAGCATTACTTGTATAAATAATATGTAGAGGTGATAACAATGAATTTACTTGAAAAATATAAACAATTTTTTGAAGATGAAGTTGCAAATTGTATTGAACCAATTATAAAAAATTGGTTAAGAGAAAATAGTAGTCATACATGTGCAACATGCAAATTTTTTAATTGTTCGACTTATGATTATGATGCTTGTATGTCAAATGGAATGTCTAATTATGTTAATAATCCATCTGCTAAAGGATATACAGAACAAGAACTTAAAGATTCATTACGAGATGCAAAATTAACTAATCAATCAGAAAATGATAATGAACTAGTATATACATTTATGTCAGAACCATACATTAAAGTGTCAATGAATTTTGATAATAATGTTTATTCTATTATAATTGCAGATCAAATGTCTATAAGAAATAAATTTATATCTGAAGAACTTGATACTTTTATACAATTTTGGAATAGAGTAGTTATTGATTATTATGGAGAAAATTCTTTTCCACAAATGCCTCTATATAACTAAAAAGCTATTTAATTAATATAACTAGTGCTTACTATTATGTAAGACTAGTTATATTTTGTTAGAAAGGAATTTAAAAAATGGCTAAAAGTAAATTAACTCTAGAATTAGAAGATAAACTAAGAACTATGAGTATTAGAAGAAGAATATATGGATGTGAAGAAGTTACTATTGGATTTTATAAAGATGGTCATGGAGATGAAATAGTAGATTTTTGTACTATGGATAGTAATGGCATTATTAGATGTTATGAAATTAAAATATCTATGAAAGATCTTAAATCTAAAGCTAAGAAATCTTGGTATGGTCATTTTAATTACTTATTTATTCCTGAGGAGTTATATATTCAAATAAAGGACAATTTAGACGATTATATTCCTAATTATGTTGGTGTAGCTGTTCCTTGTTATATAAGTTGGAGTGATGGAGTTGAAATTAAAAGAAAGCCAAAGCGACAAAATATATCTTCAGATCAAGAAAATATGATGAAAGAATCTATGATTAGAAGTATGAGTTATAAATTGATTAAATATAGAAATAGTTCTGATTTAGAAAGAGTTAAAACATTAAATAGTAGAATAAATAAGTTAGAAAAAGAAAATAAACAATACGCAAAAGATATAGCTAATTGTAATTGGATGATTTCATATTTAGAAAGAATATTAAGAGTATGTTATAATTTTAGGTTTGATTTAGCTGAATTTGTAGATAAAATATCTAACAGACAAATGAAACTAACTGATATAAATTTAAAATTATCTGACTCTGGACATAATTATAATGAAACAATGAAAGGAAATTAAATTATGCTAAAAATATGTCTAACTGGTGGTCCATGTGGTGGTAAAAGTACTATATTTTCACATTTGTCTCAAATGTTAGAAGATAGAGGATATTATGTATTTAGAATTGAAGAATGTGCAACAGAACTTATTTTAAATGGTATTTCACCTAATAATAATTTATCACTTTTAGATTTTCAAAAATTTGTTCTAGATGATCAGTTAAAGAAAGAACAACTTTATGCAAAGTTAAGTAAATTTTATCCAAATGACAAAATAATTATTTTTTGTGATAGAGGTATTATGGATAGTTGTGCATATATAACTAAAGAAGAATACGAACCATTATTAAAAGAACATAATATGACATTTGCAGATGCTTTTGCACATTATGACGCAGTTCTTCATTTAGTAACTGCTGCAGATGGAGCAGAAAAATATTATCAATGGAATGATCCTAATAAAGAAGATTGTGGAAATAACGCCGCTAGATCAGAATCACCTGAAGAAGCTAGAATTAAAGATAAAAAGACATTAAACGCTTGGATTGGACATCCACATTTAAGAGTATTTGATAATTCAACTAATTTTGAAGGTAAAATTAAAAAAGTTATTGAAGAAGTATTTGCTTTACTAGGAGAACCTGTTCCTACAGAAATTGAAAGAAAATTTTTAATTAAAAAACCTACTCAAGAACAAATTGAACTATTAGGTTGTGTATCTAAAACTAATATTATTCAAACATATCTTAAAAGCAATAATTCTAATATTGAAAGAAGAGTTAGACAACGTGGAACTAAAAAAGATGGATTTAATTTTTATTATACAGAAAAAATTATTATTGGCCCAGGTGAAAGAATTGAAAATGAAAGAAAAATTACTTTAGAAGAATATGTAAATTATCTTGCAGATACTGATACATCATTACACCAAATTTCAAAAATTAGAAGATGCTTCATGTTTGATAATAAATACTATGAAATGGATATATATCCTTTTAGTGAAGAATATGCAATTCTTGAAATTGAACTTAATAATATCAATGAACCAATTAATCTTCCACCATTAGAAATTATTAAAGAAGTTACTGATGATGAAAATTATAAAAATTATTATTTAGCTAAAAATCTAAAATTAGAATAATTAAATGAAAGGAATTTACTATAATATGCTATTATGCTATATTTGTAATTGTGAATGTAAATCACAAAAAGCATTATTATCACACGTTAAATATAAACATAATTTATCAGTAAAAAACTATTATGATTTATCAAATGAAGTTGGTAAATGTAAAACATGTGGTAAAATAACAAAATTTGTTAATTATTCGATTGGATATAAACCATATTGTTCAGCTAAATGTGCAGCTAATTCTAATGAAACAAAACAAAAAAGAATTAAAACAAATATTGAAAAATATGGTTGTGAAAATATTAGTCAAAATGAAGAAATTAAATATAAAAAATTAGTTTCTTATATGTCACATGTAGAAGAAACTAAGGAAAAAGTAAAACGAACTAATAGACAAAAATATGGTTGTGATTGGGTTACTCAAAGTGAAGAATTTAAAGAAAAATATAAAAAATCTTGTATTGAAAAATATGGCGTAGATAATTATACAAAATCAAAAGAATACTTAAATAAGATCAATCAAACTAAAAACAAAAATATAACTTATATGATTAATCAAGGTTATATTCCATTACAAGATATTAATTCTAAATATGGTACTGGTTGGCATCAAAAAAATCAAGATAAAATAATTACTTATAAGGGAAAAGGTTATATAGACTCAAAATATTTATCTGAAATAGAACAATATTCAAAAAGAGTAAATTCTAAACTTCAACAAGAAGTGTTTGATTTTATAAACTTACCTGATGCTATACAAAATACAAGAAAAATTATTAGCCCTTATGAATTAGATATTTATATTCCTAGTTTAAAGCTTGCTATTGAGTGTGATGGTACTTATTGGCATTCACAAGTAGATAAAAACTATCATTTACTAAAAACTAAATTGTGTGAAGATATGGGAATTAGACTAATTCATATAACAGAATGGTTATGGAATAATAAACAAGATATATGTAAATCGATAATTAATTCAGCATTAAATAGAAATACTAAAATTTATGCACGTAAATGTGAAATTAGAACTGTTTCTAATAAAGAAGCTAAAGAATTTCTAAATATAAATCATATTCAAGGTAGTATTAATGCTTCTAAACATATTGGTTTATATTATAATAATGAATTAATCCAGCTTATTTCTTTGGGTAAATCAAGATATAAGAAAAATGAATATGAATTATATAGAATGTGTACAAAATTAAATATTCAAGTAATCGGTGGTTTCAATAAATTATTAAATCAAGTACATGAACCTTTAGTTTCTTATGTAGATAGAAGTTTATTCACTGGAAAAGGATATATAAAAACAGGATGGACTTTAATAAGTGAAACTCCTCCATCATATTCATATTATAAACAAAACATAAAACTAAATAGAACACAAACACAAAAATCTAAACTTCCAACTATATTAAATAATTATGATCCAACTAAAACAGAAAAACAAAATATGTTAGATAATGGTTGGTTAATTATTTATGACTGTGGAACACTTAAATTTATGAAAGGATGTGAACAATAAATGGCAGCACAACAAGAATCAAAAGCAGTAAATGACGGCATTGCTAACTCTCATGACGACGTCCAAGTCTTAAAAGGTATTCAACCAAAACACCAAATCTGCTACAAAGTATTCAAATTTTGTAGACTAATGTCTATTCTACTATTAATAGGTGATGGTGTTTTCTTTGCATTTACTTTTGTTCCAACTATGCAATTTATTACTAAATATAAATTCTATAGAATGGGAATCTTATGCTTAGTAGGCGTATCAGTAGCTTTATTACTTATAGCTATTATTGATAAATTACTATTCTTACGTAAAGCGCCTTTTGACGATTGGGTATATGAAATTGCGGAAAAACGTTTAGGAACTTCAATCATATTCTATGATAGCAAATATATCTATATCAACTATGATAGAGGTGGAAAAGAAGTAGATAAAAAAGAATTCATAACTGAAATGTCAGATAAGTCAATTCATTACAGTTATTATTACATTAAAACTTTCATTGATCAAGGCGTTATTATGGTCGAATGTAAAAAACGTCAACCTATTCCTGAAAGAGCATCATTTTCGCCGAATGATGATAAATTCTGGAATATAGTTCCTATGGGATTAACGATAAATCCTAACACACAAAAAGTGTCTCCAATTGGTTGGTATCTTAATGATCAAAATAAGAATGACGAGTTATATGAAACAGTTCCGAGTACAAGTATACTGATTAACACCATATAGTCAGCGTATACAGTGATGTGTGCGAAAAATAATTACCTGAATTGCTGGAAAGTCTTAAAGCTAGTAAAACTACAATATAGAGATGAAATATGCTCAAATATGAAAGTGGCGAAAGCAGAAAAAATTTACTAGATGACATAAGGTGAAATAAAAGCGTAGAAATACGTCCTAAGTGTTGTAATAATAGATAATCAGCAGCCAAGCCTCGAATAGATGAAGGTTCAACGACTATTCCATTGGCCATGACAAATAGTGGCAACAGAAGTAGGGCTTTATAAAAGTGGGTGAAAATCCTTTAAATCGAAGTGGGTAAGTTCTCTATGAGAATAAGATATAGTCTATTCCTATATGAAAGTATAGGTAGAATACACAATTCTAATAAAGTTGTGGTGGTACAGGATGTTTTGAAAAAGACACTCCAGTTTTAATGTATAATACATTAATTTAAAATTAAACAGATAGTAGAGAGTATTCTCTATTCTCTATTATCTGTTGTTTTTGTGCCTATAATGAGCTATTTAATTATATAGTACGAAATATAAAAGGAAATTAAAACTATGATTATTTGTAAGTTATGTAATAAAGAATTAAAAAATTCATTAGCATTACCAGGACATTTAAGACATAATCATCCATCATATAAAGTACAATCTTATTATGATGAATTTTATAAAAAGAATGATTTAGAAGGATATTGTAAAATATGTGGAAAGCCAACATCGTTTGATACATTTGAAAGAGGATATAGACGCTATTGTTGTTCTAAATGCGCTCAAAATAGTGAAGATGTTCGTAATAAAGTATTAAAATCAGTTATTAAATATGATGATAACTTTAAGAAAACTGGTTTTTGTGATGAGAAACCGCATGTATATAGATATGATTTTGAATATAACGGTAATATATATCATTATGTTGGTAGTACTATTCATAGTCAAGTTTCTAGGGTTAGAAATAGTTATAATAGTTTTATACCTGATGTGATTAAACAATATGGATATAAAGAATTTTTACTTAAATTCTGTACTATTGTTGAATGGTTTGATGATGTAAAAGAAATGAAAAAATTTGAAGAACTATTAAATAAAAAAGTAAAAGTAGAATACGGAGAAGAATTCGTTTTATCTATTAACGATGGCAATATGCCAAGTAATCATTGTCTATTAGCAGCAGTAGAAACTCAAAGAAGAAATGGTTCTTGGAATAAAGGAACGCATTTATCTACAGAACATAAAAATAATATTTCTAAAGGTATGAGTAAAGCAAATATTTATAAGGGACAAATTCAAATGATTGATTGTATAAATAGATATTTAGAAAATCAAACTAATGAAAAATTAAATTATAGAATTAAACGCTATATTAAAAATCATTATGATAGATATTTTGTATTAACTGTTGATAATATTATTCCGTATTTAGAAATTATTCAAAATGATTTATTACATATGAAATAACAAATATGTGCTATTTGATGTTTTTAAAATGAAATATTATTTAATTATAATACTTTAGAAAGGAAGTAAAAACTTAAGAATAACTGTAAAAAATGATACCCTAACATGCTATATTATATAAAATATATAAATAACAATTTTAAAATATTTGAACTTTTGGAGAAAAGTTATGAAAATTTTTAATAAAAAACCAATATTAGTTTTAGATATTGATGGAGTTTTTAATTCTTTATCTACAATTGTAGGTGAACGTTATCTTATAAAACATAAATATGGTACTTGGCAAATAACAAAAGAAAATGCCGAATTTCTAAAACATATATCAGCATTAGCAAAATGTTATTGGATAAGTACTTGGCAAGATGAATCTAATGTAATAAATGATTATTTAGGTATTAAACATTTTAAATCTATATATACTGGAGATAAAATAAAAGATATAACTAAAATAAAAGGTAAAAAAATATTATTAGTAGATGATGAAATTTCTGCTGAAAATTTTATTGATTATGATTCAATTGAATGTTTACAACCAAATCAGGGAACTGGATTGGTTGAAGAAAATCGTAGCTATATATATGAATGGATTAATCAAATGTGAGCTATTTAATTATACATAATAGAAAGGAACTTATTCAAATGAAAATTTATACTGACATTAATCAGATTATTGAAAAACCTGCTGATGTAGGTCAGTTGTATATTTATGTTCTTGAAAATTATCCTCAAAAGAATATAAAAATTGGCAGAACTACTAATCCTTTACAGAGAATGAGATCTTTATCTGGAAGTAATAATGGTGGAAATAAGATTAGTAGAGTTGCTATAAGTCCAATGACTTATTTATATACTTTAGAAAAATCATGTCATATTAAATATGATTGTTATAGGGTAAAAGGAACAGAATATTTTAACACTATTACGTTTGAAGAAGTGGTAAAATTTCTAGAAGATACATTTAATAGTGATAGTTATATTAGATGTAATCAAATTAGAAAAGAATGCTATGAGAGAAATCCTAATGTTATACCAGCCTTTTTAAAACGTGATAGTTAATTTTTTGTATGAAAGGAAATTAAATATGAGAGATAATTCTGTTTATTGGCAAAATAAAACTCAACGTGCTGAAAAAGCAAAACTGCATTCTGAATTAATGGTTAGAAATTATATTACTGATATTCAAAAAAGTATTGATCTAACTGAAATATTTACTGAAAAAGATATTATAAGTAATTATAATGAAGAAGATAGTTTAACAATTACCATATCAGTATCATTTGATAATT
>ENA-ORLY01003961-ORLY01003961.1-human-gut-metagenome-genome-assembly--contig:-NODE-3961-length-11245-cov-2.644162_pt1 | contig 11245 bp, 8 predicted proteins | sample MGYA00243071_ERZ508832 | MGnify/ENA primary metagenome ERZ508832 (study PRJEB26277, sample SAMN04329777) | human gut metagenome | biome: human-associated habitat | host: Homo sapiens | place: USA...
AAATATTAAAAGTGTTGAGAAGGCGTTACAATATATTGGGGAACATCCGGTGATTACAAGAGATGTGAAAGAAATTAAAAAAGCAGACCATGTAATTGTGCCTGGAGTTGGTGCATTTGAGGATGCGATGGAAAAGATGAACCGCTATGAACTGACGAAAGTGCTGCAGGATGTGGCGGCATCCGGTACGCCGATTATGGGCATCTGCCTCGGACTACAATTGTTTTTTGAGAGAAGTGATGAGTCAGAACATGATGTAAAAGGACTTTCGCTTCTTCCGGGTGAAATTGTGAGATTTCCGGAAAAAGAGGGATATAAAATTCCGCATATGGGATGGAACTCTTTGAAAATTAATCCGGATTCTAAATTGTTAAAAGGAATTCCGGAGGACACGTATGTTTATTTTGTCCATTCGTATTATTTAAAAGCGAAGCATATTGAAGATGTAGCGGCAACAACCGATTATATTGTTCCGGTACATGCGGCAGTGGAACATGACAATATTTTTGCAACCCAGTTTCATCCGGAGAAGAGCGGAGATGTTGGGCTGGAAATTTTGAAGAATTTTGTTTCCATATAGAATAAGACGAAGATAGGAGGAATTTCGGTGTATACGAAAAGAGTAATTCCATGTTTGGATGTAAATGAGGGAAGAGTGGTAAAGGGAGTTAATTTTGTTAATTTGATTGATGCGGGAGACCCGGTTTCAGTTGGTGCTGCTTATGGAAAAGCAGGGGCAGATGAATTGGTTTTTTTAGATATTACAGCATCAAGTGATGCAAGAGAGATAAAGGCGAACATGGTTCGTAAAGTGGCGGAAACGGTGTTTATTCCGTTCACGGTAGGCGGCGGAATCCGCACGATTGAGGATTTTCGTATGATTTTGCGCGAGGGTGCGGACAAGGTTGCAGTGAATTCAGCGGCAATTTTAAATCCGACACTTGTATCGGATGCTGCGGATAAATTTGGAAGACAATGTGTCGTTGTTGCGATTGATGCCAAAAGACGGGCAGACGGCAGTGGATGGACAATTTACAAAAATGGCGGTCGTGTAGATATGGGAAAAGATGCCGTGGAATGGGCAATGGAAGCGGAGCGCTTAGGTGCCGGCGAAATTCTTTTGACCAGCATGGACTGTGATGGAACAAAAGACGGCTATGATGTTGAACTGACACGGACGGTTTCAGAAAATGTTTCAATTCCGGTTATTGCATCCGGCGGTGCAGGAACAAAAGAGCATTTTTATGATGCCCTTACGGAAGGAAAAGCGGATGCAGTTTTGGCAGCTTCGCTATTCCACTTTAAAGAACTTGAAATCGTTGAATTGAAAAAATACCTGCAAGAGCGGGGAATCAGTGTACGGTTATAAAAGAGGGAGGTTGTTATGAGTGCTTTGACAGGTGAGTGGGAGTGTGCATTGCATGAAGAATTTTCTAAAGAATACTATAAAAATTTATTCTTTTTTATTCGGAAACAATATAGTGAAACAATTGTATATCCAAAGGCAGATGAAATTTTTACAGCCTTTCATCTTACGCCACTTGAGAAGGTTAAGGTTGTGATTTTGGGACAGGACCCTTACCATAATGAAGGACAGGCGCATGGGCTTTGTTTTTCGGTGAAACCACAGGTGGCAATTCCACCGTCTCTTGAAAATATTTACAAAGAACTGCATGATGATTTAGGCTGCAAAATTCCAAGCCACGGTTGTCTGACTTCGTGGGCAAAACAAGGTGTTTTACTTTTGAATACGGTGCTTACGGTTCAGGCACATAAGCCGATGTCACACCGTGGTGTCGGCTGGGAAGAGTTTACGGATGCGGCAATTGCTAAATTAAATACACAGGATAGACCAATTGTATTTATTTTATGGGGGAAGCCGGCACAGGAAAAGGCGAAAATGTTGACAAATCCAAAACACCTTGTGCTGAAAGCACCTCATCCAAGCCCTTTGTCGGCATACCGAGGATTCTTTGGCAGTAAACCTTTTAGCCAGACAAATGATTTTTTGTTAAAGAATGGAGAAACTCCAATTCGGTGGGAGATTCCTGAAAAAATAGAAAATGAATTTTGAATAAGACTCAACTGGATGAGCCATATTTCATATAGTGAAGTATGGCTTATTTTATATGGATATCAGTGAATGTTTTCATAGCAAAACGGCCTTTCTGGTGTTTCCTGATTTGAAACTTTGATATCATTAAAAAATTGTAAAAAAATGAAAAAAACTTCTTGATATATGTGATAGGTTTATGTTATACTTGTGATAGTATAGAATTATACTAATCTTGTAGCAAATCAAACTAAAAGGATTAAAAGACTGGAGGAAATATGATGAAAAGATTGAAGCGAAGCTTTTGGGCCAAAGCAGCAGTTGCTGTGGCGTCAATCGCAATTGCAATCGGGGTGATTGGCGGAATTTCATTTGCGTCAAATAATCAGCCTTTTTTGGGAGATTGCATTGAGTACGGAATTGTTTGTAATTATCTGAATCAGACAGCAGATATGGAGACAAACTTTGCCGTAGGTAAGTACCAGGGGAATGGTCATTGGAACGGAAACACGATTTCTGAGAGCAAAGCAAATGCTTCCGGAGAGATTCGGATTGGAGAAGTTGTAGGAGAGTCGAAATTCCGTGGGACGCCTTATGTAGTAGTAAAGGAAAGTGTGAAAGATGAAGTTAAAGCAATGCTTACATCTGTTTCAAACTATGCAGAATCTGTTGTGAAAAAGGCAGATTACACAACACCAAAAGATGTTAAGGACATGAACAATTATCATGTAGACATTACAGGAATTGATGAAGAAGTTGTATATGTGGATGCGGATGCTATGGTTGAAAATATCACTGCAGGGAAAATTCAGAATGGTGGTATTAAGGTTACATTGCGAGCAAATCAGTCCTTAGTATTTAATGTATCATTGAAAGATACTGTTCGCATTCCGGAATATAAGATTACTGTAAAAAATGGAAGTAAAACACACGAGGAAATGGCAGAGTCTGTTGTGTGGAATATGCCTTATGTGACGAATTTGAATTTGAACTCAGATGGTATGAGAGCTACGATAATTGCGCCAAAAGCTTTTGTGAATTAGGGAACTACATCCGAAGGATGGCTGGTATGTGATACGGTTGTCAGCAATTCTGGCGAATGGCATATGATTTCAAAGAAAGTCCCGAAAGTGACACCAACGCCAAAAATGACAGCAACACCAACACCGAAAGTGACAGCAACACCGACACCGAAAGTAACGGCTACACCAACACCAAAAGTGACAGCAACACCGACACCAACACCAACGGCAACGCCGACAGCTACACCGGAAGTAACACCGACAACTACACCGGAAGTAACACCAACGGCTACTCCGGAGGTAACACCAACGGCTACTCCGGGTGATGATGCAACACCGACACCGGAAGTGACAGCAACAGCTACTCCAAACTTGTTCGATTTTGATGAAGACACACCGAGAGCAAGTAAAGAGCTGACAGACCCGGATACACCAAAAGCATCAGCAACAAGTAAGAAAACAACTACTTTGCTTGATGAAGATGTACCATTATCTGATTCCGCACCGGAGACAGGAGATACAACGAATCTTTTGTTCCCAATGATTGTTATGGGATTGTCTGTATTAGCAATTTTCGGAGTAATTGTATTTAGAAAGAAAATGAACTAAGTTAAGAAGTAAATGAAAAAGAATCTACAAAATGATTCAAAATATAATAAGGAGTTTGCTAAGGCAGACTCCTTATTTCTTACAAATAAAAAGGAGCCGGCCTTTTGGCAGACTCCTAAATTGTGATTCTTTTTATTTGTTTAAATTCTCATTTGCTGTTGCTAACATCAGTTTGATACGATTTAACTGGTTTACTTCGCTGGCGCCGGGATCATAGTCAACGGCTACAATGTTGGCATCTGGGAATGCCTTTCGAATCTGTTTGATAACACCTTTACCAACGACATGGTTTGGCAGACAGCCAAATGGCTGAGTACAAACGATGTTTGGCACATTGCTGTGAATCAATTCAATCATTTCACCTGTGAGAAACCATCCTTCACCGGTCTGGTTACCGTTAGATACGAAAGGCTCTGCATATTTAGCCAGTACGTGAATCTCAGGTGGTGCCTCAAAACGCTTGCTCTCAGCAAGTGCTTTGCAGTATGGCTTGCGGAACTGATTTAACAGCCAGATAGCAACATTTCCTAGCCACTTACTGGTTTTCTTAAAGCCAAGATGGTCAGCCTTAAATTCACTATCGTAAGCACTGTACATAAAGAAGTCAAGCATATCCGGACAGACTGCTTCAGCACCTTCAGCTTCCAAGAGTTCGACAACATGATTGTTGGCTGCAGGGAGATATTTAACTAAAATCTCACCAACGATTCCAACACGTGGTTTTTTCTTTGTTTCATCTAATTCAATTTCATCAAATTCCTTCACAATTTGTTTGATATTTTTCTTAAGTTCCGACTGCTTTGGTTTTTTTACAGCCTCAATACAGATTTTTTTCCATTTATCGTGAAGAGCGTTTACGGACCCCGGTACTTTCTCGTAAGGGCGGGTGTGGTATACGACACGCATAAACAAATCACCGTAGATTAAGCTGTGAATAGCGGCTTTTAACAATCGATAATTGATGTTAAAGCCGGAGTTTGTTTCCACACCGGCACTTAATGAGATAACCGGAATCTGTTCCATGCCTGCTTTTTTTAGTGCACGGCGGATAAAGCCGATATAGTTCGTTGCACGGCATCCACCGCCGGTCTGAGTAATGATTAAAGCAGTTTTATTTAAATCGTACTCACCGGATAACAACGCTTTCATAAACTGTCCGACTACAAGAAGAGACGGATAGCACGCATCATTATTTACATATTTTAAGCCATAATCCAATTCGCCTACGCCACTTGGCAACTGAACCAGATTGTAACCACAGGCGGACAGAGCCGGCATGAGAATGTCGAAATGGATCGGTGACATCTGTGGTGCTAAAATCGTGTAATTCTTACGCATTTCCTTTGTAAATTCAACTCGTTTATAGGCTGAATTTTGGGGAGATGACTTAATTCCCTTGCGTTCGCGGTCTTTCACGGCGGAAATAAGTGAACGGATACGAATTCTTGCGGCACCTAAGTTGTTGACCTCGTCAATTTTAAGAACCGTACATATTTTATTAGAACTTGTCAAAATATCATTGACCTGGTCGGTTGTTACTGCGTCAAGTCCACATCCAAAAGAGTTAAGCTGAATCATATCCAGATTGTTCTGGGTGCGTACAAAACTGGCAGCGGCATAAAGTCTGGAATGATACATCCACTGATCCATCGCAATCGTTGGCCGGTCAACTTTTCCTAAATGGGAAATGCTGTCCTCGGATAATACCGCAATGTCGTAAGATGTTATCAATTCCGGAATACCGTGATTGATTTCCGGGTCAATATGGTAAGGACGACCGGCTAACACAATACCTCGCTTGTTGTTATCTGCCATCCATTTTAATACGCGTTCACCCTCTAAGCGGATATCATTTCTTGTTTTTTGCAATTCTTCGTATGCCTTGTGGGCAGCTTTTCGAATCTCGCCGGCATCAATATTATTTTCTTTGCTGAGATAGCGTACTAACTCATCGGCAAGAATTTTATCGCTTTCAAAGGAGACGAATGGATTCTGGTAGGTAATCGATTCATCTGCCAATTCTTCTACATTATTTTTGATATTTTCTCCATAAGAAGTGACAATTGGGCAGTTGTAGTGGTTGCCCGCTTCATCAAATTCTTTGCGCTCGTAAGGAACACAAGGGTAAAAAATGTACGAAACGCCCTGGTTTAACAGCCATGAGATATGTCCATGAGCTAACTTTGCCGGATAACATTCCGATTCGCTTGGAATCGATTCGATACCAAGTGAATAAATGTTTCGGTTGGAAGCCGGTGAAAGAACGACTTCGTAGCCAAGTTCCGTAAAGAAAGTAAACCAGTATGGATAATTCTCATACATATTTAACACGCGTGGAATTCCGACCTTGCCGCGATATGCTTTGTCCGCAGATAATGGTTTATAGTGGTCAAAAAGACGCTTATTTTTATAGGCGTAAAGGTTTGGAACGTCACGGTTTGTCTTTTCTTTGCCAAGACCACGTTCACATCGGTTACCGGACACAAACTGACGGCCACCGGTAAAGCGGTTTATTGTAAGGAGACAATGATTGGTACATCCCTTACATCTTGTCATGGAACTTTCAAATTTTAACTCGATAATGTCCTGTAAAGAGAGCATGGAAGAAGTTTCTCCCTCTTCGTAATGCTCACGGGCAATCAGTGCGGCACCAAAAGCACCCATGATACCGGCAATGTCAGGGCGAATTGCCTGACATCCGGAAACACGCTCAAAACTTCGTAATACCGCATCGTTATAGAAAGTACCACCCTGAACAACTACGTTTTTACCGAGATCTTTCGGGTCTGTTAATTTAATTACCTTTAACAGGGCATTTTTAATAACGGAAATAGCAAGTCCGGCAGAAATATCTGCGACCGTAGCTCCTTCTTTTTGTGCCTGTTTTACTTTAGAATTCATAAATACGGTACAGCGGGAACCCAAATCAATTGGATTTTCGGCAAACAGAGCCAGTTTTGCAAAATCTTTTACTTCATAATTCAACGAGCGTGCAAACGTCTCGATAAAAGAACCACAGCCGGAAGAGCAGGCTTCATTTAACTGTACCTGGTCTACGGAGTGATTTTTGATTTTAATACATTTCATATCCTGACCGCCGATGTCCAGAATACAATCAACATCCGGGTCAAAGAAAGAAGCAGCGTAATAATGGGAAACGGTTTCAACTTCACCTTCATCTAACATCAAAGCGGATTTAATCAGTGCTTCGCCGTATCCGGTTGAACAGGAACGCACAATTGTGGCACTTTCCGGGAGCAGTTCATAAATTTCCTTAATTGCTTTAATTGTCGTCTTCAGTGGGCTTCCGTTATTATTATCATAGAATGAGTACAGAAGGGAACCGTCTTCGCCGACAAGAGCTACTTTAGTTGTTGTTGAACCGGCATCTACGCCAAGAAATACATTTCCTTCGTAAGTGGAGATATCTCCCTTCTTTACGCTGTGTACGTTATGTTTTTCGATAAATTCATTGTAATCAGTTTCATCTTTGAAAAGAGGCTCCATACGAGTCACTTCAAATTCAATTTTAATTTCGCCGGAAAGCTTCTTTAACAAAGCACCGATTGTTGTGGCGCCTTTTCCCTCCGAGTTCATGGCTGCTCCGCTTGCAGCAAAAAGATGGGAATTTTCCGGTGCAATAATTAAGAGTGCGGATGAATGCCTGTTTTAATTCTGTTAAAAAGTGCAGCGGACCGCCGAGAAAAGCAACGTTACCGCGAATCGGTTTTCCGCAGGCAAGACCACTGATTGTCTGGTTTACGACAGCCTGGAAAATGGAAGCGGCAAGGTCTGGTTTCGATGCGCCCTCATTTATTAAAGGCTGAATATCAGTCTTTGCAAATACACCGCATCGTGCGGCAATCGGATATAAAGCCTGGTAATCTTTTGCATAGGTATTTAATCCGGCAGCGTCTGTTTTTAATAAGGTAGCCATTTGATCGATAAAAGAACCGGTACCGCCGGCACAGATACCGTTCATTCGCTGCTCAATACCATCGGTAAAGTAAATAATTTTTGCATCCTCACCACCAAGTTCAATGGCGACATCGGTCTGAGGAGCATAACTTTTTAAGGAAGTAGCAACGCTCACAACTTCCTGCACAAATGGAATGTCAAGGTGCTTTGAAATGGAAAGACCACCGGAGCCGGTAATCATCGGTGCGATGTCACAGTCACCAAGTTCGTTGTAAGCACGTTCCATAATTGCACGTAAGGTTTCCTGGATATTTGCGTAGTGACGCTCATAGGCAGAAAACAGTATGTTATTGTTATCATCCAGCACAGCAATTTTTACTGTGGTTGAACCAATATCGATACCTACTCGTTTCATAAGTACCTCCTAAAGTTTCCTATTAAAATCATTTTTTGTTATCTAATTATCGAAACCTTATTATACGACAAAAAGAATGGTTTTGCAACAAAATTAGAAAGAACAAATGGCATTCTTTTGAATAGGATAATAAAAAAAGGCAGGAATCTGAAAATGAATCAACGCTTTTGTAATGGAATGATACATGTCATTCGCTCCGGCGATAATCTTTACCAGTTGAGCAGACGCTACCGTGTTCCGCTCGCACTTATTCTGCGGGCAAACCCTTATGTGGATGTGTATAATTTAAGACCGGGACAGGAAATCTGTATTCCGATGCCCTGTGGAAGCGGACCGATGGCAGGACGGGGAATTCAGCAGGAAAATGTGGAGACAACCGAACAGGAGACAGACGATGAGGAATACGAAGAGGAACAAACGGCACAGTCAGAGGAAGAAAAAGAGGTGTCTTGTGTCTATCGTGCAGATGGAACAAAAAGCCTTGGAGCGATATTGAATGAGTGCGGTATGACGATGGCAGAGTTTTTTGAAAAGAATAATCCGGAGCAGATTATTATCGCGGCAGATGTCCTTTTTGAAGTGCCAAAGAAGGTTTGACAAAGGTTATTAGAACCTTTATAATGAAAATGGATTAGTCAGACTCGGCGATGCCTTGTTTTCGGGGAATCGCCGTTGTCTTTGAAAGGAAGGTGAACAAGCATGATTTCCATTTATAAAACCATAGAAGATGATATGGTGGTGCTTGATAAAATAGAAGAGGGCTGTTGGATATCAGCCATTCACCCAAATGAGGAAGAATTGTCTTTTTTGCAGGAAGAGACTGGGATTGACTTGGATGATTTACGGGCACCTCTGGATGATGAGGAACGTTCCCGTATCGAATTGGAAGATGGATACAATATGATTTTGGTGGACATTCCTTCGCTTGATGAGAAAGACCGGTATGTCACGATTCCTCTTGGTATTTACATGACAAAGGAGCATATCATTACGATTTGTCTGGAAGAATCACCGGTTTTGAAAGCATTTGTAAACCGTAGAGTACGCGAGTTTTACACATTCAAAAAGACTCGCTTTGTATTCCAGATTTTGTATCGCAATGCTGCTTCCTACCTGCGTTATCTGCGTATTATTGACAGAAAAAGTGACCAGATTGAGGAAAAACTGCATATTTCCCAGAAAAACAGTGAGTTGATTGAACTTTTGGAGCTGGAAAAAAGTCTGGTTTATTTTACCACTTCCCTGCGCTCAAATGAGGTCGTTTTAGAGAAACTTCTGCGGACGGAGCGCGTTAAAAAATATCCGGAAGATGAGGACTTATTGGAAGATGTCATTATCGAGAATAAACAGGCGATTGAAATGGCAAATATATACAGTGGAATTTTAAGTGGAATGATGGATGCGTTTGCGTCTGTTATATCCAATAACTTAAATATTGTAATGAAGTTCTTGGCAACGGTTACGATTGTTTTATCAATCCCGACGATGATTGCCAGTTTCTTTGGAATGAACTTTGATAATATTCCACTTGGACATTCGCCGTTTGGATTTTTTACCATTATTGTTTTAACGCTTATTATTTCCGGCGTTGTGGCGTTGTTGTTCCGCAAAAAAGATTTGTTTTAATAGGGAAAAGACGATTGTTGAATGGAGGTTAAAAAAGAACTATGAGTTTATTAGACCGATTGGAGAGAACACGGTTTGGAAAATTTGGCATTCCGAATCTGATGCGGTATGTCATTGGAGTTAATATTGTCGGAATTCTGATTAGTCTTGTGAATCCGATGTTTTATTATTCGTATCTGAGTTTGGATATTGCAAGTATTCTGCATGGACAGGTTTGGCGTATTTTCACCTTTGTGTTAAGCCCATCCGGACAGTTTGGCGGTACCGGCATGGTTAGTTTATTGTGGTTTGCAATCTGGATTTTTGTGTATTATTCGATTGGAACAAATCTGGAGCGCATGTGGGGAACTTTCCGCTTTAATTTGTTTTATTTTGGCGGACTTTTACTGGTTGTAATTATGACATTTGTTTTTTATCTGTTTTTACAACTTGGGTTAGTGCCAAATGCTGCAACTGCTTATACGGATTATATGCTTTCCGCCAATATTATGGATGATTTGAACCAGACGATGTTTTTAGCGTTTGCCTTTGCTTTCCCGGATGCACAGTTCCTTGTGTATTTTATTATCCCGGTTAAGGCAAAGTGGCTGAGTATTGTATATCTTTTGATGGATGGCTATATGTTTGTCCGCTATCTGATGAGTGGATATTATTATTCGGCAGCGGTGATTTTGGTTCTTTTATTAAACTTTTTTATCTTCTATTTTATGGGACGTGGTTCTCTTACGCCAAAGCAGGCGTACCATCAGAAGAAGAGAAAGATGGAATATAAGAAAAAAACAGCACCCACACAGGGAAGTGTACCAAGGCATCATTGTGTGATTTGTGGCAGAACGGATGTGGACTCTCCGCAGTTAGAGTTCCGTTACTGCTCCAAATGTGAGGGAAACTATGAGTATTGTTCAGAGCATTTATTTACCCATGAGCATGTGCATCATTAAAAGGAGGAAGGAGTCGGAAAATGGGATTGTTTGGTATTGCGACAAATAGTGTACAAATGTTAGTGTTAGTAGCGGTTTTAACCGTGGCAGTTTTTGCTGTTTTGTATTTTGAAAAATTCCGCTATGAAGTAGAAGGAATTCGGATTTACCGCAAAGACAGCAAAAAGTCATGGACTAATCTACTGCTTGTATTAGCGGCAGCGCTGCTTGTAAAACTGATTTTTGCGGCAGCGTATGAAGGACATGGAACGGATATGACCTGCTTTAGTGCGTGGTCGGATATGATTTTTAAAGATGGATTCTGGAATTTCTATCATTCGGATTCTTTTACGGATTATCCGCCCGGATATATGGCAATGCTGTGGGGCATTGGGGCTCTGCGCAGCATCTTTAATCTGGATGTTGCAACGGGAGCCGGAAGATGTGTTATTAAACTGTTTCCGATTTTGTTTGTTCTTGGTGCAGGGGCACTGCTTTATAAGATAGCAAAGAGAAAATTTTCTGAAGGTTCTTCTCTTATTTTGTCAGCGACATACGTGCTCAGTCCGGTCGTTGTTCTGGATTCTTCGGCATGGGGACAGGTGGATGGTGTATTTACCTTTTTCCTGTTGCTTGTCTGCTATCTGTGCATGGAAGAAAAGCGTATTTTTGCGTATTTTGC
>ENA-ORLY01003964-ORLY01003964.1-human-gut-metagenome-genome-assembly--contig:-NODE-3964-length-11235-cov-2.683008_pt1 | contig 11235 bp, 8 predicted proteins | sample MGYA00243071_ERZ508832 | MGnify/ENA primary metagenome ERZ508832 (study PRJEB26277, sample SAMN04329777) | human gut metagenome | biome: human-associated habitat | host: Homo sapiens | place: USA...
CAGGACATTGAAGAGGGAGGCTGCGATGGGCCGCACGTCGGGGCTGAAGTCCTCGGGGCGCTGGTTGACATTCACGCCAATGCCGGTGACCAGATACTGGAGGGCGTTGATCTCGTTCTCCAGCCCCATCTCGGTGAGGATGCCGCACAGCTTTTTCCCCTCCAGCACGATGTCGTTGGTCCACTTGATCCTGGGGCGGACGCCGCAGGCGGCCTGGATGCCATCGCATACAGCCACTGCCACCCAGGCGGTGAAGTCCACCACCTCTATGGGGGGGAGCTGGGGGCGGAGAAGGGCGGTCAGATACAGCCCGCAGCCCCGGGGGGACTGGAAGGAGCGGCCCAGCCGGCCCCGGCCGCCGGTCTGCTCCTCGCCATGACCCAGCAGCAGCTCCTGGCCCAGCTGTATCTTCTGGGCAAATTCAAACAGGCTCTTTTCGCACACCAGGCTCGCGCGAATTCTGGTCAGGTCGCCCTCCGCCAGGTGGAACTTATGGAAGATATGATCCGCCACAATGATGGAAAGTACCGCGTCTCCCAGGAACTCCATCCGCTCGTTGCACTCTATTTTCTGCCGGCTTTCATTGGCGTAGGAGGAATGAATCAGCGCGCGCTCCAAAAGCGCTTTATCGTGAAAACGATAACCGATCCTCTCCTGCAAAGCCTCCATGGACATAACTGCACCCTCTTTTACTTGGATATAATTTATTCCGCCTCAGCGGTCTCGACCGCCAGCTGGCTTTCCATCTCGCCGATGATATTATTCTCACAGCAGCTGATGGCCTGCCGTATGGCATTGTAGAAGGCCTTGGCATCGCTGCTGCCATGCGCCTTAATGACCGGCTTCTTGGTGCCCAGCAGCAGGGCCCCGCCGTATTCGGCGGAATCAAACTTCCGCTTAAAGGCACCCAGGTCCTTCTTCACCACGGCGGCCGCCAGCTTATTGGGAAGGGATTTCATAAAGATCCCCTTGATCTCGCTCATAAAGAGCTTGGCCAGACCCTCGGTGGTCTTCAGGATGATATTCCCGGTAAAGCCGTCACACACCGCCACATCGCAGCCGCCCAGCGGCACCTCGCGCGCTTCCACATTGCCGATGAAGTTGTACCCGGCCTCTTTCATCAGACCGTAGGCCTCCACCTGCAGCTCGGTGCCCTTGGTTTCCTCCACGCCGATATTCACCAGTCCCACACGGGGATTCGGCACCCCCAGAATACGCTTCATATATACCGAGCCCATCAGCCCAAACTGCCGCAGCATTTCGGGGCGGCAGTCGTGATTCGCGCCGGAATCCAGCATCATAAAGCAGCCGTCCTTGCAGGGCACCACGGTGCCGATGGCCGGGCGCTTCACGCCCTTGATGCGCTTGACAATGAGCGTGCCGCCCACCACCAGCGCGCCGGTGCTGCCGGCCGAAACCAAGGCTTCGCCCCCGCCCTCCGCCAGCATCTGGAGTCCGCGCGCCATGCTGCTGTCCTTGTATTGCTTCATAATAGCGGTCGGCTCCGCTTCCATCGGGAAGACATCCGGGGCCTCCGCTATCGTCATCCCCTCCAGGGAAACACCCAGCTCCGCCGCCCTTGCACGCAGCTTTTCGCCGTCGCCGGTCAGTATGATCTCACACTTCCATTGATCTGCCGCCATGCGGCAGCCCCGCAGTACCGCCTCCGGGGCGTTATCCCCGCCATAGGCATCCACTATAATTCTCATCGTTCTTCCCTCGCTTTCCGGTAAGATTCCATCGCAGCCATCGCCCGGTCGGCCATGGCCTGGTAGCGCTCCTGCTTGCCCTTTATCAGCTCCGGCAGCGGCGGCAGAATGCCCATATTGCTGCCCATCGGCTGGAAATCCTCCACGCTCTCATCACTGATATACCGGCACAGAGCGCCCATCATCGTTTCGGGCGGGGGCAGCAGCGGCTCCTTGCCCTGCAGCCGGTCCGCCACGGCATGCGCCGCCAGTATCCCGCTCGCCGCGGATTCGATATACCCCTCCACGCCGGTCATCTGCCCGGCAAAGCTGATCCTCGGCTCTTTTTTCAGCCGGAAAAAGCCGTCCAGCAGCCGGGGCGAATCCAGGAAGGTATTGCGGTGCATCACGCCGTACCGCACAAATTCCGCATTTTCCAGCCCCGGGATCATCGAAAAGACCCGCTTCTGCTCCGGGAACAGCAGGTTGGTCTGGAACCCCACGATATTATACATGGTGCCGTCGGCATTTTCCCGCCGCAGCTGGATATTGGCCCATGGACGGTGTCCGGTGCGGGGGTCGCGCAGCCCCACCGGGCGCAGCGGCCCATACCGCATGGTGTCCAGGCCGCGCTTCGCCAGCACCTCTATGGGCATACAGCCCTCGTACACCTTAAAGTACTCTTTCTCAAATTCATGCAGCTCCACGCTTTTGGCATTCACCAGCGCTTCATGGAACGCCTCATACTCCTCTTTGTTGAAGGAGCAGTTGATATAATCCGCCTCGCCCCGGTCGTACCGGGTGGCAAAGTACACCCGCTCCATATCAATGGAGTCCTTTGTGACAATGGGTGCGGAGGCATCATAAAAACTCAGGTACTTTTCCCCGCACAGCCGCCCGATCGTTTCGGAAAGCGCCTCGCTGGTCAGCGGCCCGCTGGCCACGATGACATTCCCCGCCGGGAGCTCAGTCACCTCGCCAGTCACCACCGTTACATTAGGCAGCTCCCGTATGGCTTTGGTCATCGCATCGCTAAAGGCCTCCCGGTCCACCGCCAAGGCTCCGCCGGCGCTCACTGCGGTCTGCTCGGCGCAGCGCACCACCAGCGAATCCATCGCCTTCATTTCGGCCTTCAGCAGTCCCGCTGCGGAATTCAGCCGCATCGCCTTCAGCGAATTGGAGCACACCAGCTCCGCAAACCCCTCGTAGTGGTGTGCCGGGGAATACTTCACCGGCTTCATTTCGTACAGCATCACATCTATGCCGCGTCTGGCCAGTGCCCAGGCGGCTTCGCACCCGGCCAGTCCGGCCCCTATTACAGAAACTTTACTCATTATTTCGCACTCTTCTCGTAGCCACAGCCCTCTTTCAGGCAGTGGATCATCTTCACCCGGCCGGTGGTCTTAAACAGGCTGCTGCCGCACTGGGGACACTTTTCCGCCAGCGGGATATCCCAGGTCATAAAGCCGCACTTGGGGTTATCCTCGCAGCCGTAGTAGATGCGTCCCGTCTTGGATTTTTTGGCCAGCACCTTTTTGCCGCAGCGGGGGCAGCTGCCGGGGGTCTCCTGCTGCAGGGTCTTGGTATTCTTGCACTCCGGAAAGCCCGGGCAGGCCAGGAACTTGCCGTATTTGCCGTGGCGCACCACCATCTTGCGGCCGCACAGCTCGCACACTATGTCGGTCTCCTCATCGGGGATCTTCATCTTGGTGCCTTCCATATTCTTTTCGGCACTCTGCAGCATATCGGTAAAGTCATCATAGAAGTGGTGCATCATACCCACCCATTCGGTCTTGCCGGCCTCTACCTCATCCAGCTCCTGCTCCATCTCGGCGGTGAATTTCACATCCACTATCTTGCCGAACTGCTCCTTCATCAGCCGGGTCACCGTCTCTCCCACTATGGTGGGCTTTAGGGCCTTGCCCTCTCGCTCCACATAGCCGCGCTGCAGTATGGTGGAAAGGGTGGGCGCGTAGGTGCTGGGGCGGCCTATGCCGTTTTCCTCCAGCTCCCGGATCAGCGTCGCTTCGGTATACCGGGGGGGCGGCTGGGTAAAGTGCTGATTGGGCTTCAGCTCCTTCAGGGTTAGGTGCTCGCCCTCCTCCAGCCGGGGCAGATTGGTCTCCTGCTCCTCCTCGTTATCCACCGCCTCGGTATACAGGCGGGTATAGCCGTCAAACCGTACCGAAAACCCGGAGGCCTTAAAGAGATGCTCCCCGGCGGTAATATCGGTGGAAACGGTATCCTGCACACAGGCCGCCATCTGGCTGGCAATAAAGCGCTCCCACACCAGCTTATACAGCTTATACTGGTCGCTGGAAAGGCTCTCCTTGATCTTGGCGGGCGCCAGGTCTATCATGGTCGGGCGGATGGCCTCGTGGCCATCCTGCGCGTTGGATTTGGAACGGAAGGTACGGGGCTTTGCCAGGGCATAGTTCTCCCCATAGGTCCGCTGAATGTAATCATGCGCCGCAGAAAGCGCCTCATCGGAGATGCGCAGCGAATCGGTTCTCATATAGGTGATCAAGCCCACCGCACCCAGGTCCGGCAGGTTAATGCCCTCGTACAGCTCCTGCGCCACCTTCATGGTACGCTTGGCCTGGAAGCCAAACCGCCGGGAGGCATCCTGCTGCAAAGTGGAGGTGATAAAGGGCGGCGCGGGGTTCTTCTGCCGCGTGCCCATCTTTATACTCTTTATGATAAACGGCTCTTTTTCGGCGGCGGCCTTTAGGGCATTGGCCTGCTCCTCAGTGGTGATCTCACACTTTTTGCCGCCGGTGCCGTAGTATTTGGCCAAAAAGGGCTTGGCTTTTACGCCCTGCTTCTGCAGCAGGGCCTCCAGGGTCCAGTATTCCTCGGGCTTAAAGGCCCGGATCTCATCCTCCCGGTCCACCACCAGCCGCACCGCCACCGATTGCACCCGTCCGGCGGAAAGTCCCTTGCGGATCTTCTTCCACAGGAAAGGGCTGATCTCGTAGCCCACGATGCGGTCCAGTACCCGGCGGGCCTGCTGGGCATCCACCAGCTGCTGGTCGATGCACCGGGGGTGCTCCATGCCGTATTTAATGCCGGACTTGGTGATCTCATTAAAGGTCACCCGGTTCGGCTCCGTTTCATCCAGCTTCAAGAGCTGCGCCAGGTGCCAGCTGATGGCCTCTCCCTCACGATCGGGGTCGGTCGCCAGGTACACATAGTCGCTCTTTTTGGCCTCGGCACGCAGCTTTTTTATCAGCTCGCCCTTGCCCTTGATATTCTCATAGTTCGGGGCAAAGTCATTCTTCACATCCACGCTCATCCGGGAAGCCGGCAGGTCGCGCACATGGCCCATCGAAGCCATCACTTCATAGTCGGGGCCAAGGTACTTCTGGATGGTATGCGCCTTGGCCGGGGATTCCACGATCACTAATTTGGACAAATCTTATCACCCGTATATTCTTAAAATTTCGTTTTCTCTCGGCGGTTCACCGGCTGAAGCGATGTCCCGCATGGATTCTGATGATACCAAAGATCTCAAGCTGCGTCAAGACCGAAAGTGTCTCCGGCACCGAAAGTCCGGTTGCCGCCACCACCTCGTCGGCGGTCATCGGCTCGCTGCTCAGGACCTCCAGCACCGTGCGCTGGCTGCCGTTCAGCGTCTCCAGCATCCCGTCGTCGCTCCGCAGGGGATAGGCCTTGGCCGGGGCGGGCTTTTCCTTCTTCTTAGCCTTGCTGGGCTGCTTTTCGCACAAGGTAAGCTGCTCAGCCTCCGCTTCCTCTCCCGGCCCCGCAGCATCATAGTCCCGCAGATCGTATTCCTCCAGAATATCCCCTGCTTCCCGCACCATGATGGCCCCCTCCCGGATCAGCCAGTTGGGCGCGGCGCTCATGGGGCTATCCACATTGCCGGGCACCGCAAAAACATCCCGGCCCTCGGTCAGGGCAAACCCCGCCGTGATCAGCGACCCGCTGCGGCGTTCTCCCTCCACCACCAGCGTACCGTGGCACAGCCCCGCTATAATGCGGTTGCGGATGGGAAAATGATAGGAATTCGGCTCAGCGCCGGGCGGGAATTCCGTTATCACCGCGCCGCCGCTTCGCAGTATCTTCTTTTTCAGCTCCCGGTTGGCCGCCGGGTAGGTCACATCAATGCCGCAGCCCTGCACCGCTATGGTACGGCCGCCGGCCTCCACTGTAGCGTCATGGCAGCAGGAATCGATCCCCGTCGCCAGGCCGCTCACCGTCACCACGCCCCTGGCCGCCAGGTCCGCGGAGATCTCCCTCGCCACCCGGCTGCCGTATTCGGTGCAGCGGCGGGTGCCCACCACCGCTATTGTTAAGATATCATTCAGATCCATCCAGCTGCCGGCCACATACAGCACCGCCGGCGGGCTGTATATGTTCCGCAGCCGCTGCGGGTACAGGTCGTCATCCGGGGTCAGTATCTTCACCCCGTTCCTCTCACAAAAGCCCAGGACCTTCCCCAGGTCGGCGTCCTTGGCCTCCCGCACCCGGCGCAGTTCCTCCTCGCCCATGCCATGCTGCTGCAGCCGCCAGTCCTCGGTGTGGAATAAAAGGGTAGGCGAGTGCCACTTTTCCAGAGCCTTGGCGGCCCGCACCGTTCCAAAGCCATACGCCAACTGGAACCGCATCCAGTCCGAAACTGCCATCTCACTCCCCCTCCTTTCTTTTTATCCTTCGTTCCAGGCCGCCTATTCCGGCGGCACGGCTCCATTTTGTCTCGGAGCGACCCTCCGCTTCGCTGCGGGCACTGCTCGCCCATTCCGCCGCGCCGCCTGCCTCCTGCTTATCCGGGCAGATACCCCCGGCCGCTCAGCTCCCACATGCACAGCGCTGCCGCGGCCGCCGCGTTCAGCGATTCCGCCGCCCCCCTCATCGGGATATATACCTCGCCATTACAGGCATCTATCACTTCCCGGCTCACACCGTTGCCCTCATTGCCGATGACGATCCCCCGGCATTCCCCCGCCGGCAGCCTTTGCAGCGGCAGTGCTTCGGGGCTTAGGGTAGCCGCGTAGCAGCGCAGGCCCTGCTTTTGCCATGCGGCAATGCTCCCGGCCAGGTCATCCACCCGCACGGTTTTCTGCCGCCATCCACTGCCCATCGTACTGCGGATCACCTTCGGCGAAAAAAGATCGGGACAGTGGGCGGAAAGCACCACCGCGGTGATGCCCATCGCTTCCGCTGTCCGCAGGATGGTCCCCAGGTTGCCTGGATCCTGCAGCTCGTCCAGCAGCAGATAGCTGCCCGCCCGCATCGTCAGCGGCTCGGCCTTCGGCATCTCCCCCACCGCAAAAATGCCCTGCGGGTGCTCGGTCTCGGAGATATACGCCGCCAGCTCATTGGGGATGGAAAAGCACCGCCGTGCCATTCCCGCCAGCTTTTCGGCCTCCGGGTAGCGGGCGCCGTCATCGCTTACCAGCAGCGTCCGCAGCGGGATGCCGCTCTCAGCCGCATCCAGCACCAGCCGGGCGCCCTCCAGCACAAAGCACCCGGTCTCCTCCCGCCGCTTCCGGCTGCCGCACAGTTTTCGGTATTCCTTTATCAGCGCGTTCTCGCGCGAGGTCAGCCGTTCCATCCTTTTCCTCCTTTTGGAGATGCTCTTTTTTCTTTATACCCTAAGTCAGCCCCAAATGCAAGCAAATTTTTGATGACTTCATTTTATGACAAAAAAGGCCCGCCCGATCCTGTCTTACCAAAATCGGGCGGAGCGTTATGCTTTTTACAGGGCAGCCTTGGCCTTCTCGGTCAGGGCGGTAAAGGCGGCAGCATCGTTGATCGCCAGCTCGGAGAGCATCTTGCGGTTCAGGTTGATGCCAGCCTTCTTCAGGCCGTTCATGAACTGGGAATAGTTCATGCCGTTCAGCTTGCAGGCGGCGGAAATACGGGTGATCCACAGGCGGCGGAAATCACGCTTCTTCTGCTTACGGCCAATGTAAGCATAGTTGCCGGATTTCATTACGGCCTGTTTCGCCATCTTAAAGCGCTTGCTCTTCGCGCCAAAATAGCCCTTTGCCATCTTCAGGGTCTTTTTTCTTCTCTTGCGGGTCATCATCGCTCTTTTAATACGAGCCATATCTTTTTACCTCCGTATCATATCATCTGTAAATGTTGTTGTTAAGGGATCAGGTGTTGGGCATCAGCAGCTTCAGTGCGCCGACATTGGTCTTATCGGCATAGGTGCCCTTGCGCAGGTTTCTCTTGCGCTTGGTGGATTTCTTGTTCAGGATATGAGACTTGTAGGCTTTGGCTCTCTTGACCTTACCGTTTTTGGTCAGCTTAAAGCGCTTTTTTGCACCGGTGTGGGTTTTCAGCTTGGGCATTTTATTTTCCTCCTAAATTTGTTATTGCTGCTTATTGGTGGGGGCAGGCTTCGCGTTCATAAACATGATCATACTGCGGCCCTCCAGCTTGGCGGGCTTTTCCACATTGCCTACATCGGCACAGGCCTCTGCAAAGCGCTGCATGATACCGTACCCCAGCTGGGAATGCGCCATCTCACGGCCGCGGAAGCGGATGGACACCTTGACGCGGTTGCCGGAAGAAAGGAACTTCTTGGTCTGGTTCACCTTGGTATCAAAATCGTGGGTATCAATGTTCAGGGAAAGCCGGGTCTCCTTCACCTCTATGGTCTTCTGGTTCTTCCGGGATTCCTTTTCGCGCTTGGCCTGCTCAAAGCGGTATTTGCCGTAATCCATAATGCGGCATACCGGCGGCTGGGCCTGCGGCGCTATCTTTACGAGATCCAGGTTCTTTTCCTGCGCCATGTTGTAGGCATCGCGGGAGGACATGATCCCCAGCTGCTCGCCTTCAGCACCGATCACTCTTACTTCCTTGTCGCGGATCTCTTCATTGATCTGCAGTTCCTTGTTTGCGATTGCAAAGCACCTCCTGACTGAAATGGGTTGTAGCTCTCGGGTTTTCCTGTAAATAAAAAGCACGGACTCATCACTTTGATCGTCCATGCCAAAAGAACGCAAGTCTCCCGCATTTGCAGGCCTTGCCTCTATTGACCGTGCCTACAACCACTGTGCGGCAGGTGAGAACGATCTCGTTCTGCTTTCTTTACTTGACTATCATACCAAATCCCCCTCTCCCTGTCAAGGGGGAATTTTCACTATTTCCCTCGTTTTTTCCGCCTGCCGGCACCGCCCCGCCCCGCAGGCTTCCCTGTGTAAGGGGAGGGCTCCGCACCATAGCCTCCCTTGTGTAAAGGGAGGCTATGGTGCGCGGAGCGAACCGGAGGGATTGATGGCACAAATCATGCCAAAGTATCATCTCGCCTGTCGGCGTCGCTAAGTCACCGGAGGGTGACTCCGCCCCGCCGTTAGGCGACTGCAAACTGGCTCCGTAGGAAAAGAGAGATAAAACTAAGTCATAGTATCTACCGACAATCCCTCCGTCACGGCTGCGCCGTGCCACCTCCCTTTGCACAAGGGAGGCTTTCGCCGCCAGGCGACCGCCAACTTGGCCAAAATTCTTTTCCCGCCTTTTCTCCTCAGAAAAGGCCTCACAGCTCCACTTTCACCGCCTGCCCCAGGCAGAACGAATACAGCACCGCCTCGGTCACCGGCAGACCAAACTGCCGCCGCACCATGGCCGCGTACAGCTTCAGCTGCAGGGCATACCGCCCGGTCAGCTCCTGCGGAGCCGCCACCCGGTCGGTCTTATAGTCCAGCAGCACGGCATGGTCCCCTTCTACCAGCACGGCATCCACCGCCCCCATGATGAGCGTCGTCCCCGGCACCCGCAGCGCCGGGTCTATGGCCGCCAGCTCCTCCGGGGTGAATTCCTGCAAAAACCGCATTTCCCGCTCCACCCGGTCGGCTTTTCTCATCCGCTCGCCCAGGGGGGAGTTCATCAGCTTTTCCAGCACCCCGGTGTCGATCAGCCCGCCGTCCTCCCGGTACAGGTAGCCCTCGGCCACCAGCCGTTCTATCTCGGCCTTCGGGTCCTTTTTCAGCGCCGTCAGGTCGGCAAATTGCATCGCCCGGTGGGCGGCATTGCCCCGTTCGGCCGCGGTCGCCTCCTGCCGGGTCAGGCACTTGGGCCTGCGCTTCAGCAGATAATGCTCCCTTGCGGCCCGTTCGGCCAGCTCACTCACCGCCATCCTTCTGGGGGTCACGGTATCGGCCGGGTAGGGGTAGCTGAACCTCAGCTTCTCCTCCAGCCGCTGCAGGGCCTCCCCCTCCACGGGGATGGCCTCCTGCGCCTGTTCCAGTTCTTCACTCTCCGGCGGCGGCAGCTCCTCCGGCCGTATGATCCTCAGCTCCAGGCCCTGCTCCTGCATCACGGTGCCCCGCAGCCAGTCCCAGCTGCTCCCCGCGGCGGCGGCCCGGTATTCCCCGCTTTCCGCGGCTATCATCCCCAGCTCCTCCAGCCCTTCGGTGATCTTGGACCCCGTAGCCATCAGGTACAGCTTTTCCCTTGCTCTCGTCAGCCCCACATACAGGATGCGCATCTCCTCCTGCAGCCGGGTCTTGCGGTTCTGCAGCTGCATGGCCGCCAGCGGCAGGGTCTTATGCTGCAGCATGGTGTAGTTATCCCGCAGCTTGCAGGCAAAGCCCAGCTCCCGGTCCATAGCGATGTCGCTGCTCTCCTCCGCCCTGCGGAACCGCTCATTGCACCCGGCCAGGAACACCACCGGGTATTCCAGTCCCTTGCTGCGGTGAATGGTCGTCACGGTCACAGCGTCGCCGCCGGCGGCCGCCGCGCTGGGCAGCACACAGCCCCGCTGGGCCAGCCGCCGCAGGTATTCCGCAAAGTCACTCTCGCCCCGGCCGTCCTTTTCGTGCTCGGCCGCATGGGCCTGCAGCAGCCGCAGGTTGGCCACCGCGGTCTCGCCCTCCGGCAGCACCCGGCACTTTTCCCGGTAGCCGGTCACCTCGCATATCTCCCGGATCAACTCAGCGGCGGGCAGCTCCTGCATTTTGGCCCGCAGCAGGTCGTAGTCCCGCAGGAAAGCCGCGAATTTGCCGCTCTCCGCCGTTTTGCTCAGCAGGTTCTGGTACAGTCGCTCCCGCCGGCCGGCCGCTCTCAGGGCCGCCAGATTGTCCCCGGTAAAGCCGTACATCGGGCTTGCCAGCACCTCGGCCAGCTCCAGGTCCAGCATGGGGTTGGCCAGCACGGCCAGGTAGCTCACCACCGTTTTTACCTCTCTTACCTCCAGCAGGTTTTCGTTTTTGGCGCTCCGGGCGCCGATGCCCCTTTCCCGCAGGGCGTCTATGTAGTACTGTTCCCGGTTTTTGGCGCTCCGCATCAAGATGCAGATATCCCCCGGCCGAACCGGCCGTCGGCCCCCGTTTTCCTCCACGGTAAAGCCCGCCTTCAGCAGTATCCCGATCTCCTCCGCCGCCTGCTCGGCCTCCATTTTGCGGCAGTCGGCCACCGGGGTCCCCACAGGCGGGTTGATGACCAGCGCCGTCACCGGCCGCCCGATGGTATAGTCATACGGCAGGGAGGAAACCAGCTCATCCTCCGGCAGGTAGTCCATTCCCGCCGTTCTTTGGGTCATAATGCGGCTGAACAGCCGGTTGGTAAAGCCGGTGAT
>ENA-ORLY01003968-ORLY01003968.1-human-gut-metagenome-genome-assembly--contig:-NODE-3968-length-11224-cov-10.947340_pt1 | contig 11224 bp, 13 predicted proteins | sample MGYA00243071_ERZ508832 | MGnify/ENA primary metagenome ERZ508832 (study PRJEB26277, sample SAMN04329777) | human gut metagenome | biome: human-associated habitat | host: Homo sapiens | place: USA...
ATGGCATAGGAGAAACCATCCGGCTCCTTGGTCAGATAGGGGATCGTTTCCATCATGGGCAAAAAAGAACCCACTACGCTTTCGGTATCAAACGGTTGACCGTATTGCTTTTTGTAGATCATAGTAAAATATCTCTCCTCTGTTTTTTGAATTGTCACAGTGTAAAACGTACCAACGTATTTTTGATGGGCAATTAAGAAACTCTGACATTGGCTGGAGCAATTGGGGCTTCAGCCTTATTTTCAACCCAATAGCTGCGGTTGTGCAGCTATTTCAATACAATATCCTCGAAACGTGATGTCCCTGTTTACCCAGATACAGCTCCACGATCATTCGTCCGTTTTCGGTGTTGCAGAGGTCCTCTTTGCAATAGCCGCAGAGCTTTCCGTCCGCCTGTGCCACATAGCGGCGCAGCGGCTGCTGAAGCTCCTGCGGGATGCTGCTCCACGGGATCACATAGCTCATGCCCGTGTCCCCTACATCCACGATGCAAGCCCGGTCGCTGTCCTCCTCCGATAAGATCAGCTCCACCTGAAACACATCCGCAAAGGGTGCGCCCTGATACTGGGCTTTTTCCCGCCTGCGCTGGGTACGCAGGTCAGACAGGGCGGCGTCCAGCTCCGCCTCCGGCACATCGGTCTGGTACAGCAGAATGTGCAGCTGCTGCTCCGTTGCCTCGCTTCCCTGCTCCCTGTCGGGCTGCAGGGTCACGTCTGCATGAATGGCGCAGACCTGCTCCTGCAGCTCGGTGCGCAGCCGTGCAAGCATCTGCTGATGCTCCGCCTCCACCTCCTGCGGTGTTTTGGGCTCCGGGACAGGTAGGTTTTCGGTATCCAGCAAAGGCTTTTCTGCCGCAGAGGCAGATTTCACCGTTGTTTCACGGGGCGGCTTTGCCTCCGCAGCAGGGACTTTCAGCCTATCTGCCGTGGATGCCGATGCGCTCTTTGCTGTCGTTTTCGGCGCAGACGGAGACGACAGCTGCTTTTTGGACTGTGCTGCATCTGCGGTTTTCGGGGCGGCTTTTGCAGGTTCAGAGGGATTGCTTCTTGTGCCGGAATCGTAGGATGGTCGGAACTCATTCCCGGTGCGGCGGTAGTACCGTCTGCCCACCTGTTCCCTGCTTTTCTTCACACCATCGTAGATCCACGCAAAGATCATGTACCGGGTAAGCGTGTCCCAAAAACTATTACGCCGGCAGCGCCCCTTACGGTTTTTATGACGGCGGCGGGAGTTGTGGTACGCCAGCGACATGGTTTCAAAGACCAGAAATCCGCACACAAAGCCCATGCCGGCAAACAGCTTTTTCCAGAAGTTCATTTCTTGCACCTCTCCCGAAGTGTGTTTTGCTTTGTCTGAGGTTATTTTACAGGAAGATGTGTCCATTAAACGGCTCTTGGCTCTTTACGAAAAAAACTTTGAAAGCCACGGAATCAACGGTTTCTTGAAGGTGATCCCGAAGAATTTTTGCGCTTCGTCCAGATTCATCATCAGGCAGTCTCTGGACTTACGTACTTCCAATGTCTCTGGCAATTCTTTCAAAATTCTGTCGGCCTCATATGTCGCACCCGCATTATAGCAGAGTTCATTTGTTCGGGGATAAATTTCAAATGAATCCTTGCTGGTTTTCCATCTCTATAGCAAAGATTTGAGATCGTTGGAAAAGTTTTGAACTAAAAAGATGGGAGGAGTTTTCGTGGATACGATCAAGCGTGTTCAGGATTTGATGCAAGCGCGTGATATGAATCTGTGTGTGTTGGCAAAGAAATGCGGAATATCGTATTCCACGATCCAAACCACTGCTCGTCGGGGAGGCCAGTTAAGCGTAGAGACGATTGAAAGAATCTGTCTGGGTTTGGAAATTACACTAAAAGACTTCTTTCATTCCTCATATTTGTAGTAAAAAGCCGCTCACCATGCTGGAAACCTGCACGGTGAGCGGCTTTAATACTGCTTCTATTTATCCTTTGGCAACCTCCAGATAAACGCTATTCTCCATGCTCATTACTATTGAAGGAATATACGGGATCGTATTGTCATTATACCGTGTGGAAATAGTGGTCGATTTCATCTCTGTATGAGTTGCTAAATCATAAAGTGACCAGTTGCGTTCTTTACGGTGGGCGGTTATAGTATTCAGAATATTATCCGCCGCCGCTCCTCACTTTCACACAATAAACTTTTGCTTATTATACTGTACTACGCAAAAAACATAAGCCTTCTCGTCGCATAAAAAGTACGAAGTTCGGGAGTGCTAAAATCATGGATAGCCTGTCCGCATTTGACGATTTATACACTGCCATCGAAGCGTGCCTCATTTACCCTGATGAAGTCATCGATCGTTTGGCACGGGCATTCTACCCAGCCATCCTTGTCTGCTGGAACAGCGAGGAAGGCCAGCGTGAGTTTGCTGCATGGCAGGCGGAACAGGTTCATCTTGCTGGAAAAGAGAAGCAGGAAGTTCCCGCTGGGGAACTCCCTGCTGTACATATCATTCTTGTCTGTGGCTTTTGGCAGGGTACGTCCGGGTGGGCGCACCCTGTTTTTTTGTTTTTAATAAACAAGATGGAGCAAATCGGCCAGTACGATCATAGCAACAATTATAGCAAAAAGAAACACGGGCAATCAATCTCCGGGCTGTGATATGGGATTACCCGGCCAAATTGATTCTTTTCCGCAAGCTCCCGGCACTGCATTGCATCCAGATGCACCGGATACCGCAGGAAGAGCATCTGCCCGTTTTTCAGCATTTCTGCGCTCAGGCTGCCCGCATCCGGGGTGCCTGTCATGATGCCGTGTGCTCCGTGCGCCACCATTTCGCGGGCGCGCTGCCCGGCTTTTCCTGCCAGCTGCGGTCCGCTGAGAAAGACAACGCTTTTTTCCCGGCTGAGGAAAGCATCCGGCTGCACCCAGTCCGCAAAATGCGGCGGCACAGGCAACAGCCACGGTCCACCCAGCTGGATCTGCTGTAGCTGACGAAGGAAATGCGCATCGCCGTAAAATTTCAGATTCGGTGCAAAGCGTTTCAGCAACAGAAGGATCTCCGGCCCTCGGCCATATTTCGGCACCGGGAAGAACAGAAGCTGTGTCTGTTTCAGGCACTGCACGGTCTCCACACAGAGTTTTTTGACGCAAGTGTTCCAGTCTGCGTCCGTGCTGCCGTAAGCCGCATCCAGAACGGCCAGATCTGCCGTCTGGCTCCGCAGCGGGTCACAGGGGTAGAGCGGGCTGTGCTCTGCATAGTCGCCAGAAAAGAGAATGCTCTTTCCGTTCCATTCAAATCGCAGCCAGACGCTGCCTGCGCAGTGCCCGGAACGCCCCCATGTGACCTGCAGGCCGGGCAGTTCCGGCACAGAGCCGGAGCCTTTGCAAGGGCAGAGACTTTCCAGCGTTTGGATATGATTCAAGGAAAAGGGCAGTTGGGTCAGAGTAGGCAGCGTAGCATAGACCGGCCCCTGATACCCCTGCTGCGCCAGCCACGGCAGCGCCCCGGTGTGGTCTGCGTGGCTGTGGGTCAGAAAGACAGCCCGCAGTTTTTGAATCTGCTCTGCATTCAGCCGGGGCAGGTCGTCCTCTGCGCCAGCCAGCAGACCGCAATCCACCAGAAAAGCAGCACTATTCTGTTCCACATAAAAGCAGTTGCGGCCATGTTCGCCGCAGCCCCCGGCAATAAAAAGTTCCATCTCAATGCACCTTCCGATGATCGATCACCGTGTTCAAAATCAGCAGTGCCGTGGTCGAAAACAACACACACAGCACCGCCATCGCCATGCCAACCGAAACGCTGCCCTGCTCAAATTCCCGCACGATAAAGGTGGAGACCACCAGTGTGTTGGGCGGAGCGATCAGACTTGCCGTTACCAGTTCCCGGAAAGCGATGATGAAGGTCATCATCCAGCCGGTGGCGATGCCCTGCCGGATCAGCGGCAGGGTGATACGCCGCAGGATGTAAACCGGGCTTCCGCCGAACACCTGTCCTGCCGCCATCAGGCTGTCACTGATTTGGGTAGGCGAAGATCTCAGCCACTTCGTCTACTCCCAAAATGGGATAAAGCGACTTGCGTTCTGCAGGCATGAGCGCTTCCAAAGCATCCGCCAGATCTTTTTCATGGTAATCCGACAGTTTTTCGGCCAGTTCAGCCTGAGGTATATTGCCATGAATGATGTTCAAAATTTCCTGCACATAGTTTTTCTGCATGATCTGTCCTCTTGATTCTGTTATGTCAATCAAAAAATATCGTTTCACTTCAAAAATTCGAATTCTATCATAGCACGTCCGTCCTGTGACAGCCACCATTCCGGTGTAAACCCTTTGTAAAATCAGATATAAAAAATTCCCGTCAAAGCAGCAGACTTTGACGGGACGAAAGAAGAAAAGAAAGATACTCAATTGATGCACAGAGCCATTCAAGCTATAACCTGATCTCTTGCACAGAGCATACGTTGATGCCGCTCTGCCCTGTACCATGGCAGATAAAGAAGCAACAGGACTGCAGCAAGAACCGGCAGAAAGCCCAGTAGATAAAAACGTTCTCCAAAGCAGTGGGCGAAAAAGGCAGTAATCGCATTGCCCTGCGGATCATTGAGAAAGAAAAAGTTTGTTTTCAGCAGCCGATTCAGGAAAAAGATCGGCGTTGCGATTGCACACAGAAACGCCAGTACCCAGCGGATATGATGCACCTGCGGGCGAAATCCGCCAGCAAGCAGAAGGACCGGATAGAGGATCAGCAGAACGTGAATGCTATAGGAATGCAGATGCAGCAGGTTCCAGACCGGGAGCCGCTGCCATGAGGGGCTCAACATTGCGACCACTGCTCCCGGAATACAGAGCGCATAAAGGATTTCCTTGCTCCAACGGCTCTGGTGTATGGCATCGTACCAGCAGACAAAGATGTTGATGCTGCACAGGTGGAGAGGCAGATAGGTCACGTTCCATTGACCGGTGTACAGCAGGACGGCCTGCTTCATAAACTCATCGGCCAGCATCAGGACAAACACAGCGCGAAGGATCTGATGCCGGGTCACTTCCCTGCAGCGGTAGTAGATCACCGCACAGAGAAAAATGACCGCCGCTGCTCCCAGCAATTCTGCCCAATGCGTTGCACTGAACAAAGAGAAGGCGCGGTAATCCGCCCCGCGTTCTGCCTGTATCGTCTGCACGGATTTCCAGAAATCTTCCATAGGATTCTCCCTTTCTGCGATTTCATTCTACAATAAAATTGTATCATCGAAATCCAGTCGAAGAAACCGTGCTGCGGTCAAATCTGTGTGAAATCCGAGTGCATCTCACTTCAGACTGGAGTGCACGTTGGCCTGATAGGCTTCCTCGTAGAACTGTGCCTGACAATCCACGGCATCGGCACCGGGCATCCGGCGGACATAGCTGCCGTCCGGCTGCTGCACGCGGGCGTTGCAGTTGTCGGCCAGCATCGTGTCAAAGATGTGCTGCAAACGTGCCTTCAGAGCCGGAGCCGTGACCGGAGCCGCGATTTCCACGCGGCGGAGCGTAGAGCGGGTCATCCAGTCTGCCGAGCCGATGTAGTACCGGGCACGCTCTCCCTGTCCGAAAATGTAGATGCGGGAATGCTCCAGATAGCGGCCCACGATGCTGATGATATGGATATTCTCGGTCTCATCCGGGACACCGGCACGCAGGCAGCAGATGCCGCGCACCACCATATCGATGTAGACGCCCGCCTGACTTGCCTCGATGAGCTTGTTGATGAGCACTTTGTCGGTCAGGCTGTTGATCTTGATGCCGATGTAGCTGCCCTCGCCGCGGGCGGCAGCTTTGATCTCACCGTCTATCCGATTCAGCAGACGGTTCTGTAAGCAATGAGGCGCCACCAGCAGGTTCTTGACCGAATCCACCGTTTCGCCCTGATCCAGTGCGCGGAACACTTCGGTGGCTTCCAGACCGATTTCCTTGGATGCGGTCAGGAAAGAAAGGTCGGTGTACAGGCGGCTGGTCTTTTCGTTGTAGTTGCCGGTGCCGATCTGGGTGATGAAGGAAATACCCTCCTTCGTTTTGCGGGTGATCAGGCAGAGCTTGGAGTGGACTTTCAGCCCTTCAATGCCATACACCACATGACAGCCGGCACGTTCCAGCAGGCGGGACCACTCGATGTTGTTTTCCTCATCAAAGCGGGCTTTCAGCTCCACCAGAACATCCACCTGCTTGCCGTTTTCGGCGGCTTCCACCAGTGCATCCACCACCTTGCTGTGGTTGGCCAGACGATAAAGAGTCATCTTGATGGAGACCACGTCCGGGTCGCAGGCGGCCTCGTGCAGCAGCTGCAGGAAGGGACGGATGCTCTCATACGGATAGTGAATCAACTTGTCCTCTTCCAGGATCTGCGGAATGATGGGCTTGCGCTCGTCCAGTGCAGGGCTGGGCTGCGGGTGGCGGGGCGCAAAGAACAGGTCGGTGTGGCTGCGCAGCTGATCCTCGATCTGGAACAGGAAAGAGTGATCCAGCGGAGAATCGTATTCAAACACCCGCTTGGGGTCCAGTTTCAGGTTTTTGCACAGGGACTGGATAATTTCTTCGTCGATCTCACGGCTCAGTTCCAGACGGACAGGTGCCAGCTTTTTGCGCTTCTTGACCACTTCGGCCATGTGATCCCGGTAGTTCAGGTCTTCGTCATAGATCAGGTCGGCGTCAATATCCGCATTGCGGGTGATGCGGGCCAGCGTTTTGCTGGTGACCTTATAGCCCTTGTAGAGCAGTGGCAGGAAGTGCAGGATCAGTTCTTCCGACAGGATAAAGCAGCCAGTACGGCCCGGCACCGGCACCAGCCGAGGGAAGATCTCATTGCCGCAGGGCACAATGCCGATCTTCTTCTTTTCTGCCTTGGTGCTCAGCACCGCAACCGCATAGATGCCCTTGTTTTTCAGGAACGGAAATGCCTGCTTTTTGCTGATGATGAAACTGGACAGCAGCGGCAGGTAGTCCTGCCGGAACAGCTTTTCCAGTTCGGTACGGCTTTCTTCCTCCATATGGGCAAAGTCCAGCAGACGGATCCCCTGCTCTGCAAGCTGTTCCAGCAGACCATTATAAGCAGCGTCCCGGCGGGCTGTCAGCTTGTGGATAAAAGCCAGCGCTGCATCGATCTGTTCGCCGCTGGTCATATTCGTCTTATTTTCCCGTGCGTTTTTGTCCAGCAGCATCTGGTCTTGCAAGCTGCCGATGCGCACCATGAAAAATTCATCCAGATTGCTCTGGAAAATCGACAAAAAACTCAGCCGTTCACACAACGGCAGACGGGAATCCTCTGCCTCCTCCAGAACGCGTTCGTTGAACCGCAGCCACGAAAGCTCACGGTTTGCATAGCAATGATAGGTGTTTTCCATATTCCTCTTCCTTTTCTCTGACCGGAATGCTTCGGATTGCATGATACAAACGTTTTTATTGTACCGTGCAAATGTAAAATCAGAAATCAGGAATGTGTCTGGAATATGTAAAATCGCTTCTGCACACAGATTTTACCGCAATTTGATTGCAACCGCCTCGAAATCATCTTACAATAGTAGATACTTTCTTTTAATATATGAATCGGGGGCAGAGAACCATGACGTATAAAGACATCAAACACAATGAGGAAGTCAACGAACTGCTGAAAAAAGGCAACCAGAATCTAGGCCTGCTGGGCTACACCGAGCACTCACAAGCCCATTGTGTCCGGGTGGCAGAGACCGCCGCCCACATCCTGAAAAAATTCGGCTATCCGGAGCACGACATCGAGCTTGCCCGGATCGCAGGCTATATGCACGACATCGGAAACGCCATCAACCGCAGCCGTCACGCCGAATACGGCGGGCTACTGGCCAACGAGATTCTGAAGCAATATGACCTGAGCGTCCCGGACCGCATCACCATCGTGTCCGCCATTTCCAACCACGATGAATCCACCGGCGGGGCCGTGGATCCCATCTCGGCAGCACTCATCATCGGCGACAAGACTGATGTGCGCCGCAGCCGTGTGCGGGAAAAGCCCAAAGCATCCTTCGACATCCATGACCGGGTCAACTATGCGGTCACAGACCAGACCCTGAAGATCAACACCGAGAAAAAAGTCATCTCGCTGAATCTGCAAATCGACACCGATATTTGCAGCATGTACGAATATTTTGAGATTTTCCTGCAGCGGATGCTAATGTGCCGCGGGGCTGCCGATATGCTGGGAGCAACCTTCAAGTTGACGGCCAATGGGGCCAAAGTTCTTTAATGTGTAGCCATCTCCTTAAAGAACAGGAACCAGCCTTTACAATAAAAAACAAAAAGTCCCGCCTGAAAGTAAAGCTTTCACTTTCAGGCGGGATGTCTTTCAATATGACTGCTATGGCGGCATGCGTGACCATGAACTCTGCACGATGTCAATTCCTAGACAACTTTTTTCAAATACAGATCTTCAATGATGGTGGTTTCATCGTATGCAGCAACTGTGCAGGCGATCCCTGTTCTGCTACTACTCCATCTTTGAGCACCACAATCTTATCTGCACTGGAAACAGTGCGCATCCGGTGGGCGATGATGAGGACGGTTTTATTTTTTTATCAGCCGGGATATTCAAGACTCCTTTTTTATTGAGTGTGACTTCTCTCATAAACCGCAGCCGCGATGCACCAGACCATAATGGCACTGTTCGTGCTGCTCTGGCTCATCACGGACATCCATGTAGCCACCGGCATCTGCATCGCCTGCGCAATATCCGGTACTGCGGCCAGCAGAAGATTCCATGTGACCGGGTGAAAAGCCAGCATCCACCGGGAATACCGTGTCTTGCCCGCAAGCAGCATCACGAAATGGATGCCGAAAGCCAGTATCATCGGAACGTACATCGGCGCAATGGCGAGGAGCATGCCGTCTTGATAGGCGGTGACCGCCGCGATGGCAGCTTCTTCTCCGATGCGCGGGCCCAGATAGGTGGTGAACCACGCCATGGTAGCCACCCAGGTGTGGATAGTCAGCGCCACCGCAACGGTGAAAATTCCGCACAGATACTGAATGATCTTTGTTTTTCTGTACTTTGTATCAATGTCCGCATTCAGTGCTTTTACCACAAAGTAATAGAGAAAGCCCCCAATCGCTCCCAGTCCAACGGTAAGCACGGGCCTCCACAGCCCATAAGAGCCAGACAGATAACAGGCTCTGTTGAAAAGGCCGGTGTCGGTTTTCTGAAGCGGAACGCAGCTCAGCAGCCAGTCCCCGGCAGCCATCAGAACGGCTCCGATCGCACCGAGAATGTACCATCGAATCAGCTTTTTCGGTTTCTCCGTCTTCATCTTTTTTGCCTCCGATTGCAGTTCATGATTCTGCTTTTCATTTGGGCAATTTCCAACTTCTTAGAAAATCAAATGGACAATACCGCCGACAATTGCCGCTCCCGCAACCCAGATCAGCGCCAGTATGCTTCGCTTTTTCAGCACCTGCCTCCAGGTCTGCACGAACGGCGCATCTTCAAGCCCTGGCAGCACCCAAAACTGGCTGTGCCCGACCCATAGCTTGTCGATTACAACGCCGTCATAGATATTCATAACCTCAAGAAACAGCAGCGCCTGCCAATAGGCCTCACCAAAGGAGGAAGCCCCGTTCCACAAACCGATGATCAGCACAAGAGCAGCAAGCATCACGATAAAGAACAGTATCATAAAGCATTTTCGTTTCCGGTTCATCGTATTGCGGTCGATCAGTCCCAGTTCGATGGCGCGATCCTGCACCTCCTTGGGATAAAAGTACAGTCCATTGACAGCACCGCCGATCACAGCGATTTTTACCATTGCGGTAAACAGCAGACAATAAAGCAGCAGTTGCAGTACGATCATTGTTTTTCTCCTCTCAGTCTGCGTGCGAATCGGGCATCTGGCATCATCGCGGTGTAGCGGATTCCTTGTTTTCCCTTATGCTGAAGCTGCTGGATATGGGCTTCTGTTGTTTTTCTTTTTTCATGCAGGACTTTTTTTATCACACGCATAGAAAATCTCTGCCTCCCAAAACGATTGCTTCTGTCACACGTCCTCAAATCAGCGCGCAAAGCCACGCTGCCACAGCGGAGGCGGGAATGTAGATCACAAAGTGCCAGATATGTGTTCGCTTGTTATAGCCGAACATATGCGGACCGACCACGCCCTTCAGCTCCGGATAGAAATGCGGAAAGAAATTGGAGTGGCACAGCAGCACCCAGTCAAAGAAAATGATGTCGTAGATCTCCATGGCGTAGAGCACGGCGAGAAACCGCACAAAGAAGTCCAGGAAGCCGAAGCCGTTTCTGACGCCGTCCCATACGCTTAGTGCCGCCGCAGCGAGAAAAAGCAGGATGGCAATGATCTCAATCACCCAGCCGATACTATGTGCGCCGGGAAATCGTTCCTTTGTATCGGGGATTGCGTCCAGATTTTCCTTTGGTGCGGATGAGAAAAAACGCTTGTCCTGAATGAAACCCACCCCGCCGTATAAAACAAGAAAGTATGCCAGAAATACCATGAGCGTTACAAGAACCGTGATTTTCATTTTGATGTTGATGCCTCCGTACTGACAGACTGCTGCTTTTCCGCGTCCGGTTTTTTGATCAGGTCATACAGCTTTCCAAATTCGCCGATGTCCCGCACTCCGGCAAGTTCCATGCCCAGATGGACATATTTGTCGCACTTGGACTTGGCATCGGTCTCCAGAATTACCGGCACGCCCAGCCGGTCGCCCTCGGCAAAGGCAAGGTCCAGCACCTTTCGCATATAGCCCTGCCCCTGATACTGTTCCCGCACACAGACAAGACCAACGAAAATGTAGGGCTTCTTTTTCTTGTCCATGCAGTCTTGCAGTGGCACACCGCCGCGCTTGATGGCCATAGCGAAGTGCACGAGCCTCTTCAGGCTGGAATTGCGCAGCATCCCCTTTGCAATGGGCCACAGCGTCCTGACGCCCAGTTTCCGCTTCGGCAGCTTGTAGGCGATATAGCCCTCGCCGCGCTCGCCGGTGGTGTGCAGAAAGCCGCCCCGCAGCACCCCGCGCACATAGGCGCAGATATAGTTTGCCGTGGCTTCTTTCCCGGAAAAGGCAGCGGACATTCCCGTTTCCTCTCCGTAGTCGTAATAGCCGAAAGCGTGACCGATATCATGGATGGATTTTTCGTCCAATGTTGTAACTTTCATTGTATTTCACTTTCCTGATTCTTCAGCACATCTCTCTGTTCCGCCATCCGTCAGAAAGCGTACCAGCTCCGATGCAAGC
>ENA-ORLY01003969-ORLY01003969.1-human-gut-metagenome-genome-assembly--contig:-NODE-3969-length-11219-cov-8.545863_pt1 | contig 11219 bp, 10 predicted proteins | sample MGYA00243071_ERZ508832 | MGnify/ENA primary metagenome ERZ508832 (study PRJEB26277, sample SAMN04329777) | human gut metagenome | biome: human-associated habitat | host: Homo sapiens | place: USA...
TGGCAGTATATAACCCGGTCAGGCGAATCCTCATGCAGCCCATTACTGCAACCATCAGTGAATTATAAACCAGAACAGCAGATGCCCACCGGCTTATGAAAACCATAGGCAGGCGGGCATCGTGTTTCTTTATAAGGGCTTAATCTTCCAGCCTACCGTGGTCGCAGCCGAGGGAGAGATAGCGCTCCATCTCCTCTCCCAGCACCATCTGCGCATACTCCAAGGGCTTATTGTACGAGCGCAATGGCAAGCCCAACAAAGCCTATCTTGCCGAAGCCATGGCGCAGGCAAAGCTGGCGGATATTGTGATTTTGTGCATTGGTCTGGACGAATCCAGCGAGAGCGAAGGGCTAGACCGTACCCACATCTGCGTTCCGGCGGTGCAGAAGGAACTGCTGGACGCCGTGACAGCGGCCAACCCCAATGTGGTGGCAGTGGTCAGCTCGGGCAGCGTTATTGAGACCGACTGGGTGGCAAAGTGCAAGGCGGTCGTGCATGGCTATCTGGGCGGACAAGCCGGTGCTGGTGCCATGCTGGATGTACTGACCGGCTGGCAGAATCCCTGCGGCAAGCTGGCGGAGACCATTCCGCTGAACTATACCGACACCCCGGTCGCCACCTATTACCTCGGCAAACGGCAGAATGCGGAGTACAGGGAAGGGCTGTATGTCGGCTACCGTTACAACATCGGCACCACGCTGCTCAACGGCGGTATCTCCATGGTGATCTTCTTCTTTGTGAATAAGATTATCTTCCCGGAGAGGGAAGCCAAAACAGCCGCTTGATTTACTGTGCAATCTCCGAAATCTTTTTCTCCTTCATAACAGCTTCCACAGGATTCCACAGTTAAGGTGGATTCTGTGGAAGATTGTTTTATAAAAACATCTTGCATTCGGTTTTAAATTATGGTATATACATTATACGAAACATTGAATTGATGAACGTATCACCGTTCAATGATGTGTAAAAGTGAGGTGCTTGCCATGACTGCCGTGATCTACGCCCGCTATTCCAGCGACAACCAGCGTGAAGAATCCATTGAAGGTCAAATTCGTGAATGTACGGCCTATGCCGAAAAGAATGGCATTACGGTGGTCAAACACTACATTGACCGTGCCATCTCTGCCAAGACGGACAACCGCCCGGAGTTCCAGCAGATGATCAAGGACAGCGACAAAAAGCTGTTTGACATCGTGCTGGTCTGGAAACTTGACCGCTTTGCCCGGAATCGTTATGATAGTGCTCGGTACAAGACCCAGCTGAAGAAGAACGGTGTCAAGCTCATGTCGGCTACGGAGATCATCTCCGAGGGGCCAGAGGGTATCATTCTGGAATCGGTTCTGGAGGGCTATGCAGAATACTACTCTGCCGACCTTGCCGAAAAGGTTGTCCGTGGACAGACAGAGAACATCCTGAAAGGCCGCTGCAACGGTGGTCGTGGAACGTTTGGATATACGCTGGATTCCGAGCGGAAATTTCACATCGACCCGCTTGCCTCCCCTTTCGTGCTGGAATCGTTCACGAAGTATCGGGATGGCCTCACGATGAAAGAGATTCGGGACTGGCTGAATGAAAACGGCATCAAGAACCCGGTCGGAGGCGAATTTACTTACAACAGCGTGGAGCACATGCTCAAAAACCGGCGTTATATCGGAGAACTGAAATTCCGGGATGTGGTCGTGCCGGATGCGATTCCGCCCATCGTGCCGCTGGAACTGTTCGATGATGTGCAGGAAAAGATTGCCAAAAACAAGAAAGCCCCTGCCCGAAGAAAGGCAGAGGACGATTACCTGCTGACAACCAAGCTGCACTGTGGTTGCTGCGGTGCGCTGATGTTTGGCGAAAGCGGCACAAGCCGGACGGGAGAAGTCCACCGCTACTATAAATGTGCCACGGCCAAAAAGAAGAAGGGCTGCAAGAAGAAAACTGTCCGCAAACAGTGGCTGGAAGATCTGGTGGTGAACCAGACCATGCAGCTTGTCCGGGACGATGCCGCCATGGAATCCATTATCGCCAAGGTCATGGAGCTGCAAGACCGAGAGAACACCAACCTTCCTCTCTATGAGAAACAGCTCCGGGATGCAGAATCGGGTATCCAGAATATGCTCAACGCAATTCAAGCCGGAATCCTCACCAGTTCCACCAAGGAACGGTTGGAACAGCTCGAAGAAACCAAGCGTGAGCTTGAAGCCCGCATTGCGGAAGAAAAGCTGGCAAAGCCAAAAATCAAAGAGGAATTTATCCGTTTCTGGCTGATGCGCTTCCGTAAACTGGACATGAGCCTGAAAGACCAGAGGCAAGCGTTGGTGGATACGTTCATCAATTCGATTTATCTGTACGATGATAAGGTTTTGATAACCTTTAACTATAAAGAAGGTACACAGACCATCACGTTTGAGGAAGCGGCCCAAGCCGCATCAAAGGAAAATGGTTCGGATTTGGATTGCATTCCTGCACCAGAAAATGCCGTGAAATCGAAAGATTTCATGGCTTTTTTGTTTTTCTGGCAGGGTCTGCACACTTTTGCACATCTCCTGCACACTTTACAAAAAAGCCATGAACTCTTTGCATCGCTTGCACAGCGTGCATTAGAGATATGGATGATAATAGCTGCTGATTGACTCAATAAACGCTTTCTGCGGTTTGGAAAGATAATTCCGACTGGAAGATACTACATCAAATTGACGAACGGCCAGCGGATGCGCTATTTTGTAGTAGCGCATATCGTCGTGATCGTAGAGTACCATCCAATCGCTGATGAACGCCGCACCAAGGCCGGAACAGACCAGATGATACGCCGTCACAAGCTGTGACACCTGAAGCCGGACGATGGGGTCGATCTTGGCATCCTCAAACAACGCAACAGAGCGGCTGTACAGGTTGTTGCCCTTGGTCAATAGGATAAACGGCACATCCGCAAAGGGAGCAAGCGAGGGGATCGCCGGACAATCCGGCATGAGATTGCGGCGGAACATAATGTCTTTTGCGGTCAATGCGTAATTCTTCAGAGTTTTGTTGATGGGATAAGAGGTCGGGACGGCGACTAGAACATTGTCCTTGAAAATGGGTGTTCGCCGGAAATTGTCCTTCGGGTTTGGGATGCAGTTAAAGGTCAGGTCGATTTTATTTTCGCGCAGCATTTCGATAAGCTCGTTGGAACTGGCTTCCACCAACTCCAGATGGACGCCCGGATATTGTTTTTGAAAAGTCGTCAGCACAGGCGGCAGGATATAGGAGTTCAGATAATGAGTTCCGCCCAAAACGAGACTGCCGATGTTCAGGCTGGAAAGATCACTCAGCTCTTTGGACAGCTCCGATTCAAGGTGCATGATCTGCTTGACCTTTTCGATGTAGACTTTTCCGGCATCGGTCAATTCCAACGGCTTTTTATCCCGAATGAACAGCGGCATCCCAATCTCCGCTTCGACTTTCTGGATGGCGATGCTCAGAGCGGGCTGCGTTAAATAGAGAGCCTGCGCTGCTTTGGAAAAGCTCCCGGATTGATAGACTTGGTAGATATACTGCATCTCCTGCTTCATAACGTTCACCCTGCCGTATCATAAAAAATACTTATAGCTTTATAAAATCTATAAAATTGATTATACTGCACATCGGTGGTATTGTAAAGTCACAAAGAGAGTAACCATGTCGAAAGGAGAATGAACATGGAAATCAACGCATTGCTCATGGACGAAAAAGACAATGTTGTGACTTGCGTGACAGAAGTTGCCGCCGGACAGGATGTTGTCTACCGCAAGGGGCAGGAGTTCTGCACCGTGAAAGCAGAGGAGAACATCCCTTATTGCCACAAGGTCGCATTGGTCGATCTGAAGAAAGGCGACGAGGTCATCAAGTACGGCGAGAGCCTTGGTGTGATGACCGAGGACGCTGCAAAGGGCCACTGGGTCTCCCACAACAATCTGGTCAGCGTGCCGCGTGACTATGACAGCGAAATGGTACAGGAATAAGGAGGAATCGGAGATGCAATTCTGGGGCTATAAACGCAAAGAAGGCCGTGCAGGTATCCGCAACCATGTCCTGATCCTTCCCACCTGCGCCTGCGGCAGTGAGAGCTGCCGGATCGTGGCCAGTCAGGTGCGCGGTGCAGTCAACATCGTGTTCAACACCGGCTGCTCCGATGTTGCTGCCAACACCGCGATGTCGCAGAAAGTCCTGACGGGCTTTGCCTGCAACCCGAACGTTTACGGCGTCGTTATCATCGGTCTGGGCTGTGAGACCGTTCCCCACGCAAAGCTGCGTGAAAAGATCCAGGCCATGACCAGCAAGCCGGTCGTTTCCTTTGGCATTCAGGAAGAGGGCGGTACTCTCAAGACCATTGAGAAAGCGGTTCGCGCCGCCAGCAAGATGGCAGCGGAAGCTGCCATGCAGCCGAAAGAGCTGTGCGACATCTCCGAGCTGATGCTGGGCATCGAGTGCGGCGGTTCGGACGCCACTTCCGGCATTGCCAGCAACCCGGCAGTCGGAGAACTGAGCGACCGGCTGGTCGATCTGGGCGCAACTACCATGATGAGCGAGTCCATCGAATGGATCGGCGGCGAGCATCTGCTGGCAAAGCGTGCGGCTACCCCGGCCATCCACAACCAGATCATTCAGGTCTGCAAGGACTACGAAGCCCATCTGAAATCCGCTGGTCAGGACTGCCGCGCCGGTCAGCCCACCCCCGGCAACAAGGCAGGCGGCCTGTCCACTCTGGACGAGAAGAGCCTTGGCTGCATCCGCAAGGGCGGCACCCGTCCCATCGTCGAGGTTCTGGAACAGGCTGTTCCTCCCACGAAGCGCGGCGCAGTCGTTATGGACACCGCCGGCTATGATATTTCCTCTGTCACCTCGATGGTCGCTGCAGGCTGCAACGCAGTCATCTTCACCACGGGCCGCGGCACCTGCACCGGCAACGCCATCGTCCCCGTCCTGAAGGTCACGGCAAATGCTCGTACTTATCAGCACATGGAGGACAACATGGACGTGGACCTCAGCCCCATCGTGCGCGGTGAAAAGACCTATCAGGAGATGGGCGCAGAGATGCTGAACAACATTCAGGATATCTGCAACGGTAAGATGACCAAGGCAGAAGCATTCGGCTTCTCGGATATTGCAGTCGATCACGTCTGCCGCTTTGTGTAATTGCGTCAACTGCGGGAGGATCACAAATGGATATCAAACGATTCCCGGAAAAGATGGGAGACTTTCCTATCGACTTTTCCAATCCCAAGCGCACGCTGATTTCCGGTCTCTTTCAGGAGACTGCAAAGGTCGGCGGACAGCCTCGCAAATTTTTGACCTATATTCCGGAAGGTCTGGATTACTGCCAGCCCTGTCTGGTCGCTGCGATCCCTTCCGGTGAGAAGCCGGAAGAGTATCTGGAAACTTCCGGTCTGAAAGCTTTCGCAGAGGACAAAAAGCTGTTCCTGCATCTGGCAACGTCGGAGACTGCATGGAACGCGGACGGCAGTGATGCCGATTATCTGAACGCCATTTACGTTGCGATTCAGGCACGCGATTTCTATATCACGATGCAGGATAACATCTATCTCTGCGGCATCGGCGATGGCAGCTTTGCCGCACATCAGGCTGCACGCCGGATGGCAAGCGAGTGGAGCGGACTGATGACGTTCGGCGACCTGAACGGGGATCTGAACGCAGAACATACCGCTCTGCGCGGCGAGTCCGATCAGGGTGAAGTAGAGCTGAAAGTCATGGGTATGGCCGCACAGCTCCCCGTCTGGATGAGCATGACCGCAAAAACCGCAGACAACACCGCTGCTGTTGACTTCTGGAAAGAGCAGAACCATGTTGTCGGTGCACCGCTGTCCGGAGAAGGCGCGGATGAGATCTGGATGCCGACTCCGGTGCGCGTTCTGAGCGAAGTCAATGAGGAGCAGATCGCACAGGTTCGTCTGGCCGTTCGTGAAGATCCTTTTACAAAGGAACAGATGGAAGCGGCATGGAGCTATATCGGCCTTGCACGCCGCCACAGAGGTCCCGGCAAGAAGCAGCTGCGCTATTTCAAAGAGCCGATCGCTTGTGGCGCGGAAAAGAAGACCATGGAAGTGGACGGCATGACACGCACTTGGTACGAGTATGTGCCGAAGAGCTGCACTCCGGATCAGAAATGGCCGCTGGTCGTTGTGTTCCACGGTCGCGGAGGCACAGCAGAGACGTTCTTTGATCTGAGCTGTGTTTCCACCGTTGCAGAGGAACGTCACTTTATTGCGGTCGTTCCCGAAGCTGGCGTCTATCAGCAGAAGCCGAACGGTCTGCGCAATGTCCTCCTGTGGTGCGGCATTTATCAGGATACTCCGGTGGACGATGTGAAGTTTATCCGGGAACTGGTGGCAGATGTAGAGAGCCGTCATTCGGTGGATAAGAGCCGTGTCTATGCAATGGGTCAATCCAGCGGCGGCATGATGAGCGACCTGCTGGCTTATACCGCTGGCGACATTTTCGCTGCGGTTGCTCCGTGGTCTGCACTGCGCTGCCCCAGCAAGATGTATCGTGAGTGGCCTGCCTGTGAGCAGCACGTTCCTACAATGATGATCTACGGCGATCAGGACTTCCTCACCGCTGGTCATGGGGAAGACCCGGTGCTGCCTTTCTGCCTCTCGGAGGAGCTGCGTGCAACTCTGATGGAGAAGCTGGAAACGTATCATCTGGACCCGGCCAATGTGGAGACTTGGAAAACAGAGCCGATCACATGGTATGCTTTCCCGGACAAACAGGGCGTGCCGATGGTCGTGATCGGACGTGTGGACAACATGGTCCACGCAAATTACCCGGAAGAGAGCTGGATCAGCTATGACCAGTTCCTCAGCCAGTTTCATCGCAGCGAAGACGGTACGTTGTATTACCGTGGCCGTCCCGTCAATGAATCAGACGTTTAAGACATTCGAGTGGAGGAATCACAAATGACGACTCAAATGATCATTTGCTTTGCAATCAGCGCTGTTGTGATTGCAGGTTATATCTGGAATAAGCTCTCCGTCGGTACGGTGGGTTGTATCGGCATCGTTCTCTTCCTGCTGACCGGCTGCATTGGCCCGAAAGATATTCTGGGCAATATCGGCAACGCAAACCTCGTGATGATCACCAGTATGTTTGTCATCTCGGAAGGTTTCAAGCGTACGAAGGCCATCCATCTGGTAGCCAGCACCGTCAAGAAAATCTCCAAGGGCAGCATGGTCATGGTCATGCTGGGCTTTACACTGGCGACTGTTATGGCGGCTACCTTTACCGGCAGCGCGGTTGCAGCGTTCTGCATTGTGGCTCCTATCGTTACCGCAACCTGTGAAGAAATGAACATCAGCATCAGCAAGACCATCTTCAGCGTCGGCCTTGTCAGTATCGCAGCCTGTGCAATTATCCCGGTCGGCGGCTCTCTGGCAATGCTGGCTGAGCTGAACGGCTACATTGCAGCGAATGGTTACGAGCAGTACACCATGGAGGCAATGGACCTGTTCAAAGGCCGTGGCATGAGCCTGCTGGTCCTGATTCTTTACACCACTTTTGTTGGTTTCCGTTTTGCCCCTGAGAAGCCCATCGTTGCAAGCAAGGACAGCTCTGAACTTTCCAAGCGCGTTGCACATCACGAGCCGCTGAAACGGCCGCAGGAGATCTCTGCGATCGCAATTTTCTGCCTCGTTTCTCTCTGCCTGATCTTCAATACTCCGCTGAACAATGTGCTGGCTGCGATCGGCGGTCCGAATCTGGCTGCTTGGGAAATTTCCTTTATCGGTGCCGTTGCAACCGTTGCCACCGGTGTTCTGTCTTCTAAGGAAGCTTGCGCTTCCATGCCGATCGACCTGACCCTGATGGTCGCTGGCGGTCTGTGCATGGGTTCCGCGCTGGCAAACACCGGTGCAGGTGACCTGATCGGCAACGCTATCGCAAGTACGGCATCCAGCCTTGGCAATCCCTACCTCATCGGCGCACTGTTCTATCTGATTCCCTTCTTCCTGACCCAGATCATGCAGAACCGTACCGTTATGGCGATTTTTGCTCCCATCGCGATTCTGGCCTGCAAGAGCATGGGCGCAGACTGCACCGGCCCTCTGCTGCTGGTCGCCTCTGCCTGCTGCACCGCTTTCATGACCCCGATGGCAACGCCTACCGTTCCTATGGTTATGGGCATCGGCGGCTATGATATGAAGAGCAACATGAAGCAGTCTATCCTGCCTGCAATTCTGCTGTCCGTTGCAAATATCCTCTGGGTCATGACGATTTATCCGCTCTGATACATAAAAAAGGAGGCACAGTACAGTAACTATGCCCATAGGAATTACAACGGATGTTTTGATTACCTGTCTTGGCGCAGTTCTGGGTGTTGTACTTGGAACTCGTCTGCCGGATTCTCTGAAAAAGGCTCTGAACAATACCCTTGGAATCGCAGCCATTGCAATGGGCATCGTTCTGATCTTGAAAGTAAAGAACCTTTCGGCTGTTGTTCTGACATTGGTGATCGGCAGTATTCTGGGCGAGCTGGTGATGCTGGATGACCGCATCCGAAAGCTTGTGACCGGAGTAGTGCATAAGCTGATGAACGGCGCAGCCGCAGATGAGCAGTTTCTTGCTCAGGTCAGTGCAGTTGTGATCCTGTTCTGCTGTGGCGGCACAGGCTGGTACGGTGCATTGAATGAGGGTCTGACCGGTGATGGAAGCATCCTCATCACGAAATCCATTCTGGATTTTGTCACGGCCTGTATCTTCGGCTCGATCCTTGGCAAAATCGTTCCGATGCTCTGCATTCCGCAGGCCATCATCTACGGCGCGCTGTTTTTGGGATCCGGTGCAGTGCAATCCTTTATTACGCCAGATATCATTGCAGACTTTTCCGCAACGGGCGGTATCATTACCCTTTGTGCCGGTCTCAGCCTGGCCGGTATCAAAAAAGATATGAAAGTTCTGAACCTGCTGCCCTCGCTTATCCTGATTTTCCTGATCTCAAGCGCATGGACTGCACTGATGGGATAATCTGCCACTAAAATCTACTTGCTATTTTCTTTCTTCTTTTTTCTTCATCATACCATTCTCCTTAAAAGGCAACCTCCTTTCCGACGATCACTGTGTCAGAAAGGAGGTTGTTTTTTAGCGGACTTCATTTTGATCGCAAGTCAAGAAATTAGCGCAACATCAAGACGGCATCTCTGCGATATGCAATTCAACGATGTTGCTGTTGCATTCAAAAGTTGAATTGCCAGCGCGGCGAGGAATCCCCCCAAACCGTTGACATGCGGGGCGCAGAGGTGTAGACTACTTGTTATAGGGGGTGACAAGTTGCGGCGGCGTTGTCCGCGGCAGACAGCTCCCGAACGATCAGAAAGAAGAAAAAAGGAGTAGCATCATGAAAGTTATCAACACGGAAAAAGCTCCCGGCGCAATCGGCCCCTACTCTCAGGGTTTTGTGGTCGGCAACCTGGTCATTACCTCCGGTCAGATCCCGGTGAACCCCGCTGACGGCTCCGTCGGCGAGGGCATCGCTGCTCAGGCTGAGCAGAGCTGCAAGAACGTTGGCGCCATCCTCGAGGCTGCCGGCAGCAGCTTTGACAAGGTCGTCAAGACCACCTGCTTCCTGGCGGACATGGGCGATTTTGCTGCTTTCAACGAGGTGTACGCAAAGTACTTCACCTCCAAGCCCGCCCGCAGCTGCGTGGCCGTCAAGACCCTGCCCAAGAACGTCCTGTGCGAGATCGAGGCTACCGCTGAGCTGTAAGCGGAGGCTCTCTATCCCTATAAAGAAAAGCAAAAAGCGCTGTTGTGTGTTGCAACAGCGCTTTTTGTTTTACAGCTGATCGTTTTTCAGCTTCTCCAGCACCTCGTCCAGCGAGGCGCACTCCATGGTGTACAGGCTCCGCATCTCGTCGTCGGCGGGGACGAGGTCGGGCACCATGACGGTGATAAAACCGCCCCGGGCACCGGCCCGGACGCCGTTGTAGCTGTCTTCCAGCACCAGGCAGCGGGCGGGTTCCACGCCCAGCTTTTCCGCGGTCAGGAGGAAGATCTCCGGGTCCGGCTTGGAGTGAGCCACATGCTGGCCCGAGACGATCGCCTTGAAGTAATGGGTCATCCCCCACTGGTCCAGATTGTTGCGGATCATGGCCTCCCGGCTGGAGGAAGCCACGGCCATGGGGAGGCGCTGCTCGTCCAGCCAGGCCAGCAGGGCGTCCAGCCCCGGCTTTTTGGGGACAGGGGCGGAGAGGAAGACTTCATCCGCTACCCGGTGCAGACTCTCCACGATGCCATCGGCATCGCAGTCCGGGCCGTAAAAGCTCCGCACCACGTTGCGGGTGGTCTCGCCCGCCGTGCCCCGGGCGGCCTCGGCCAGGCCCTCTTTGTAGGGCAGGCCCAGCGCCTTGAGGGCCGGGTCCCAGAATGTGGCCCACATCCGCTCGGTGTCGAACATGGTGCCGTCCATATCAAAAATCACGCCGTTTATCATAAAAAAGAGTCCTTTCTTTTGGATGCTTCGCGCTTTATTCTATCATACTTTACCACAACTTACACGCCTCAAAGATGAAAGATTTTTTGATTCCTTGAAAAAATAATTCAGCATACTATAATAGAAAACAACATTCGGCATTTTTGGCGCGGGGCGTGCTGCCCGCGTTGGCTGTGTGAGATCAGAAAAGAGGGAAAATTATCATGTTGGATATCAAGATCACCCGCACCACTTCTCCCAAGGAGAAGCCGCAGGACGAGAGCAAGCTGGGCTTTGGCAAAAAGTTCACCGACCATATGTTCGTGATGGATTATACGGAGGGCGAGGGCTGGCACGATGCCCGCATCGTCCCCTATGGCCCCTTTGAACTGGACCCCGCTACCGTGGTGTTCCACTATGCGCAGGAGATCTTTGAGGGCATGAAAGCCTACCGCACCGCGGACGACACCGTGCAGCTGTTCCGCCCCGAGTGCAATGCCAAGCGTTTTCAGGATTCTGCCGACCGTCTGTGCATCCCCAAGATCCCCGTGGAGGATTACATCCAGGCGGTTGAGGCTCTGGTGGATGTGGACCGCGACTGGGTCCCCCACAGCGATGGCGCTTCCCTGTACATCCGCCCGTTCGTCTTTGCGAACGATGTGGGCCTGGGCGTGCACGCTTCCAAGCACTACATCTTCTGCATCATCTGCGCACCGTCGGGCGCTTACTACGCCGAGGGCATCAACCCCGTGCGTATCTACGTCGAAGACGAGTACATCCGTGCCGCTCC
>ENA-ORLY01003972-ORLY01003972.1-human-gut-metagenome-genome-assembly--contig:-NODE-3972-length-11210-cov-3.876044_pt1 | contig 11210 bp, 9 predicted proteins | sample MGYA00243071_ERZ508832 | MGnify/ENA primary metagenome ERZ508832 (study PRJEB26277, sample SAMN04329777) | human gut metagenome | biome: human-associated habitat | host: Homo sapiens | place: USA...
CGGTCACACGGTGAAGAACGAGCGCGGCAAGTTCGTGCTGAACCTGCTGCCCTCCGGCATCCTGCGCCCCAATGTCGTCTGCGTCATGGGCAACGGCATGGTCATCGACCCGCATCATCTGGACGGCGAGATCAACAAGCTGCGGGAGCAGGGCGTTGAGATCAGCCCGGCAAACCTGAAGATCTCCGACCGTGCAACCATCACCATGCCCTACCATGTGGAGCAGGACGGTCTGGAAGAAGCACGTCTGTCCAAGACCGGCGCACAGTTCGGCTCCACCAAGCGCGGCATTGCCTACGCTTACGGCGACAAGTACATGAAGAAGACCCTGCGCATGGGCGACCTGCTGCATCTGGACGACGCTGTGAAAAAGCGCCTCGTCACCATGGTGGATTCCAAGAATCTGGTCATGGAGGGCAGCTACAACGCAGCTCCCATCAGCGTGGATGAGATGTGGGCATGGCTCGAAAAGTATGCCGCCATCTTCAAGGATTACATCTGCGATGTGGGCCAGTATCTGGCCGATGCAGACGCTGCAGGCAAGAAGGTCCTGTTCGAGGCTCAGCTGGGCGCTCTGCGCGACATCGATTTCGGCATTTACCCCTATACCACCTCTTCCAACGTCATCGGTGCTTATGCTCCCATCGGCGCAGGCATCCCGGGCCACAAGCTGCACAACTCCATCGGCGTGATGAAGGCTTACTCCTCCTGCGTGGGTGACGGCCCCTTCACTGCCGAGCTGGCTATGACCGAAGAGGAAAAGCACGACCTGCGTGAGGCTGGCCACGAGTACGGTGCAGCCACCGGCCGTCCCCGCCGCGTTGGCCCCATCGATCTGGTGGCAAGCCGCTACGGCGTGTTCTGCCAGGGCTGCGATGAGGTTGCCCTGACCCTGCTGGACGTGCTGGACTACATGGAGAAGATCCCCATGGTCACCGGCTACAAGCTGACCGACGGCACCATCACCAAGCGCTTCCCCATGGGCATGGCTCTGGACACCGCACAGCCCGTGGTGGAGTATCTGCCCGGCTGGCACTGCGATATCACTGCCGCCCGCAAGTGGGAGGATCTGCCCCAGGAAGCCCGCGATTACGTTGAGTATCTGGAAAAGGCTATTGGCTGCAAGATCACCTACATCTCCGTGGGTGCCGAGCGTGAGGCCTACATCCACCACAACGTCTGATCCGCGCCACAGAACCCGCCGCATTGAAAAGGAAACGTGACTATGTTTGATATCATCACGGACAGCGCCTGTGACCTGACCCCTGAGACGGCCGCAACGCTGAATATTGAGATCATCCCCTTCTATGTCTCGCTGGACGGTGAGCACTACCGCAAGGAAGGCAAGGAGATCGCCGTGCGCGATTTCTACCAGTTCATGGTAGATAACCCCGCGGCCTACCCCAAGACCAGCCTGCCTTCTCTGGAGGATTTTGAAACCGCGTTCCGGGCCCATGCCGAGGCGGGCCGCCCGGTGCTCTGCATCTGCTTTACCAGCAAGATGAGCGGCTGCGTTGGCAGTGCCCGCAACGCCCGGGAGCTGGTGCTGGAGGATTTCCCCGATGCTAAGATCGAGGTCATTGACAGCACCGCCGCCACCGTGACCGAATCCATCGTGGTGGAAAACGCGGTGGCCATGCGGGATGCAGGCTGTACGCTGGACGAAGCCGTGACCTGGCTGGAAGCGGAAAAGATCACCAACCAGATCTTCTTCACGGTGGGCAACCTGGACTACCTCATCAAGGGCGGGCGCATCGGCAAAGTCACGGGCCGTGCTGCCAACATTCTGGGCATCAAGCCCATGATCCTGTTCAAGGAGGGCGAGATCTTCTCCGCTGGTGTGGCCCGCGGCCGCCAGAAGAGCTTTGAGAAGGCCCTCGACCTGCTGATGACCTATCTGGCCGAACACAACGGCACGCCCGACGACTACTGCATCACGGTGGGCTACGGCTACGATGCCGACGAGGGTAAGCGGCTCTGGATGCAGACCCGCGCCGCCCTGCGCGCCAAGTACCCCACCTGCGAGTGCAATGTGGTCCTGCTGCAGATCGGCTGCACCATTGCCGTGCACACCGGCCCCTATGCGTTGGGCATGGGCGTGATGCGACGGTGGAAAAAACAGTAACTCCCTCAGTCGCCTCCGGCGACAGCTCCCTCTAGGAGGGAGCCTTACGGCAGCGAAAAGCCTCCCTCTGAGAGGGAGGTGGCATTGCGTCAGCAATGACGGAGGGAGTTCCCACATAGTAAAAAAGAAGCCCCGACGAATGTCGGGGCTTCTTTTTGTTTTTCAGCCTTGATTTTTACGATGCACGATCACAGAAGACGGTGACACGGGTCTTGCCGCCATAGGTGCAGGTGTACAGCACCAGGGCGTAGCCGCTGTGTTCCACTTCCTCCACACTGTGGGGGTCAAGCACTTCGACCTTGTTCACAACGTACTCATTCACGATGCCGTCCATATCGGTGAAAGTGACACTGTCCCCCGCTGTGAGGGAGGTCAGCTTGCCGAAATGGCTCTCGTAGTTGTGCGCCGCAATGACCAGATCATCGGTGCGGGAAGAGCCGAACTGGCGGCAGGGGGCGATCTTCAGGCGGGGGTAGCTCCACTCGCTCATCACCGGCAGGTCAATGCCGATGGCGGGAATGGAGATCTCACCCACATATTCGTTGCCGTCGATCTCCACCACCGGGAGCTCGGGGTCCAGGGGGCCGCTCTCTGCCTTCGGTTCCGGGGTCTCCACCTTCTGCTGAAGGTCGGCCACCACGGTCTGGGCCTCAGCACCGGCGTGGGCATCCTCGTAGCGGTTGTAGGCGTACAGGCCGCCAGCCGCCAGCAGGAGCACCACACCCAGCACGATGCAGACAAGCCCGGGGGATACTTTACGCATTCTTTTCACGTTTCTTGCTGCGCTCCATCAGGTAGGCACCCACGGCCACCAGCACCAGACCGCTTGCCGTCAGAACAGGGATGGGCCAGTTCAGCTGACCGGTCTGGATCAGTTTGGGACCTTCGGCTGGGCGGGCATCCGCCACCACGCTGGCCGGGGCGGTGGGCTCCGGTGCACTAGGGGTGGTGGTTTCAGTCACAGTCGGGCGGGCATCTGCCGGGGCCGGGTTCTCCGGCGTGGAAGGGGTGGGCGGGGTGACGGGATCAGGGTCATACGGGTCCGGGTAGTACGGGGTCTCGATGGCCTTGTAGCTGTTGTTGAAGGTGATGCTGCTCACCTTTTCGTCCATCAGGTCGGCCTGTGTGTGCACGGCCATCCGGGCCACCAGCTTGTCGTTGTCCCACACCACGGAAACGCGCAGATAGTACACGGTTTCATCGTAGGTGCCGCGGGTGTTGACACCGGCGCGCTGGCGCACGGTGTAAACGTAATAGCCGGGCTTGGTGTAGTTGATGGGGCCAAAGCTGCCGGTCTCGCCGTCGGTGATCTCCAGAGTGGTCACCTCGGGCAGGGGCGCATTGTCCACAGCCTCAAGTTCCACAGTCAGTGTTTCCTTTGGGAGAGGTGTTTCCCCCGTGGACTGAATGGAAACCGGAAGCTCCTGCAGCTGTGTATGCTGGTCAGCCGCGGTGGCCGCAAATGCCGCCGGCTGACACAGGCAGAACCCCAACGCAAGCGTCAGGAGTACTGCCGCGATTTTACGGAACCTCATTTCATCCTCTCCTTTATGAATCCGACGCGGACGGGATCATCCACGCCAGAAGAATGGTGCGTGCATCGGTAAACTCCGTTGAACAGGTGGACAGCGCCAGCACCTGAGCGTCATCGCCCGCCGCTTTCATGGCGGCCAGCGTTTCGGTGTTCAGGTTCAGGGCGTTCTCCTGTGCAAAGGTGTACAACCCCTGCAGGTCGCTGTCCCAGCGCTGGGGCTGGAAGATCGCGCTCTCAGACGAAGGGACCAGCAGACATGCAAAGGTTTTAAGATCATAGGTGCGGTCGGGCAGGATCAGCTCACCGGTGGTGTTCTCTGCAAAGAACTCTGCGTCCTTGTAGAGATCCAGATCACCGAACATCTTGCTCTCTTCCATGTGGTGACCATACAGCAGAGAGTAGGGGTCGGTGAAGTTCTTGTCGCAGTTCACATCCAGAAAGATGCTGCCTGCCAGCGAGAAATCACCGTAGACATCAGTGTTCACATAGGTAAAGTTGTCCTCGCCCTGTACCACAGGGTAGTCGATGGCGGTGTTGTCCAGTGTGACCCACGCGCAGACATCCGGGTTGATGCCCAGCAGCTCCTCAAAGCTTGCGCCGTTATCCGCGCCCGCCTTGGGCTTGAACTGCAAAAGCTCTGCCTGAACATTGTCTGCGGCGGCGTACACCTGCGAGTTGTCCCACAGGGCATAGGCTGAATATGCCCCGGCGACCACCAGGAACAGCACGACCACCGTGCTCACCAGAAAGTCGGCTGCCCTCAACGCTTTTCTCTGCCAGTTGATACAGCCCACCTCCGGTTAAGCAAATTCAAATAAGTGGTTATTCGTTAGGTTTGTGCTGGGATAACCCCCCAGTCACGCTTCGCGTGCCAGCCCCCGCTAATAGGGGGGCCCTTGGCATGGCGCAAAGCTTCACGGTTTTGCCAAGGCCGCCCCTACTAGGGGCGGTGGCATCCCGCAAGGGATGACGGTGGGGTTTAATCTACCGCGAGCAATTACTCCTCGTCGCGGCGGCGCTTGTTCAGCATCAGGGCCACACCACCAATGGCAACGATGGCCAGCATTGCAATGTAAGGTGCATTGTCCAGCACAACACCCATGTCGGGGGAGCCTTCATTGGTATTCTCAATATTTACCTTATCAACCTCTGCACCAGCGGAAACGGTACCGTTGGGCTGTTCGCCCTTCACAACATAGAGACCATCCAACGTATTACTAGCAGCGTCCTTGCCCTTCTCGGTCATGGTGTAGGTGACACCAGCAGGCAGGTTATTAAAGGTAATCTTGGTGTCGTGCTTCAAAGTCACAATATAGGTCTGACCATATTCCAGTTCAGTACCTTCAACCTTCTCACCTTTCTCACCGTTTTCAGCAGCCTTATAGATATCATAGCCAGCAGTATTATCAACGGTAATGGGACCATAGTTCTTATTTGCACCCTTAGTAAAGGCCACATTAAAGGTAAATTCCTTACCCAAATCGCCAAAGTTACCATGAACAGTCTTCTTCAGCTCAACACCATTGACTGCATTGACTGCATTATCAGCACCGTAGGTATTATGGAAGGCATCCCCTGCGCTAACCTTAGTTCCAGTCAAAGCTTGCACCACAGTAGCATCAGCAGAAGCACGGCGCAGAGCGACTGCATAATCATACTGTCCGTCAACGATTTGATGGTTAGCGCCAGTAGTCTTATGAGTAACCGTAACAATCATATACAGCGCGCCACCATCGGTATTATATACCACACCAGGGGTACCTGCATTCTCCTCTGCAATCTTGTAAACAAAAATACCAGTACCACCCAGACTATTCAAACCCAGTTCGCTCATTGGAATAGTGAAGTTTGCACTATAATTGCCTACCGGCAGACCAGTTTTAGTAGCACCAGTAGTGTCAGCATTAAACTCAGCTATCTTCTGGGGAATCTTTGCACCGGTGTAATTCACGTCAGTCTCAACGCTCATGGAGCCAATATAAGTGACATCAAACTTAAAGACTTCCAGCGGAGCCTTGCCCTTGACAACATTATAGTGCTTGGTCAAAGTCAGCGTGCTATCCAGAGTAATATTATCTGCAAAAGAATTAGTACCCGGGGTTGCAGTCGTATCAGTAGCCGCTGTCGTCGCAAACGCTGCGGTTGCGCCGACGGTGAGCATCATGGCGGCAGCCAGAACGCCCGCGAAGAATTTCTTCAGTTTCATTGTTATTCCTCCCTTGTAAGAAATAGTTCGTTCTCCTGTGCCGCGGCCCAAACTCCGCGGTTCACAGGCAGGATGCCGGCAGCTTCTTCCGGCTTCCGTGGTATTACAAACTGCGTCGCCGCAGTAGTGTAATTACTTTTGCTTGCACATCCTCCAGCGGAACCGGGCCAAAGTCCCGGCTGTCCTCAGATTGTGTGCGGTAATCGCCCAGCACAAAAACGCAGCCTTCCGGCACCGTGTAGGGGTACTCCAGCGCGTCTTTTGCGTAGGTGGGGTAGAGGATCTCGCCGCTCTGCACCGCGCCGTTCACCACAAGGGTGCCGCTGTCGTCCAGAGCCACAAGGTCGCCCTCGCGCCCAAGGATGCGGCCCACCCGGAGCTTGCCGCCCTGGGTGTAGACCACAACGTCGTTTTTTGCGTAGGTTTTTTGCAGGCGGTAGCAGATGAGCAGGTCGCCATCCTTTACCGCGGGGAACATGCTGCTGCCCTTGGCCTGCGTGAGCAGGAACACCTGCGTGAACAGCACCCAGGCGCACAGCAGGATCACCACAACGCGGCCCAGCAGGCTGATAAAATCCTGCCGGTTCTCAGCGTCCAGCCTGCGGCGGCGCACCGCCTTTGCCCCCTGCTTCAGGGCTTCATTGTCCAGCGGGTGCATCGGAATGCGCCTCCTTTTGGGGGTCAGAGCTGTCAGATTCCGGATTAAACCTCTCAGTCACGGGCTTCGCCGTGACAGCTCCCCTAGTAGGGGAGCCCTTGGCAAAACTGTCAACTTTGGTGGTATCCAAGGGCAGGCTTCCGGTCTGCTGCTCCAAGAGCACATTGTACCTTGTGCGCTCGGCGCGGATGGCGGCTTCGTACAGGGCGTAAAGCTCTTCCAGCTTCTTCCACATTGCCGCTTCGTCCACGCCGCCCAGCAGGTTCTTGCGGAATTTCACCGTCCGGAACCACCGGATGATCGCTTCCTGCTCCGGGCTGATACAGCTTTCCTCTGCACCGGCCAGCCGCTGGGGCGCTTTCTTCTTCGCCATGCGGTCAGCCCCCCTTTAGTCATCTTCCTTACGGTGCTTGCGCAGCATCAGCAGGGCCACGCCGCCAGCTACCACAGCAAGGATGACAATGTAAGGCAGGGTGTCGAGAAGGACACCAAGGTCAGGTTGCAGGGTGCAGTGGTTGGTCACAGTAATTGCCAGCCCTTCCTGTTCCTTTGCTTCGTTACCATTTGCATCGCAGGCCATCAACACCTGCTGGCCATTTTCCAGCACCAACTTGTAGTAGAAGGTACGGGTTGCTGCATCGGTAACGGGGGTATCATGGCCGGTGGCCTTGGTCTCATACCCACTGTCAGCGTTCAGCGTCTCCACCACAGCAAATACGATACCCACGGGCACGTTCTTCAGGGTAACGATCTCGTTGTGCATCAGGGTAAAGTTGGACAAATTTCCATTATTCTCAAGCGTCACGTTATTGCCATCCAACCCGGTAATGCTGAATGTAAAGCCCTTGTGGGTATCACCCATTAGGCCGGTAACGTGCTTGGTAAGGGTAACATCAGCGGTACTCTTTTCGTAGAAGTTGGAGAAGGTTATAGACTGGTTGCTGTGTTCCTTATTCATGGTCACACTACCAGTTGTCCCTTCGACACCGTCTACAAGGGTATTTGTCCGCCTGTAACCATTAACATCAGCCTTACTGACATCTTCTGCGAAATAATATGTGTAATCCGTATTTGCTTCAACAACTTCATCGAACACATGGCTCACCGAAATATACGATGCGCCGTTATCATCCGTACCTCTTACCCAATTATCACGACTAAAATCAACCTCTGTCAGCGCCTGGCTAGCAGAACCCTGTCCATAGGAAATGAATCCACTGCTAGCAACCGTTTTGGCCTCATCTTCTGTCAAACCATAGAACTTCTTGGTAACAGTAACACGACCTGTACCGGAAGTTGGCGGTGCAACATTCTGGCTAAACCAGACATCATCCAGCAGATTGCCTACACTATGTCCATGGGTGCTACTAGTAGCTGTATCAATTGCTGCAAAGAAGAAGCGTGTCAAGTATTGCCCTCTTGGAACAGTATACGCACCCGCGTTTCTCTTCCAACTTGATGTCGAATAGTTCACCCAAGTGCCGTAACAGTCTCCGGACTTATTCTGAATGTCAGAGGTACTCTCCCACACATAAACTGTGTACGATTTTCCATTCACGCCCATTGTTCCATCGCCAAGAACTGTGTTAGGACCGTTTTTTACTGTGCATTTGTTCAGGAGCGTCTGCAATTGTTCGTGAGTGGTCACATTTTTAACCAATTCAACCGGAGCAATGACCATGGCCATCTTATCTGAACCACTTGTAATTACATTCCCACTCTGCGATCCGCTACTGATTCGAGTACGTGCTTTGTGATAAAACTGCCAATTCATGTTCTGACCTGGCATTGTCAAAACATCTTGGTATAGCGCACCGACACCATTTGCATTTAATTCAGCAAATTGTTCTCCCGTAACGGCACTTGAACACCCGTATGAGTATTCTGTTTGCGTCAAAGTTTTTTGAATCCATCTGTTATTTTCATACTGATACTCTGTACTGCCATTTCGAGCAGTAGTGTTACCAACCTCAATCTGGTGGTCACTTGCTGTTGTTTTCCATGCCATTAAGGGATTATTGTTGTTACTATTATCGTTCAAAGCGCTTGTTCCGGTACTTTTTACAGCTTCAAAACTATAATTCTGAAGTTCGTCATTATAATTAACCGTCAAACTAGCATTTTGGCTTTGATTATCTTTGGTGACAGTCACAGTATAAGTTTTATTCGCACCATCCGTGTAGACAACATCAACCCAGCCGCCATTTTCATCACGGCTATAAATACCATTTGTCACCTCATAGCGTCTAACAACAGTGGTATCTCTCTTCCAGGTCACAGTAAAGCCATTATCTTTTAGCAGCTTTCCTGCTTCTGCGCCTTCATAATCCTTGCCGTCCGCAGTGATTTTCAGAACGTAGTGGCCACTGTTTGCAATATCGTCCTTGATAGAGACATTTTTGATGTTATTGATATCCAGTGTATCAACTGCATACCCATCCGTCCGCACAACCACAAAGGGGCTGAAGCTGGTGGCTTCAAAAGTCAAGGTGCCATTCTCATAGCTGACAACATCCAGTTTTTCCACGGTATTGTTGTCTTTCAGGTGGAGCACCTTCAGCGCATCAACAGTGAGCGCTCCCATTTCTTCCATTGCCGCGACATCCGGCAGTTCGTTCAAGCCAGAAACAGTAACGGTAGCCTTATCGCCGTTGGTAGGTTGCACCGTTTCGCCGTTGGCGTTCTTGGGGGAGATCTTCAGACCCAGAATGGGAGCCATACTACCAAAATCATCCAAGTGGTTCTCGTAGAAGCTCTCCATATCGTCATCACCCATGTGGATGACGCTGAGGTGATCTGCGGCAGAGGGCAGGTTTTTCACCTCCACCGGCAGGGTTGTGGTTTTCGGGTTACCTTCCTCGTCCTCGTAGGAAGCAGAGGCTTTGGCAGTCAGATCCACAGGCACGGGGTTCTTGTCCACCAGATCCTCGTGATCCACGTCCTCTTCCTCATCGGAGCCAACGGTACCGTCCTTCCATGCGGCGTAAACGTTCACGGTGGTGGTCTTGTCGTCCAGAATGTTGCTGGTGGGGTCGGTGAGGTTCAGGCGCACCCGGTTGCCAAACTCGTCCAGCGTGTACCAGTAGTCAAACAGCCGCAGTTCGCCCTTGGGGTCCCGGTTGGAGGAGGGGGTATTGATGTAGCTGCTGTAATCCGCGATGGTCTCTGCCCGGGGCACAGCCTGAATAAAGTACAGGTTCCACAGAACCTCACCGTTCCGGGCCAGATACTCGCTCTCCGTCATATTGTTGATCTGTGCCTGAGCGGTAATGTCCTGCAGGTCGTTGGCGTTCAGCTCCTTCAGCCAGAAGCGGTAGACCACCATATCCTGCAGCTTTTTAATCTCGTCGCCGGAAACGACCACTTTGTCATCAGGCTTTTCCACCACATCGTCCTCGCCGGACCACTGGGTCTCGGTACTGGAGCTGGGGTCGGTACTGGTGCTGGTGCTGGTGTCGTACTCAATGACGGTGCCCCACTCCGAATCCTTAACAGTGCCGCCCTCGCTGGGGTTTTCCCCGCCACTCTCACCGTCGTCCACAGCGGGGAAATCGCCTTCGTCTACGGCAGGGAACCCCCCGTCAAGACCGGCAGCTTCATTCCCGTCGGGATAGGCAGCTTCATTCCCATCAGGATAGGCAGCCTCGTTCCCGCCGCCTTCTACAGGCCGGGAGGCCTCTTGCACAGGCTGGAGACTGCTCGAAGCCTCCGTTGCAAACACCGGCACAAGGCAGGTGCAGATGACCGCAAGCGCCAGACAAAGCGCAAAAACACGCTTCACCAGCCTATCTTTTTTTCCGTGATGATTTTTCCGCACAGTGGAGCCCTCCCTGCATCATAGTATTTTTGGCAAAACCGGAGGAAAAGATATTCAACTTTTGTCGTTTTTCTTTCCCTTGGCAGGTTATTTTTACCAGATACATCATTATCGTAATTATAGCATGTATATCCAGTATTTTCAATAGTGAAATTTTATTTTCCCTTCCCCTTTTCAGACAAAATATTCTGCGATATACAGCACGTTATGAACCGTCGCAATATCATTGCGGGGAGTAGAACAGTCCGACTTATCCGCACGCCCGCCGCATTGATATATCACGCAGTTTTGTGTTGTACATTCGCAGTTTCACTCTCTATAATACATGAAACGCAGATTCCTTTCACTTTTTTTCGAAATTTTTTGAAAAAAGTTTTCGGAGCCCTCTCAGTCTCGCAAAGCTCGACAGCGTCCGGGTTAAACCTCTCAGTCACGGGCTTCGCCGTGACAGCTCCCCTAGTAGGGGAGCCCTTGGCAGGCCGTTGTGTTTTCGGGGTCTGGCGCTTCGCTCCTTTTGGCAGTGCTGGCGTAATGTTCACCTCTGCGGCAGAAGTCGCTCTTGGAGCCGATAGGCGAAAAGATCGAAAAATGAATCTCATGCCAAGGCCTCCCCTACTAGGGGAGGTGGCATCGAGCGTCAGCGATGATGACGGAGAGGTTCAGCCCCCAGCAGCCGCTCCCGGTGGTAAACCTCTCAGTCACGGGCTTCGCCGTGACAGCTCCCCTAGTAGGGGAGCCCTTGGCAGGCCGTCGCGTTTTCGGGGTCTGGCGCTTCGCTCCTTTTGGCAGTGCTGGCGTAATGTTCGCCTCTGCGGCAGAAGTCGGTCTTGGAGCCGATAGGCGAAAAGATCGAAAAAAGCGCCCCCATCA
>ENA-ORLY01003975-ORLY01003975.1-human-gut-metagenome-genome-assembly--contig:-NODE-3975-length-11193-cov-2.365599_pt1 | contig 11193 bp, 10 predicted proteins | sample MGYA00243071_ERZ508832 | MGnify/ENA primary metagenome ERZ508832 (study PRJEB26277, sample SAMN04329777) | human gut metagenome | biome: human-associated habitat | host: Homo sapiens | place: USA...
TCTTTTTCTTCCATAATGCTTACAGTATAGCAAAAAAAACAAAATGAGACAAGTGGGACAGTCCAAATTTGTCTCATGTTTTTTGTCAAATTTTGTCATTTTATAAATTATATTTAATAATCTTTTATCTTAGAATATTGATAGTACTTTTGGTATAAATATTATTACTCCTATAATAGCTGATGATATTGCTGATACTAAAACAGCTCCTGCAGCAACATCTTTTGCGTTTTTTGCTTGTTCATTTTTTTCTTTTGTTATTAAATCTACTGTGTTTTCTACTGCTGTATTTATTAATTCCATTGATATTACTAGTCCAAACAATGTAATGCAAATTATCCATTCTATTTTACTTATTTTTAGTATTATTCCAAATATTATTACTAATATCATTATTGCTATATGTATTTTCATATTTTGTTCTTCTTTTATTCCTGTAACTATTCCTTCAAAAGCATATTTGAAGCTTCTAAAAAATTTTTTCATATTTATTTCCATCCTTTTCTAATTACAATTTTCTTCAGCTATATTTTACTAGATTTTTTTTTATTTATCAACTATAAATTTTAAATATAAAAAGAGCGGTTAGTTCCGCCCTTTTTTGAAAACATTATTTTTGAATTCAGATAAAATTCTTTCACATTTGACTTTTTCATCAGATTTTAAAATCATGTGTTCTGTACTAATTTCAATTGTTATAAAATCCGACTCTGCACTTACATTTAATGGTAACTCTATACTATTAATATCCAATTCTATAGAAAATTCCTTTTGATATTCTTCCATGTCATCTTCTCTGGTATAATAATCTAAAATTATTACATCATCTTTAATGTCTGCTGCAAGGTAATCTCCTGTAAAAATTCCTTCCATTTTTATTATCTTGTTGTCATCTATTTCAACAACAATGAAACCTTCATTTTTCATCATGCCAATATATCTGATAACTGTTTTGTAATATAATGTTTTCTTTTTCATTTTTATCCTCCTGTCTATGAATCAATAAACCTTGATTTTTTATATGTCTCCTAAAAAATATTATACTACATTTTACATAAAACTGCAAATTTTTTAAACCACGTATAATAATATACAAAAAAACTGCAATATACTACCTAATAATATAAATAAATGAAATATTGAATGCATATATTTTTTCTTCTTACCTAACCCATATAAAATAGCACCAACTGTATAAGCAACACCGCCAGTAACTAATAATACTAATCCTGGTATTCCTAATAATTTAGGTAATAAATTAGCAGTAAAAACAATGCACCATCCCATACCCAAATAACATATCATCGAAAATATTTTATATTTCTTGATATCAATCGCATTTAATGTTATTCCTAAAATTGCCATTGCCCATATAATTCCAAATATACTCCATCCCAGTGCTGTATTATATTCTCTAAAAGTAACTAGGCAAAATGGTGTATATGATCCAGCTATCAATAAAAATATTGAACAATGATCTAATACTTGAAATACCTTTTTTGCTTTTCTTTTTGAATTTAATCCGTGATATATACTTGACATTGTGTATAAAAGAATCATTGTTACGCCATATATTGAACTGCTTACAACTCCATATCCATTATGATGTATTGCTGCAAACACGACACATAGCACCAATGCAACTATTCCAAACGCTCCACCAACTATGTGTGATGTCATATTAAAAATTTCTTCACCTTTTGTATAATAAGGCAAAACTCTATCTTTTAATTTTGTTCTTGTCATTTATCTCTCCTTATTTTTTTATCCATACTGACACGCTTCTTGATTTTACACCAAAATTTCCGCATCCTTCTTCGTCTATTGTGACTTCTTCTTTGCAATTTCCAAGGCAGTCAATATATGTTTCACCAACATTTTGATTTCCCACATACATTCTTTTATATCCATCACCTGCATTAGAAATAACAACTGCTAAACCTGAACTTATGTGTTCATCGTCACCTTCTTGTGTCCATCCTATAAAATTATTATGGTCAAAATAGTCATGTTGTAAACCATATGACCTGTCTTTTCTTATTAACATCAATGTTTTTAAGTCCTCTACTGGTTCAATGTGGTCATGTTCTATTCCATAATAATCTCCATAAAATACACATGGATATCCATCATTTCTTAATAGTATAATTGAATATGCTATTGATTTGAACCAGCCTTGCACAAAGCTTTGTAATGCTTGACCTGGTTGTGTGTCATGATTATCTACAAATGTTACTGCCTTGCAAGGATTTTCCTTTACTAATGTATGTTCTAATATTTGTGACATATTGTAATTTGGGTCATTTGATGCGTTGAAAAAGTTATAGTGTAATGGTACATCAAATAATGATATTTTTCCTTCTGTTTCTGTAATATATCTATGTAATCTATTTACATCTGTTGACCAATATTCACCAACTGCAAATAATTCTTTTTTGCTTTCGTCTCTTAATGTTTGTATCCATTTCTCGTAAAAATCTGCATCTATGTGCTTTACTGCATCTAATCTAAATCCATCTACTTTTGTTAAATCTAAATACCACTTTCCCCAGTCAGTGCATTCTTTTACAACTCTTGGGTTTGAGAAGTCCAAATCTGCTCCCATTAAATAATCAAAATTTCCAAATTCTTCATCAACTTCTGTTCCCCATTTTTTATCTACAAATTTGAATATTGCATTTTCGCCAGTTTGATTATTATAGTCTATTCCGTCAAAATCTGTCCAGTTCCATTCAAAGTCAGAATATTTGTGTTTTCTTCCTGGGAATGTAAATTTTGTTGCAACTTTTACTGTTTCTCTTTGTGATGTTTCTATATTATGATTTGACCAGTCCACTTTTGTTGCTGGAATTGTTTGAAGTGCATCTGCTCCCATTTTATGTTTTAGAACAATGTCTGCATAGCTTTCTATTCCTGATTGTTTTAAGGCTGTTATTGCTTCTAAATATTCATCTTTTGAGCCATATTTAGTTTTTATAGTTCCTTTTTGGTCAAATTCACCTAAGTCATATACATCATATACTCCATATCCAACTTCATCTTTTCCACCGATACCTTTATATGCTGGTGGTAACCACATTGCTGTTACTCCTATATTTGCTAATTTTTTTGTATTTTCTTTTAATTGATTCCATAAATTTTGATTGCAGTCCATATACCATTCAAAGTATTGCATTATTATTCCATTTATTCTTTTCATTTTATCCCTTCTTTTGTTTTTGTTATTATACCATTATAAATTTAAAAAAGCTAGCCCTGTTATTTACTTTATCTATGCTATTGTTTCTGACTAAAAATTATTTTTTGTTTGAAAGCATTTATTAAAAAGGAAAAATGTTAAAAATTATTTTGGCATTTTTCCTTTTTTTTACTTTTCCTCTTCCTATTTTCTACAAAATATGATACAATACTCACTAAGTAAAAACGTAGGAAAAAGTTAATTAGGAGGATTTATTATGGAATTTAAGAAATGTAGTAGATGTGGAAACTTTTTTATATCAAATGATGATGTATGCCCTAAGTGTAAAACTAAAGATACATTAGAGTTTGAAACATTTAAATCATATATTGCTGAAAACGGTTTAAATAATAACTTAGATACTTTATCTAATGAAACTGGAATAAGTGTAAAAAATATAAATAGATATTTAAATTATAATGATTTAAATAATGGAAACAATATAAAATTATAATTTGAAAGGATGTTTTTTAAAATGACAAATGTATTTGATATCTTAGAAGAAAGAGGTTATATTGAGCAAATGACTCATCCTCAAGAAATAAAAGAACTTTTTGGAAAAGAAAGTGTTCCTTTTTATATAGGAATAGACCCAACAGCAGATAGCCTTCATGTAGGTCATTTTGTTTCTTTAATGGTTGCAAGTCATATGCAAAAATGTGGTCATAAACCTATCATATTGGTTGGTGGTGGAACTGCAACAATTGGTGATCCATCTGGAAAAACTGATATGAGAAAAATGATGACTAGAGAAACAATTGACCATAATGTTGAATGTATTAAAGCACAAATTGAAAAATTTATAAGTTTTGAAGGCAAAAATGCTGCCATTATTGTTAATAATGCTGATTGGCTTTTAGATTTAAATTTCGTTGATTTTATGAGAAAAATTGGTAGTTTATTCTCTGTTAATAAAATGCTTGCAGCAGAATGTTACAAACAAAGAATGGAAACAGGTTTAACTTTTTTTGAAATGAGTTATATGCTTATGCAATCTTATGACTTTTTACATTTATATGAAACATATGGATGTAAACTAGAAATGGGTGGAAATGATCAATGGTCTAATATAATAGGCGGTGTTGATTTAATTAGAAAAATTGGTAAAGAAGATTCTTATGGATTAACGTTTAAACTTCTTACAACAAAAGAAGGTAAAAAAATGGGTAAAACAGAAAAAGGTGCCCTATGGCTAGACCCAGAAAAAACTTCTCCTTATGAATTCTATCAATACTGGAGAAATATTGAAGATGAAAGTGTTGAAAATGTTTTAAAATTATTGACATTCTTACCTATGGATAAAATAAAAGAACTTTCTTCTTTAAAAGATGAAAAGATTAATGAGGCAAAAAAAATTGCAGCATTTGAAATTACTAAATTAGTTCATGGTGAAGAAGAAGCTAAAAAGGCTGAAGAATCTGCTAATGCTCTATTTACTGGTAAGGGAAATTTAGATAATATGCCTACTGTTGAATTAGAAAATAGAAATATTTCAATTTTAGATGCTATTATTTTAACTGGTATTGCTCCTTCTAAAGGTCAAGCTAGAACTTTAATTAATCAAGGTGGTATTTCTTTAAATGATGAAAAAGTTACTGATGTTAATTATGTTCTTTCTGATAAGGACTTTTCAGATGGATATGCTATTTTGAAAAAGGGTAAAAAAGTATTTTATAAATTAGTTTAAAAAAACGGGATTAAGGGGCCACCACTCCAAATCCCTCTTTTTTTTGCATTGTACCCAAGTGGATGATGGTGGTTATATTTTTAAGTGTGGACTCTTCATTACATTCAAAAAGAAAATTTAAAATTAAAAGCAGAGCCTCTCTCACTCAGTCATTTACCTTATATATACATACTTTGAATATATTTCGAATGTGACCGAAATAGTGTTACAAATTCTCAAACAAATGCTCTAAAGGTCTCCCGTTTTCGGGGTTTGTTAGAGCATTTGTTATAGAATTTGTTAACGTTATGTAGGGTAACCGAGAAAAATATGAAAAGTATGTATATATAATAACCCACATTAGCCATCGGGAGTTCAACGCAAAAAAAAAGGGATTTGGAGTGGTGGCCCCTTAATCCCGGTTTTTAAAAATAATTTAAAGGATTTTTATATTCTCCATCAATCCTAAAACCGTAGATGAAGATGACAACCGCGTAGTAGCACCGATTTGTAGGTTTACCAGAACTATCAGAATAAGGATTTCCAGGAACACCATAAACATATTTAGGACCAACACAACCAATAACTTGACCTTGCTTAACAAAATCACCAACAGAAACAATAAAATTAGGGGAAACATGACAATAAGAAACTTTAAAATTATCAAAAGAAAGAGTAATGGTATATCCACCAGCACCCAAAAAAGAGCAAAAAGTAATTTGACCATCAGCAATAGCAATTAGTTTAGTACCTTCAGGTGCAGGAATATCAGTACCGTAATGAAAGCTAGAAGCACCACTAGTTGGAGCATTTCTTTTTCCAAAAGGAGAACTTATAGAAGTATATCCTGGAATAGGCCAAACAAAACCATCAGGATTAAAATCAATAAATTCTTTATTGGAAGAATTAGAAAAAGAAAAATCACCACACTGAATTATAGGAATAAAAAATACCGAGATAAAAAATGAAAACAAAATAATGATATAAATGAATTTTTTTAATAAAAATGAAATAAGAAAAACCTCCTTTAATATATTATGTAAAATATATAACATATTTTTGAAGATAAAGCAATACAAAAAATATAAAAATTTAATTGACAATAGACAGAATTATTTATAAAATAATAATAAGGTTGAAGATAAAAAAAGTGGAGGATAAACACACATGAAAAAAAATAAAGTAAAACAAAGTATAAAGCAAGAAAAAGGAGCAATAACATCATATGTATTATTAAGTATGTTATTTTTTCTTGTTGTAATATCAGGAATATACTTTAATACAAATAATAAAATGCAAAAACAAGAAAAAGAAATAAATAAAATACAACAAGAATATCAAAAAAATAATCCAGAAGAAATGTATGTGCAAGCCCAAAACAATTCCACAAGCGTAGACGCACCATCAATACAAATATATGATGGAGATATATTAAAAAAAGAAATAACAGGAGAAAAAACAAACTCTAAAAAAACAGTATATTTACTAAGCAATAAAGTAACACTAAAATTTTTAAGTAAAAGTATAAACAATAAATATGCATATTCGACAGAGGAAAATGGTGAAAAAACAAAATTAAAAGAAGATAGATTGGATACAGAAGTAACAACAAGTGGAAAAACATTATATGTATATACAATAAATGAAGAAGGAAAATACAGCCAATATTATACAGCAGTAACACTAATATTAGTAAAGGTAGAATTAAATCCAAATGGTGGGACATTTACAATGCCAACCACAGGAACTGCAACAATAAAAACAACAGTAAAAGCCGAGAATGCTAATAAAATAGAAGTAACATGGTCAGACAAAGAAGAATACAAAGAAATAAACAATAATGAACAAGTAATAAAAACAGATTGCACAGAAGGAAAATATTATTTATATGTAAGAATAAACGGAGAAGAAATATTTAAAAGTCAAGAATTTAATGTTGGACAAAATACACTAGATTCGAACAAAATAAAAATAACACCAAACACAACAAATTGGACAAACCAATTAACAGCAGTAATAGAATATGGAAGTACATTAACAGTAAACCAAAAAGCAGGATATGGGACAACATTAAAAGCAGCAGTAGCAGCTGCAAATACATCAACATCATCAAACTTAACAACAACAGCAAATGGATATTTCTATGCAGAAGCAACAGATACAGCAGAAAATAAAGTTACTGCAAGCTTTCAAATAACTAATATAGATACAACTGTACCAAGTTCACCAGGAATAGCAGTAACTAGTGGAACATCAGGAAATAATGGATATTACAGAAGCAATGTAGTAGTTAAAATAACAGCAGGTTCAGACTCTCAAAGTGGAGTTAATAAAACAACATATATTTTGACAGGATCAACAACTAAATCGGAAACTACAATTTCAAGTGGAAGCACAATAACTATTTCAAATGAAGGAACAACAACAATAACAGCATATACATATGATAATGTATTAAATAGATCAAGTGCTAAGCAATTAACAATAAAAAAAGATGCAACAGCACCAACGATTTCACCTGAATTTAGTGAAGATGAAACACGAGCATTAGTTAGAATGAATGTCAGTGATAATAGCGGACTAAAATCTATAAAAGTTGGAAGTACAACTGTAGATACAAAAAGTAATAAAAATTGGGTATATGATTATTATACATCTACAGATGGAACTACAACAATTACAGTAACAGATGTTGCAGGAAATACAACTACAAAAACTCATAATATTAAATTTTTATATACGAAAGGAAATATGAGAGTTGGATGGAGCCAAAATTACTATGCTAGTACATATCCAGGCATAGATAATATAATTTACAATTCTAGTGGAGGATTATTTATTGAAGCAAAACCAACAACATCAGGATGGGGAAGATTAGGAACATGGTATACAACAAATTCAATTAATTTAAGTGGATATGATATGCTTAGATCTGTTTCATGGTTAGGAGAAAACACCACATATCGGAAAAAATTCAAGTGGAGAAGATATTACAGGTTATATAAGACTAGAACTAGCAGGAAATGTAAAAGCAACTGCAAATTTAGCAGATGCAAAAAAACAAAACAATTATAATGGAAGTACAGGGTATTGGACAAGATTAAATGCCGATATTTCTGGATATAACACTTCAAAGCAGTGTATAATAGGAACAAATGGAAATCAAGGAGCATATATACATATGTTTTTAGCAAATATGTATATGTATTCATTTAAATAAAAAACAAACGAAAGGGAAAAATTATGAAAAACAAAAAAGTAAATTTCAAAATTATAGCTATCGTGATTTCAATATTTATTATCATAATATTAGGAGTAATATTATATAAAAATAAAACAAAAACAAAACAAGAACAAAACGAAAATCAACAAGAAACAACAGAACAAGAAAGAATAGGACTTATAGACATGAACAATACAGAAAACGCAAAAATAGAAAATGGAATAAAACAAAATACATCTCAAAACATATTAAAAGATAGAAATTTAAACGGAATAGAAATAACAGAAATTCAATTAAATGCACAAGAAGGAATAAGCCATTTTACAGCAACAGTAAAAAACAACACATCAAAAGATTTTGCGGGAGGAGTCGCCAAAATAACATTTACAAACAAAGATGGAAATACATATGCAGAACTAGAAGTATATATTCCAGAAATGAAGACAGAAGCTACAAATTCAATAGATGCCTCAACAACAGCTGACATTGCAAATGCATATAATTTTAGTATAGAATTAGAAAAATAATATAATGGAAAAGGGTGAAATACAAATGATTAAAGTAACTGCAAAATCGACAGAAAGAGGAATAACAATAGTCTCATTAGTAGTAACAATAATATTATTATTAATACTTTCTGGAATATCAATACAAGGTATAACGCATACAGGAATATTTGATAGTACAAAAAAGGCAAAACTAGAAGCAAAAAGAAGCCAAATAGAAGAATGGTTAACATTAAAAGTAATAGAAGAACAAAATAACTATCCAAGAGGAAAAGCAGATAAAATAATACCAATAGTTAGAGAAGACGTAATAGAAAATATAAGCGAATTGCAGAAAATTGGAAAAGTTGAAGAAAAAGATATAACAGAAACAAGTACAGAAGAAAACTTACAAACCGTAGATACATACTTCTATGTAACAGTAGATGAAGATGTTTATAAAGTAGACTTAAATGAACAAAAATTTATAGGTGAAGTAGGTAAATTACCTCCAGCTATTAGGTTAGATAACATTTCTAGTGATACAAGCACAATAACAGTAAAGGTTAGTACACAAAACAATCAAGGTGGAAAGATAGAATATTATATAAAGAGCGAAGAAGAAAGTAGCTATGTAAAAAAAGATACACTTGATTCAGAAACAAGCTAAGAATATACATATAAAAATTTAACACAAAACAAAAAATATAGTATAAAAGTGGTAGCAATATCTAAAAATAAACAAACATCACAAGTATTTGGAGATGCTGCAACAGGAAATATAGAAGTTGCAACTGGAGGAACATATACACCAGCAACATGGACAAATAGAAAAGTAACAGTAACATTACCAACAAAGAGTGGATATGAAACAAAATACACAACAGATAAAACAGAACCAACATTATCAAGTTCAAAATATACAAATGAATTCGAAGTAAGTAAGAATACAATGATAAATTATGCATTTAGTGACGGAACAAATATAGGAGAAATGGGAACATTAAATGTAATAAACATAGATACAGTAGAGCCAGTAATAGAAGCAATAAAATCAGCAGTGTCTAGTACAATATCAACAGAAGCAAAATTATCAACAACAGTAAATGATGCAAATAGTGGATTATCAAAAATAGTATGGCAATGGGGAACAACTACAAGCTTTGGTAGCAGCAAGACTGATACATATACAGAAATGAATGGTTCAACTACTGGAACAAAAGAAAGTGTAACAGCAACATGTGAGTTAAAGGGGTTAAGTGCAGGAACAAAATATTATGCTAGAGTAATAGTATATGATGTAGCAGGAAATCCAAACACATCATCAACAATAGAATTTACAACAGGTGCAGGTGTGGCTCAAGTAGGAGACACAATATATACAAGTTTACAAAACGCTATAACAGCAACAACTACAGGAACAGTAAAAATGTTATCAAATACAACAATAAGTACAACTGTAACAATAGCATCTGACAAAAATATAACATTAAACTTAAATGGAAAAACAATAGCAGGTGCAAGCAAAGTTGTAACAATAAGAAATGCTGGAAAGCTAACAGTAACAGGTACTGGAACAATAAGTCAAATAAATGCTAATGCTATATATAATGACACCACAGGAACAGTTGTATTTAATTCAGGAACATTAAAAGGAACATCTGGATGGACAATATATAATTTAGGAAGTTTTAACTTTAATGGTGGAAGTTTACAACATGAAGGAAGTAGTACAGGTTCAGCTGTTATGAATACCAAAAAATTTACTATATCAGGAGGAAGCATAACATCAACAGAATATGGTGTAGTTGGTAGAGGATCAAATGCAGTATTTACTGCATCAAACGTAACAATACAAACAACAGGAAGTGCTAAAAATGCAATTCAAAATGAAGCTGGAAAAGCAACAATTATTAATTGTACAGTAAAGGCAACACAATCAACATCAAATGCAGTTTGTAATAATACATCAAATTATACAGATGTTATAATTAAAAGCAGAGCATCAAATTATGGTATATCAGGACTTATATTCGGAAAGGTTTTAGCAACTACAAATACATCAAAAGGACAAGCACAAGAAAACATTACAATATACAATACAGGATATACATCATTGTTTTGGCCAACATGGACAAGTAAAGCTGTTAATGGAAATGCGCAAGATGACCTTACATGGGATATAACAACTAATTCTTCTGGAACACATACTTATACTGTAAAAAAATCAGCTCATAATAATGAAACAGGAGCATATAACGTACATATTTATGTAAATAACAATGGGGTAGCAAATCCTATTATAGCTAATATAGGATTAACATTCTAATAAAATATGTAAAAAATAATTACAAAAATTTCATATAATACTTGTAAAAAAAATAAAACTATGTTAAGATATTAAATGACTTTAAGAAAAGTCATTTAATATATAGGGGTATAGTGTCAATGGTAGCACATCGGTCTCCAAAACCGCCTGTGAGGGTTCGAATCCTTCTACCCCTGCCACTTTTTTAAAATAAATAAAAAATATAACTAAAGAGCTAATAAGCGGAACTAAACTTTCGTCCCTAGCATAAAG
>ENA-ORLY01003987-ORLY01003987.1-human-gut-metagenome-genome-assembly--contig:-NODE-3987-length-11165-cov-2.804473_pt1 | contig 11165 bp, 11 predicted proteins | sample MGYA00243071_ERZ508832 | MGnify/ENA primary metagenome ERZ508832 (study PRJEB26277, sample SAMN04329777) | human gut metagenome | biome: human-associated habitat | host: Homo sapiens | place: USA...
TATAGAGAAATTTTTGTATCTAGAATTTGTTCTGCATGTCAGATAGATACATTTGGTGGAAATCCGAAAGATAAACCATTTGATGTATCTGAAAATGAAAATACTACTGAATTAGAATCTCGCATTTCAGAAATGTATGAAAACGCAAGAGAATAATTAAATATTTTTCTAGTTATACTAGTTAAAAATATAAAATCTATAGAAAGGAACTTATACACTTATGAAAATTAAATGGATTAATAAGTATAGCAATGAAATTGGATTTGTTAAAAGTATTGACTATAAGAAAAAACATTTTAATAATACATTTAATGAAAATGAAGCAAAGAAATTTGTTTCAGTTGAATCTGCTGAAAAAGCCATTGCTAAATTAATTGAATATGGTGAAGGCGAAAACAATAATTTTGAAATTGTTTAAATTTAAGATAGGAAATTACTACAATAATTATGTTTATAGGAGAAAAAATTATGAAAAAATCAGAACTTGATTTATTGTCTGCATCGACTCCTATAAAACTTAGTGATATAGATGTAGACACCTATGAATATAAAATTTATGGTCTTGATGACGATAAATTTTATATTAGGTTTTTAACTAAAGAAAAAATTCCTGGTGCAACTAATAAAGAAAAACGACAACGTGCTTTTAAAATAATGAAAGTTATCAAAAAACATAAGTTAGTTAAAGATAGGTTGACACCAACTAAACTTAGAGAGCTTTTAGAAGATCTTGGTCCAACATTTGTAAAAATGGGCCAAATTTTATCTAAAAGAACTGAGTTATTACCTAAAGCTTATTGTAAAGAATTAGAAAAATTATGTTCAGAATCAAATGAATTGGATTATGAAGTTATTGAATCAATCATTGAACATGAACTTGGTAAATCGATCAATGATATATTTAAGTCTTTTGACAAAAAGCCATTAGGTTCAGCTAGTATTGGACAGGTACATAAAGCAGTACTTAAAAATAATCAAAAAGTTGTAGTAAAGATTCAACGACCTAATATAGATGTCATTATGCGACAAGATATTATGTTATTTAAGTCTGTTTTAAAATTAGTTAAATTTGCGCCTGGTATGGGTGGAGTAGATTTATATAAGTTGTTAGATGATTTATGGAGAATTACTCAACAAGAATTAAATTTTTTAATTGAAGCTACTAATACTATTAAATTCAGACGTGCAATGGAACATTATAAAAATGTTACTTGTCCTATTATTTATGAAGAATATACTACTCAAAAAATCATGACTATGGAATATATAGATGGTTTTAGTATTAGTGATATTTCTTTATATGATAATATAGATAAAGAAAAATTAGGAAATGACTTAGCTCAAAATTTTATATCTCAAGTATTAAAAGAAGAATTTTTTCATGCAGATCCTCATCAAGGTAATATATTAATTAGAATGAAAGATGATACGCCAGAAATTGTTTGGATAGATTTTGGAATGGTTCATAAAATACCTAAAAATGAGCAAACTGCATTAATGCAAGCGATTACAGCTATTACACAAAGAGATACAAATTCGCTAATTTATGCTTTAATGTCATTAACTACTACTAAAGAAGAAGTCAATTATGCTAAATTATATACAGATGTAGATTATCTTGTAGTTAAGTATGGTTCAATTGACTTAAAAGAAATAAATATAGGCATAATGCTGTCTGATATTTTGTCAGCCGTAAATGCAAATAAATTACAATTATCATCTACTATTAGTATTTTAGCTAGAGGATTAGTCACTATTGAAGGAGTATTATCAAATTTAACAGATGATTTAAATTTAATGACTATTTTGAAAAAATTTATACTAAATGACTTGATTCACTCTAATAAAATTAAACAAATAGTAGAAGAAAATATACAGAATACAATTACATCATTGTCTAAAGGAATTGAACTTCCTGCATTATCAAATGATATGCTTAGAACAATATTAAAAGGACAGGCTAAAATCAATTTGAATATTGATAATACTGATACAATTGTCAATGAATTTAAACATTCATTATCAGGACTCTTTTTAGCTTTATTGATTTGTTCTTTAATAATTGGATCTAGCATTATTTGTGCAGCTAAGATTAAACCATTAGTATTTGATGTTTCGTTATTTAGTATTATAGGAACATTATTAGCTATAATTTTAAGTCTAATTTTACTTATTAAACAAGTATTTAGACGAATTAAATGAGTTATCTGTGCGTAAAAGGTGACGTACTAGATAGGAGGAAAATTATACAAGACTAGTCTAGCAGATGGTGATGGCTGGCGAACAGTATTATTTGTTTCAGGATGTCATCATCATTGTAAAGAGTGTCATAATAAAGAGGCTTGGAATCCTAATGCTGGACAACCATTTACTAATGAAGTAAAAGAACAATTATTTAGTTATATTACAGATCAAATTAGCGGATTAACTCTTTCTGGTGGAGATCCATTATATAAGAAAAATCTTCCAGAAATTACAGCATTATGTAAAGAATTTAAAGAAAGATTTCCAAATAAAACTATTTGGCTTTATACTGGTAATTTATATCGAGATTCTAAAGATTTAGAAGTAATGAAATATATTGATGTTGTAGTAGATGGTGAATTTAGAATTGATTTAAAAGATACTACATTAGCTTTTAGAGGTTCATCTAATCAGAGAATTATTGATGTTCATACTGGTGAAATTTTAGTTAAATAATAAAATTATTATTCACTTAAAACATATTTTTAAGTAATGAAAGGAATTTAATATAGGTTTTTTAGGAAATTTATTAAATAATGCCGTTAATCAAACAGTAAATAGAACTGTAAGCAATATTGTATCAGATGCTACATGTAAAGCTTCAGATATAATTACAAATAAAATTAAAGAAACAGCTAAATCTACAATTAACAGTAGTAAGTCTAAAATGAGAGAAAAAATATTAGAAGGAGCAAAAGCTTATAGAGATAATCCTATAGGTAAAATAAATAAGGATTCTAATGTAGTATTATTTGCTTCTGATAAAGAACTTAAATATAAGTTGAATAACATGTCTTATAAAATTGACGTTGTAGGATGTGTTACTTGGCAAGGTAAAGAATACAATTTTGCTGAGTCCAATCCAAATTTTTATGCAAATCTTGCATATGAATGTTTACAATATGAATTAGATAAATTAGCATTAAATAATATTGAACCAAATAAAATTACATCATATTTATTAGATATTATTAATGGAGTAAATACTGGGAATTTAAGTGAAAAAACTAAAGAAGTCTATGGTCATAGTGTAATGTTATCTATTATGCTATTTGAACTTCCTGATGTTTCTAATGCTGAATCTGATTCAGAATCTTTATCAGTAAATACTATATCTCATATTTGTCCATATTGTGGAACAACTTATGAAGGAAATGTTTGTACATTTTGTGGTGCAAATTTAGAAGATGAATAAAGTAGAAAGGAAAGTAAAGTATGCAAAATTATAACTGTAAGTTATGTGGTGCAGAACTTTATTGGAATGCTGCAGCTGGATGTTTAAAATGTGAATATTGTGATAGTGAATATCAAGTATCAGATTTTGAAGATAGTACTAATACTAAAACTGAAGTTGCAGATGAAAGTTTAGACACTAATTATGTTTCAGAAGAATTAGAAGATGGTATGGTTGCTTATGAATGTAAAAAATGTAGTGGTACAGTAATTACATCTAAAACTACAATGGCAGAAATTTGTCCTTATTGTGGTGAATCTATATCAATTACTTCTAAATCTGTGGGTAAATTTAGACCTAAATTTTTAATTCCATTTAAAATTGAAAAGAAAGATGCTAAAAAAATATATTCAGATTATGTATCTAAGGCTAAATATGCACCAAAAGAATTTAAAGTTGATAATGTAATAGAAAAAATGCAAGGTCTATATGCTCCATTTTATTTACATACTATGGATAATAGATCTTCTCATATATTTGAAGGTGAAAAAACTTCAGTTAGAACATCTGGTGAATATAGAATTACTAAACATGATGTATATCAATTATCAGCTGAAATTAGAGGAAAATATAAAAATATTCCTACTGATGGTTCAGTTAGATTAGATGATAATTTATTAAAATGGATAGAACCATATGATTATAATGAAATGAAAGAATATAATCCTGCTTATATGTCTGGATTTTTAGCTGAACAAACAGATGAAGATGAAAATAAAATGAATTTAGCTGCAGAAGAACGCAGTAAAAATGCTAATAGAGATAAAGCTAGAAGTTTATTTACATCTAATTATTCTAGTGTTTCAGATAAAAATAGTAATTATAATATAACTAATCATACTAAAGATTATAGTATGTTACCTATATGGTTATTAAATGTAAATCATGGCGATAAAAAATATCAATTTGCAATTAATGGACAAACTGGTAAAATTACTGGTAAACTTCCTTTAAATTATGGTAAAATTGCAATAATTAATGGAATTGTATTTGGTGTTGTTGATATTATTATGGCATTTCTTCAAATGGGAGGTATTTTCTGATGGAATTTTTTGAATATATGTTTTCATTACCTTCGCTTGGAGCTGCAGCATTAGTTACAATTATAAATGTAATTAGAATTATTGCAGTTCATAATAAAAATAATAAAGAAATTTCTGCAAATAACTATGTAAATGATAATAATTATGAAATTATTTCAGAAGATTCTAAATTTATTAGATCTTATGAAACAAAAACAAAAATTAATAATAATAAAAACTAAGAAAGAAGAGGAAATTAGTCTATGGGTCTTATTAAACAAGCTGGACAAGCAATATCAAATGCTGGTAAAGAACTTGCTGGTACTGTTGGTGGAGCTGCGTTAAACTCAGTTAGTGGTGTTATTAATCAGGCAATGTTTAAGGAGTATTTTACTTCTGGAGCAATGACCGGAGATATAATAATGAAAAGAGCTGAGCAGGTAAAAAATGGAACAAAAAATACAAAAAGTGATGCTAATATTATTACTACAGGTTCTGTTATTGATGTTCAACCTAATCAATGTATGATTATTGTTGAAAATGGTAAAATTGCAGATGCATGTACAGAACCAGGTCAATATGTATATGATAATACAATTGCTCCTTCATTTTTCTGTGGAGGAGAAGGAGTTGCTGATAGATTTAAACAAGTAGCTATGGAAATGTATCAACAATTTCAATTTGGTGGACAAAGACATACTACTCAGAGAGTATATTTCATTAATTGTGGATTACTCGATAAATCTATTAAATGGGGAGTAGGTAATGTAGTATTTCGTCATACAGAAAGTTTAGTAACTGGTACTCCTCTTGCACTTAATATTAAATTAAAAGGTAATGGTGATGTACGTATTCGTATGGCTAGACCTTTAGATTTCTTTGAATTATATGGAGCTAAATATACTGGTGGAGATAATTCAGCATTAATTACTCTTGATACATTAGAAGATTTCTTTTCTCATGCTAAAATGAAACTTACTGATTCTGTAGGTAGAGCAATTACTATTCTTGGATCTAAAAATGCAATTAGATATGATGAAATTTCTATGTATGTAGATGAAGTAGTTGCTACTATTAATGAGAAAATGTTAGAATCAGATATGGGTAAAGCTGGATTTGATTTTTCTGATTTTGTAATTAAAGATGGTATGTTATTCCCTACTCCAGAAGATGAAGATAAGATTCAGAAACTTCAGGAAAAAGCTACAAATGTATTTGATCCAAACATGGCTAATTATGATATTCAGAAAACTATGGCTGAAGGTTTTAAAGCTGCTGGTGAAAATGGTGGTGTTTCTGGTGTTATGGGTATGGGTATGGCTATGGGAGGTATTGGATCTGGTCTTGGACAAATGCAATATCAACAACCTAATCAATATCAGCAACCTCAATATCAACAACCACAACAACCTATGCAAGCAACTGCAGCAGTAGCTCAACCAAATGCAAATAGTTGGACATGTTCTTGTGGTAATGTAGTAACTGATGGAGTATTTTGTTCTAAATGTGGTTCTAAGAAACCTGAACCTAAGACTACAAATGGATGGACATGTACTTGTGGAAAAGTTAATTCAGAAGATGCAATGTTTTGCTCTGGATGTGGATCTAAGAAACCAGAACAAACTACTTCTGCCGGATGGACATGTACTTGTGGAAAAGTAAATGATAATGACGCAATGTTTTGTTCTGGATGCGGATCTAAAAAACCTACTACACTTAATATTCATAAAAAGGTTAAGAAAATTATTGTATGTGATAAATGTGGATGGAGAAGCGATGATGTAGATTCTCATAAGTTCTGTCCTAAGTGCGGAGATCCTGTAAATGAAGCAGATATTGTAGTAGAAGAATAATAAAATAAAGACAGTTTTCTTATAAAGAGAAAGCTGTCTTTTTGTATAAGCTATTTAATTATATATAATAAATTGAAAGGATGTTAAAAAGTATATGTTTATATTTATATTTTTGATAATTATTGCTATTTCACAATATTTAACTAATAAAATACTTGGAATTAGTGATGACAATAGTGTAGGTTATTCTTATTCTAAACGTGACTCTTTAATTATTCTTTGTTTATTTGCTGTTGGATTATTATTTCAATTATTGCCATTAAAAGGACATAAAATATTTTGGGTTCTTTGCGGTATATATGCATTTGCTATTTTACTTACAATGGTTATTTTAGCAACGTTAAAAAAAATTATAATTACAAAACAAAGAGAAGAACTTCAACAAGTATTTGATGTACTAGAACCAGTTCTTCCTAAAAACACTGAATTAGATATGAATAATCCTCCATTTAAACTTGGATATGAAAAGAATAATATAAATAGAATTACAATAAATATTAATCCAAACACATTTAAAGAAACTGTAGCAACTAATTTATGCTTATCATTAAATAAGTATCTTCCTAATTATGAATGGGTAAATGAATTTGATTTTGCTGCAAGAGAATGCGCATTTGTTGGTACTCCTCTTCCACCAGGTGTAGCTAAATATCAAGGTAGTTGGTTAAGACCAACTGAATTTATTCCAATTGGATTATCAGGACTTGGTGAAGTGTCTTGGACAATTAACTCAATTAAAAATTCAGGTAGATCTAATTATATTTATGAAGATGGAAAAATAGCTAAAACTGTTGATACACCTTCAGCTCCTCAAGCTTTAGCAGTGGGATCGCCATTAGGATTAGACACTATTATTCCTACTACTACAGGTTATAAAACTATGGAAACTATCGAAGTAGGAGATATGGTATTTGACTTAAATAATAATCCAGTTAGAGTTAAAGACGTACATGAAATTCATGAGTCTACAGTATATGAGTTATTATTTAGAAATGATATGTATGAAACTACTGTTATTTCTGATGAGATTCATAGATTTCCTGTAGTAACTAATGTTAAATCCAATATAAATAAGAATTATTTCAGACCAGTGCAGTGCAAAGACTTAATGGTTGGAGATATTATTGATGGTAAGAGATATAGTACTTTAGTTAAGAAAACTTTATTAAATACTACTAAGTTAGTTAGATGTATTTCAGTAGAATCTGAAGATCATATCTTCTTAATTACTGATACCAAGATTGATTGGAATGGTGGAGATCACTATACAGGACCAGCTATATGTACATATAACACAGGTGGCGGTAAAGCTATTTACATTAAACAAGAGGTAGAATTGAAAGATGCTAATATGTAAAATATGTAATAGAGAATTTGAATCATATAAAGGTCTTAGTAGTCATATTAGGCAATATCATAAAATTACTAGTGAAATTTATTAGGTTTTAAGAAGATATATAATTATGTCTAAATAAGTAATAAAATAAATGTATTATACAATGTAAGGAGTTAAAGATATGAAACTCGAAAATTTATTAAAGTTAAGTTATAATGAGTATGCAGTTTATTTGAAAGCAAAATATGGAAAAGTTCCAGCTAACTATTGTTATAAGACTAAAAATGGAACATATTTAATTAACAGTAAACAAATATCTAGAACAAATGATGGACTTATGATACATCACATTTTAGAAGATCAGTATCTATATTTAGCTAATAATAATACTATTAATGAGATAATGAATAGTCATCCAGAAACTCAAGACGCAGATAATTTAGTATATTGTGACTATTTAGAACATTTATTACTCCATATAAAAATTACTGAAGAACTTGATACAGCTAATTTTATATATGGTTGGGGTGGGATATTCTCTATTGTGAAACATATAAATTCTGCATATCAGTACTATTATATAGAAGGAGACGTTGATTACTCTTTAGTATCTGCTCATGGTTCTTATAGAAAACATTGCAGCGAAAAGATTATTGGAGAATTAAATACTTATCTACAAATTATAGATTATCTTATGAATAATGTATTAAATGATGTTATTTATAACAGCGATGGTCATCTTGAAGTATCTGAATTGTGGGCTACTTATTGTGGAGAGTTTGTTATTGCTAAAGAAAGAATTAAGAAAAATGGTAACTACACTGTTTTAGTTGATACTCAACGTAGATTAAAAAACAACTCAGTTTACTCATCACTTAATGAAGTATATCAAGCTAATTTATAGAAGAGAATGTTAAAAATAATTATATAAAATGTATGCTAAGTTCTATATATAATTTATAAAAATTTATTTAGGAGATAAAAATATAAAAAAAATACTGGAATCGGAAAATGTTCCGCAAGAGCTTAAACCTGAATCAATAAAAATTATGCTTGATAAATTTTCCGGCGAAAGAAAAAATAAAATTAATTTTAAGCGTACGGCTATGAGGGTTATTCCGATTGCAGCAGCATTTGCTGTTACTGTAAGCGCTGCATTTGGCTATATGTTGAAATATAATCATGACGGTGATAAATGTCTTGTTTCGGAATCTTCTTTAAATGATGCTGATTCTGTCGATTCAATGAAATATGCAGCTGATTACAGTGAGGTATACAATTATTTCAAACTTGCAGAAAAGAAAGCGTCACGTATAAAATCAAACGGTTATTACGGATATGATATAGTAGAGGATGAAGTTATGGCGGACGGAGCGATTGCAGAGGACTCTGTTCAGGAAGAAGAGGTTAATCAGAATTCCGTAAATGTTTCGTCACAACAGAAAAAGGATTACTCGGATACTTACAATCAGGAAACGGGAGTTCTTGAAGCAGACATAGTCAAGACTGACGGCAATAATATTTACTATGCCTGCGGAAATGTAATCAATGCTGCCAATGTTAAGGACGGAAAGTTTCTCAATACAATACAGTTCCACAAAGATGAGGAAGCTATTAACGATATGTATTTATATAATAATATACTGATTGTAATATCTTCGGCAAATAATTTTAGTGAGGATGTTAATTACGGTGAAGAAAACGACTGCTGCGGATTGATTTACAATGATACTTGCATTTCGTTCTATACTTCCGGAGAGTATCCTCAGCTTATCGGAACTTATATGCAGGAGGGATCATATAATGATGTGCGCCTGACGGATAACGGTTATTTATATCTTGTTTCAAATACAGAAAAATATTATAGCAGTAAAGATTTTACATCTGAAGAATTTGAAAAATATATTCCCAGATATTCGGTAAATCAAGAGGTTAAGTATGTAGAACCGGATTGTATAATGATCCCTGAATATTATCCTGATGTTCTTTATTCCAGTTCTGCATTTGCAAATATATCGGCGTTTAATTTAAATGCTGAAACTCCTTATGAACCGACTGATATACAATCTGTTGCAGGATTTTCCGGTACTGTTTACTGTTCTTATGAAAATCTTTATTTGACATTTGGATATGAAGATACTGAAATAACAAGATTTTCAATAAACAGCGGTAAAATTACTCCGCAGGCGTCAGGGAAGGTTAAGGGATATGTAAACGATCAGTTTTCAATGAGTGAATATAACGGATATTTAAGAATAGCGACTACTGTTAATATGCGGAATAATTCGTGGAATGGTGTGTTTGGGGATTCACAGGATTACAACAATTATCTGTATGTACTTGATATGGAGCTGAGAGAGGCGGGAAAAATAAAAGACTTTGGTCTTGATGAAACTATAAAATCAGTAAATTTTCAAGGTGATACAGCTTATATTGTAACTTTTCGTCAGACGGATCCTCTTTATGCAATTGATCTAAGAGATCCTCATAATCCTGTTATTATGGACGAATTCAAAATAAACGGTTATAGTTCTTATATGCAGAAATGGTCTGATAATCTTCTGCTTGGCTTTGGTCAGAGTGCAGATAATGACGGAACATTAACAGGTGTAAAGCTTACGATGTTTGACAATACTGATCCGGAAAACTTATCGGCTCTGGATACTGTGGAAATAAATGCCGATTATGAACATGAATATGTATCATCTGAAGCTGTATGGGAACGTAAGGCGATGCTTATTGATCCGGAAAAAAATATTATAGGTTTTCCTGTAACTGAAGATAGCTATTATTCTTCCGAAAATAAAAATGAATCATATTATATTTTCTATTCATATAAAGACGGGCATTTTAATTATTTGAATAAAATTCAAAACGACATGGAATATGATGCGTTTAACCGAGCAATAATAATAGGCGACTATGTTTATATGCTTTCAGGCTTACAGTTTAAATCAGCAGATATGGCAACACTTTCAAATAATCTATTAGACGTATTTTATATGTTTATAGGATTATGTATGGCAATAACAATGGTGTTTACTTTAAAAGATAAAAATGAAATTAAACATTTTGTAGAAATGTTAGAAGAAGTTGGTAAAAAATGTCCTTTGATTATTAAAAGTGAAGTAGGGGTAAATATGAGTGAACAACAATCTGTGGGACCTCATTTCGGTGATGTGATTCAAATTGTTGAATTTTCTAATAGGATAGACTTACAAAAATATCCTCAATCAAAGGAACATCAAAAGCTGTTAACGGATGGCCCAGAAATGGAAACTGTTAGCGCAATAGATTATATAATTTAAGCATTCATTCATATATTAAAGAGCATTCATTCAAAATAGTGCTCTTTTTTTCATTTTACATTCATTTTTATGATTAAACAGTCAAAATATAATTGACTTTATGATTGAACGGTCATATAATGAACGCATAAGAGGTGATCAGTATGGTTAATCAACGCCATCAAATTT
>ENA-ORLY01003988-ORLY01003988.1-human-gut-metagenome-genome-assembly--contig:-NODE-3988-length-11163-cov-3.623399_pt1 | contig 11163 bp, 10 predicted proteins | sample MGYA00243071_ERZ508832 | MGnify/ENA primary metagenome ERZ508832 (study PRJEB26277, sample SAMN04329777) | human gut metagenome | biome: human-associated habitat | host: Homo sapiens | place: USA...
CGCTTGTAACAAATACGGAACCTTTGGCTTTAAAAATACACAGTTGCGATTCCTTCATTGTCTCAGCCAAAGCCCGAGGAAACAAGCCAACATCCGGAGCAATGTTCATCTTCAAAAACTCGTTTGCCAGCATGGACAGGTAAACATTTTGCGGTACATCAGGAAAAATGTCCTTTACATGTTTAATATGCTGCGGATCGTTTTTGTATTGTGTATCAATAATATAATTTGACAGATGTACAAAAACAGGGTTTCTAAACAGTAGTGATGACATAAATTGCCTTAGTTTATCAATTTCCACCCGCGCCAACTCAAATTCATCTGAATCTCGTAAAGCATTTTTTATCTTTGAGATAATTGTTGCGTATTCGCCTTCCAGTTCGATAAAACTGTTCTCGATCTCATTTGGTGCTGCAAAAACATGAGTTTTGCTATCTGGATCAATTGCAATTTGATCATATAGGTAAGAACGACAGCAAATATTGTCGATTGAAACCATTTTTGCATTTTCATCATTAGCAAAAACAACATAAACTTGTTCTGATTTTCGATTACTCACAGAAAAGTTTTTTAAGTAAGCCTTGGGGACATAATGTTGTTTTCTCGTGATTTGCTTGTCTAAAACCTCTGTATATTCCATGACAATGTTGCTCCCACCAATATTTCCTATATTCAAATCTTCTCAGCACTAAAATCGATCAAGAAATCATCATTTTATCTAGCCCTAATTTTGCAAGCTTTGTATTAGCCTCGAAAAATTTTGCATTATTGGAAAATGGTTATCTAGCACATAGAACTGCCGATCTTGCCCATCCTTCAAGAAGAATACTTGTTTATCCCGTGCTGAGCTATTTAGGCTCTCCCTATGTAAGCATACAAAATAGTCTAATGTCTTTTCTTCTGGAAGCCGTTCCTGGATATATCCTTTTGTACTTCTGTCATATTTATAACCGAACTCTTTATATAATCGTTGTTTTCCAATACGAGTTTTAAAAGCAAACATCGCTAATTTTATATGTTTTGTTTCATCATGCAATTGGAAAAATTTATTTTTTTCAATCGTTTCTGTTAAATCATCCAAGGTAGCATTTCCCTTGACTTCTATAACCATTATGCAATCATTTGGTTCAACCAGGAAAATGTCTCCAGCTAGTTGACGTCTATAAAAATTTTTCCTACATACGATGATGTCACATTGTGGGCTTTGATGATTAGCCCAAGCAATAAAGCCGGTAACAAATTCTAGCATTTGAAACCGTTCCTGGAGACATTTTTTGAGAATGTTTTCTCCACATCTACCCATCTCAGCATGATGTTTTAACTTTTCAGCTATAAAATATTTGCAAAACAGAAGTTCCTCCGAATATTCCTCATATATCTTTGTAACATCTTCTTCCATAATAGGCCTCTCACTTGCTTAAAACTTTTGTTTAGAAGTCTTTTTGAGCATTTGATAGCCTTCTGTTCCGCTAATTTCAAGCATCGAATATTTCTTTAGCATTTTCTCTAAACTTATACGAATTTGGACAGGGGTATAAGAAGTTAATGCCCCTTGGTTAATGATAGACTTCGTCCAATTTCTTTGCTGATTATAGAGGCTCCAAAAACGATTCATATCAAAATTGGGATTCTGTGCCGCTATTTGTTGCACCATTGCGTTAAGCGTATTTCGATCTGCTTCCGAAACGCCTTGCGGAATCATATTTCCCATAGCAGAAGTGATATTTTGCGCTGTAACTCCGGTACAAGCATTATTAAGATCGGCCACAATAAACTGCGATTCTATATTTGCCAAAACATTTTGTGTTATCTGAAAGGAATTCTTTTGGAAAGCCTTCATGAGCATCTGCTGTTCCTGAATCTCTGACACATACTCATATAGTTGATTCAGTGCTGTATAGCTGGTCGCGTCCATTTTTCGGACAAAGTAATGTTTGTACTTGTTCCAATAATCCGTATCCATCAAGGGTAGTGATTCATAGAACGCCGTTTCGTTTAATTGTCCGTCAACAATGAACGTAGAGATTTCCCTTAATCGCTCCTGGAATTCATCGATTTGAAGGACGATAAGAGAAGCTGCATCAATCTTTTTCTTCCGTTCCTGCAATATGTAAGTTGCAAGGGCAAAGCTACCTACGATAATAAGCAAAATGTTTGCCCAGTTTTCTGAAATGAATTTTACCATCTATCAAGACTCCTCACTGCAAATCAAGCACCCGTTCAATTTTTTTCTTCTTTTTATCAATTAGTGCAGCAATAAATTGTTCGTAAGATTCTTCAGGATACAAAGGATTTTTTTCTGTTTCATACTCGTATCCGCCTGTAATTCCTCGTGCCAACTCTGCTAATGTTTTTAATGCTTGTGCAAATGGAATGGCTTCGGGATTTTTTATCTTGGAAATTGTTGGTTCTATATGATTATATAAGATTTTAAGTTGCTCAAGATGTTCTTCCAAAACTAACGGTTTCCCAGTTACAGGAAAAATATGTTTCATTCGCCGTTCAAGAATATAAGATAATTCTTCTTCTGTAACTTGCTCATCGGATGTTCCACGTCGTATATAAATAGTAGCAGGCTTAATATTAGAACCTTCTTTTCGAGAGATGAACGGTAAAAATTGAGGAGTATCTTCAACAAAAAGCATTTGGAATTGTTTTCCCTTCAATGCCTCGTACTCAGATGTTTGATAGCTAAAATCATATACATCATACTTCAGGCTGGAAGAAAGGTACGGCTTTATCCATGCCCCTATCTGCTCTTTTGCTTGTAACTCTTTTAACCCATCACATGAAAATGTCTTATCATCGTTTTCATGTACGCCAAAAACAACAATGCCACCGCCGTAATTTGCTAAAGCGAGCATTAATTTGGCCAGCTTATCTTTCTCAATCCACTCTTGTTTAAAATCGATGGCATTGTGTTCGCCAGTTTGATCCTGTAAAAACTCACGAAAGTGATCCAATGTTGGTTCTTGAAGAAGTCTATATACAGTATCTTTTATTTGTTTAGGGAATTCCATATGTTTTACCTCATCCAAAGTATTCCTGCATCAGAGCCTTTTTCAACGTTTCCAGTTTTTCGAGGCTGTGGCTGATGATAATCTTTGTTTTTTCTGTTTGCTCCACAAAGGCGGCAAACTGTTCCTGTAATTCTATCGGTGGCATAGGGACCCGCAGTGTGAGGATGTCTTTATTAGAAATATTCGCCTGTCGAATACCTCTACTGATTCCTGTCAATCGCTTTTTGATTCTGGGAAATTTTAGCAACTCTGAGAAGTAACACTTGTTAAGAGATTTCTCAATGGACAGTTTGGCATTCCGTTGGTTTAAATAGTATTCGTCATAATCAGCCCCAAGAATGCAAACATTTCCATAATCATCTTTGCCGACCGTTCCAGTGAGTGACATAACCAAATCTCCAGGGAATACCTTGTAACGTGCAAGCGCTAAATCATCTGGCCAATAAACCATATTAACCGGGAGAAAATGCCCCGAATTGATGTTTCCAATTCGTAAGACAGGAATGCCTTCGTCAGTAAATCCATCACTCTTAAAAGCGTATCCTCCTATAACTTTAAGATGATGACTCAATTCATCTTCTTGCCAATGCTTTGGATTTTCATCCGGTTCCCCAAATACCTCCACAAACCTTGCCTTGACCGCTTCATCCAGCTTATCCAGCTGCTGTTGACGTTTCGCAATCAGGTCGCTCACTTTGTCCAGAATCGCCGCGATTTTGCGCTGTTCGTCAATGGGTGGAAGGGGAATTTCTGTTTCAGAAAGTGTTTTTTTATTGATGGCCTTGAATGTACTTCCAGTACCTTTGGAATTTAGTTCGTCAACCTTACCTGATAACGCATGCCATAAATATTTCTGAGCACAAATATCCTCGTTTACCGTTAAAGCAGCTAATCCTCGGCCTATACAGCATTCACACTTTGCGATATTCAACGCGCCAATTGGTGCACGAACAGAGATTAAAATATCTTTTTCCCGTGCTATTTTGGTTGGCTCAGAGCACCACATACGAACCGCAGGATAAATCTCTCCAAAATCTGCATTTCCCTGAAAAAACGGAAGGCCGTTACCATCTTCGTTGTATGTGGAAGAATCCGGAGACTGTCCCATATTTATCGCACAAATTCCTTCTAACCTCGCCATCATAGCATCTCCTCCAATTCCGCCAGCCCTGCGGTAATCTCCAGTTCCAGCTCATGCAGGTCTGCCATCAGTTCTGTGGTAGAGGGGTACTCCACCGGCACATACTCCACCTTTTTGTACTTGTTGATGGACAGGTCATAGTCGTTGTCTGCGATTTCCTGTTTCGGCACAAGAAAGCTCTGCTCTGTGCGCTGGCGGTCAGCTTCCTGGTCCAGATGGTGGAACCGCTCGATGATGTCGGGAATGTCATTTTCCGCAATTTCGCTGCGCTTGTCGTCCAAGGAAAAACCGTCGGCTTTCATATCATAGAACCACACATTTTCCGTGCCGCCCGCTCCGGTCTTGGTGAACACCAGCACCGCCGTGGACACACCCGCATAAGGCTTGAACACGCCGGAGGGCATAGAGATCACCGCCCGCAGCTGATGGTTCTCCACCAGTTCTTTGCGAATAGCTTTGTGCGCCTTGGAGGAGCCGAAAAGCACGCCGTCCGGCACGATACAGGCGCACTGACCACCCTTTCTCAGCATCCGCAGGAACAGGGCCAGAAACAACAGCTCGGTCTTTTTGGTGTTGGTCACGGCTTTCAGGTTGTCGTTGATGCTTTCCGCGTCCACGGTGCCCTTGAAAGGCGGATTTGCCAGACACATGGTAAACTTATCGCTGATCTGATTCTGCTTGGAAACACTGTCCTTGTAGTCGATCTCCGGGTGGCTGATGGAGTGCAGCATCAGGTTCATCGCAGAAATGCGCAGCATGGTGTGGTCTGTGTCAAAGCCGGTGAAGGCGTCCCCAGCAAAGTGCTCCCACTGCTCGGAAGTCATGGTATCCTCGTAGTGGTTGCGAATGTACTCCGCGGCGGAGACCAGAAAGCCTGCCGTGCCGCAGGCCGGGTCGCAGATGGTGTCATCCGGGGTGGGTTGCAACAACTCCACCATCATTTCCCGGATGTGCTTGGGAGTGCGAAACTGGCCGTTCTGCCCAGCGGTGGCCAGTTTGCCCAGCATGTACTCGTACAAGTCGCCCTGCATATCCAAATCGGCAATGTCATGCTCATACAGGTCATCCAACCCTGTGATGATTTTTTGCAACACCTGCGGCGTAGGAATCAGGAACATCGCATCGCTCATGTACCGGGCAAAGGCCGTCTCATTCTGCACATCACTGCTGGAATCGTCGGCGATTTCCACCAGTTCCCCCTGCTCGGTGAAGTCCGGCAGGCGGCCATGTTTCATGTTTTTGATGGCAGGGAAGACCCGCTGGGAAATTACATTGAAAATATCGCGGGGATCGTTGTTCTTGAATTTACTCCAGCGCATGGACTGTCCAACGGCAGACTGGGGGAAAATCTTCTCCATCTTCTCGCCAGTCATATGCTCAAATTCTTCCGTTTCCAGCTCTTTTTCGTCCAGAGAGCGGATAAACATAAGATAGGTCAGCTGTTCGATGACGGTTAGAGGATTGGTAATGCCGCCCGCCCAGATGTCCGTCCAGATTTTATCTACTTTATTTTTAATCACACCTGTAATCATGCATCTATTCCTCCGTTTTCTGTATCAGGGATAAATTCCATCACGTCTCCGATATTGCATCCCAGCATGGTGCAGATTTTTTCCATGCTGTCCATGGAGACAGGCTCACCTTTACTTAATCGTGCTAAAACATTGGTGCTGATTTTTGCACGGTGCATCATGTCGGTTTTGCTCAAACCATGATCGATCAACTGTTTCCACAGCCGATTGTAACTGATTGCCATCCCGCACCTCCTGATTTTTTCCTATTTACTAGTATAACGGATATTGTGCTAAAAGACAAATAAAATTCACGAAATCGTGAGCTATTGATTGGCAAAAACGTGGTCTGGATATTGGAATCCCAGACCACGTTTTGCTTTGAGCAAGACAGGCTTGCCATCAAATCATTTGAAAATGCTTTAGTGCATCCATAATTGCAGCTTCCTTTTCCGGCGGGCACTGTGGTACTTTCGCGTCTTCTTTCTTTGACAGATTATAATTCTGCCCCACATCTAGCCCGCACTTCCGCTTAACCTGGGAGATATACAGGCTGGACGCCTTCAGGCCGTGCTTTTCCAGCACATAGGCTTTGATCTCATCATAGGTGGCTTTACTCTCCGCCGATGTCAAATCCAGCTCGTCCAGATTCAACTCCACCTCGATATGCTGCTTGGTGTTGAGTTTGGACAAAAGTACTACCGTCTCAACTTGCTGTTTATTAGTTCTGACAAATAATGCTCCGCTTTCACCATCGTAGGTAACAGGGAAGGTGAAATGGATCGTCTTTATCAGATGCTTGTCATCCCGCTTTTCCGGATACAGCTCTATAAACGAAACCATAGCCTGCAACAATGCCTTTTTATCCTCCGGCGACATGACATCGTAGTACTTGCTGAAGCCTTCCAGCATTTCAAAGATGGATTTCTTTGTCATGGCAGATTTTTCAACCATAGCAATTTCCTGATCTACTTCATCAAGTCTTGTCTGTGCATCCTCGATCTTTTCATACAGGTCATCCAGAATACGATTCAGACTGTCTACTTTATTTTGATAGTGCCTATCCGCAATGTCAAGCTCCGTCAGTCTCTTTTCGGTCTGGAGCAGATTGCCGTTATATTTGGTGATCTCATTTCGGATTGCTGTCTGCTTCTTCCGCAGAGAATTTACATCTGTCTGGATATCAATCTTTTGAGAAATAAGCTCTACAAACTCCGGGATTGTCACCATGGAGGATATAACCTCTTTCACCTCAGTTTCCAGTTTGGTGCCGCTATAATACTTGTTGGCAAGAGAACAGCTGATCCCGTTTCTGTCTCTTCCGGATATGCACCGATAGGAAATATATCTCGGATAATAACCTTCTTTTCCGTTTTTCTTTTTCCTTGGCGGCGCAGTATAACCAAAGATGTTTTTTCCGCAGTCTGGACATCTGATCAGGCCGGTCAGTGGATAAACGGTCGTACTGTCACTTCGGGTTTTTCGATGGGCAACATTCTTTTTCAGCCGCTCTGCTGCTTTTGCAAAAGTCTCCTTGCTGACAATCGGTTCATGCACGCCATCCACAAGGATAATCTTGCTTTCATCGTCTTGCTTCACGACCTTCGTTTCGTTGTTCTTTCCCTCAACCTTTACCGTATGGCGGCGACCGTAGGAAATCATGCCTGCATAAACCGGATTACTGAGAATGATACGAACGGTTCTGTCTGTAAAGCCAGAGATTTTTACATTTCCGCGCTGCTCACGCTGGATGTTTTCATCATTAAGTTTCTTTGCAATGTAGCTGATGCTCTGCCCTTCCTCTGTGTAGAGCCGGAAAATTTCCTTGACCGTTTCCGCTTCTTTCGGATATATCATTAGCTTTTTATCCTTCAAAGAATATCCAAACGGGGCCTGCGCTCCATTCCAGAGACCGTTTCTGGCTTTTTGCTGTCTTCCGGCAAGCGTCTGTTCATGAATGTTCTCAAGCTCGACTTCCGCAACAGCTCCCATAATATTTGCAATCATCTTGCCGGTAACGGTTGAAGTGTCGATTCCGTCCTTGATCCCCAAAAGACCAATTCCATAGCTTGAAAGCTCCTGAAGGTACTTTGCGGTGTCACTGGTGTTTCTGGCAAAACGGGAAAGCTTAAAAACAAGAACATAACGAATGTTGTCCTTCTTGCTCCGAATATCCTCCATCATCTGCGTAAAGGCAGGACGATGTTCGGCATTTTTGCCAGATTTACCTTCATCCGTATATTTCCCGACAATATTGATCTTGCGTGCTTCCGCAAAAGCTCTAATTTCTGCTTCCTGTGCCTCAAGAGAAAAACCGTCCACCTGTATCAAAGTTGAAACACGTGTATATATGTATGCGTTTTCCATGGACGGTACCTCCTTCATTCTATTTTGTCAGCAATAAGCATCTACTTCAAATAGTATAAACGATGACAGAAATCTTTTCAATACCCGCAGTAAAAAAAGAAGAGGGCTGGATGCCCCTTCTTGCATCCAGCCCTCTTGGTCTTCTTCTGTTTCCATAGATTTATACTTCATCAGCAGTTCGGCGATCATCGTAGAACAACGAATGAAGTTTTCGTCTCTCATCAATTCATTGTTCATAAGCTATCCTCAACGTTCGTTTTGCAATCCTGTTGTTTTTCTCCTATAAGCAGCTACAATTTCCGGTGGTATGTTGTCTATCAGAGCATGAAGCTCACAAAGCTCCTGCTCCGTTTTTCCGTATTTCAGTCTGGCCGCAATCTTTTCCTTGCTGTCATCTTTTGCTGTTTGTAATTCCGCTTCCAGTGCGCTGTTCTCATCAGAAAGCGCTTTATACGCCTTATCATACTTTCTGAGCTTCGTCCGCAGAGCTTCTGTTGCCGGAACATATTTGTCCAACAATGCCTCCAGTTCTTCCATTTTCGATTTTTTATTAAGAAGATTGGTATCTGTCATCAGTTTCAGTATCTGCTCCTTCATCCGGTTCAGATGGACAGCCTCCTTGAACAGCCGCGGCGGGATATGGTCGCGCCCGGTTTCGCTGGCGCTCTCGCCGCGCTCCAGATCGGGGTATTTTTTGACCATGTGCTCCCAGAACCTGTCCTGCCACTGCGTCAGCTTCTTCTTGTTGCCGACGATTTCCTTGGCGGAGAGCCGCTTGTCCGCTGTCAGCGGGACAAAGCAAAGGTGCATATGGGGCGTTTTCTCGTCCATATGCACCACGGCGGATATAATGGTTTTGGGATCCTGGTGTTCCCGGATAAAATCCAGCGCCTCCTGAAAATAGGCCTTGATTTCGCCCTTTTTCTTGCCCTTAAAGAACTCCGGGCTGGCAGTCACCAGCGCCTCCACCACGCGCACGCTGTCCGACCGCGTGCGGCAGCCTGCCTCCGCGATCTGCTTTTCCGCCTCGGCGCGGTATTTGCGCTGCGGCGTCACCAGATGGAAGTTGAGGTGGCTGCGGCTCTTGTCGATGTCTGGATTGCTGGCATAATTTTCCTTGGTGCGCTCATTGTGCGCCTCAATATTAGAAATTTCCGGTCCTTTGTACTTTGCAAAGCGGAGAATGGCGTACTGTGCTTTCATCGGCGCTCCCCTCGCTTCACCCACACGATGTCGCAGTCCAGCACGTCGGCCAGCTCCACGACCTCCTTGTAGCGGATGCTCTCCCTTTGCAATTTTGCGGACAGATTGGAAACGCTGTCCGACCAGCCATATTCATCATGCAACAGATCAACAACCTCCTGCATCGTAAAACCGGCGCGGACGATTTGCGCCTTGATTTCATTGCGTACATTCATATTCAAATTCCCTCCAAAATTCAGATAATGAAAAAGCGAAGCCAGCACGCCATTCGGCGCATCCGCTTCGCTGCATCGTGAAAAATTCTGTTGCCATCAAATCCGCTCAGAATCGCCGTTATGATGTCCTGTTCACAGGTAACACCTATCGACTTTTCTGTTCCGTGTGACTTCGCTCTAAAGCGTATGATTTCCCGCGTTTCCGCGCACCCATGTTGCTGTTCCGAGAAGTGCGATTTCGTGAAAGCATTTCTGCCATCAGACAAATAATTTACGGATTTCACTTAGCTTGATTTCGTGCCCAAAAATATAGGCTCTGCCAGTCAGAGTTTTTCATATAGCGGCGTTTTGGAAAAAACGCTGCGTACATACGTACACGGCGCAGTCGCAGAAAAATCACCGCCAGTCCTCCGGTACGTACGTATGCTCCGAAATGTCGGAAAACCCATTTATATTAGGTCTGGCAATCGCTTCAATACCGAAGAAGCCCCATACACGCCGTCCGGCAGCATTGGTGATCTTGTTGCAGTATTCCAGATTGTACTTGCTTTGGTTCGCAATCACACTCTCACTGAAACTGCGGCGCTTTAGCGGTGTCAGATTGTTTTCCTCGCACCACATCCGGTAAATTTCGTACAAGTCTTTAGAGCTGATGGTACAGTCTGCTTTCAGCCGGATATAGCCCTCGGATTCCAGAAAATCAAAGACGTTGTTGTTATCTCGCTTCACTGCCTCCCGGTTATCCCGTGTGCGCTGGCTTTCCGTGAATTTGAAGTTGTTGGCGGCAAGCCGCTGCAATCCCTCAAACGCCCACAGGAAGATGCCCTCGACCTCTGCTTTCATCTTTTCGGCAAGGTCAGGATCATCTACCCGTCCCGCAGGCTTTTCCTTGGTGGTCAGAACAAGCTGTCGGCGGTAAAATCCGTCGCTTCGGTCATAAAGTGCTTGCAGATCGCCATTGGAGAACGCCAGCAGGCGGGCAAACATCCACCCCTGATAGCTTTGCTTACCCTTGCGCTCTAAGTCCATCTTGCCTTGGGCGGTCACGATGGACTTGACGTAGTTGGTCTGCCGCAGCGCCTCCATCCGCATATCATCATCCACGCACAGCAGAATGTGTTCCAGGTCGGCGCGGGCAAAGCGGTTTTCAGAAATTTTGCCGATGCTGCCATCCTTCATGTTGCTGCCGAGAAGCGCAACCAGCACAGCACCGATCTGTGATTTTCCTTCACCACCGTTTCCCTTAATCACCATCATGCGTTGCCCCTTATTGCTGGGAATCAGGCAATAGCCAATAAACTCCTGTAAGGTTGGAATGTCCTCTGTATAGAGAAGCTCATCCAGAAAAGAAAGCCACCGGACGGGAGCCGGTGCGTCAGGGCGGTATGCCACCGGCAGTCTGCTCCGCACAATGTTCGGTCTGCCCTCGGTAAAGCTGCCGTCCAGCTTCAAAGTACCGTTTGCCAGATGGATTCTATCTGCTTCCGGTGCAAAGTCCTCCACATGAGCCGCCAGCTTCATCACTTCCAGAATGTTGGTGATTTTGCGGGGGATATTGTTCACGGCGCAGCATTTCAGTTTCTCATAGATTTCGCCACGAAGCGGCAGATCGTCGGTCACCCTGCCATCCGGCGTGAAGAAAGCGCCATTGGCAAAGATGATTTTCCTGCTGCTCAGAAATTCATCACAGAACAGCGCCTCATTGA
>ENA-ORLY01003993-ORLY01003993.1-human-gut-metagenome-genome-assembly--contig:-NODE-3993-length-11156-cov-1.996480_pt1 | contig 11156 bp, 9 predicted proteins | sample MGYA00243071_ERZ508832 | MGnify/ENA primary metagenome ERZ508832 (study PRJEB26277, sample SAMN04329777) | human gut metagenome | biome: human-associated habitat | host: Homo sapiens | place: USA...
TTGCGGAGAGCATTATTATCGGGAGATTATTGTTCCTGCGTACCTCTCTGCATACCTGATATCCGTCCATGCCGGGAAGCATAAGGTCAAGAATCATAAGATCCGGTCTGAACTCGGTAACTGCCGCAAGTGCTGCTTCGCCGTCATGGACGGTCATTGTCTCAAAGCATTCCTTGGTAAGATAAAGTGCAATAAGTTCTGCAATGTTTTCGTCATCATCAACGATAAGAATTTTCTGTTTTGCTGCCATTAAAACCCCTCCATTAATTCATCTGCCTGAGATTTATTTAAACTCTACGATAGTAACGCCGGCATCTCCTTCGCCCTGTTCACCGAGGCGGAATGACTTGATATAAGATATTCCTTTAAGATAGGCGGCAACGCCATTGCGGAGCGCACCTGTGCCTTTGCCATGAACAATGCGTACCTGAGGAATTCCGGACAGATAAGCGTCATCAAGGTACTTATCAAGCTTAGCGACAGCTTCATCGACCGTATATCCCAGAAGATTAATCTCGGGAGATATGGACGAGGATTTGCCCATCTTAATGCTTCCGCTTCCGCCAAGCCCTCCGGCAGGCTTGCGGCCCGTACGGCTGCCTTTGCTGATTGCATTGCCAAATGCATCCTCTTCTATAATCTCAAGGTCGGAAATATTAACCTTGGAACGTATTATTCCCATCTGAACAAAGAGGTTACCCCTGGCATCGGGACGTGTACTTACTGTTCCGACGAGGTTCATGCTGAGAACCTTGACGCGTGTACCGAGTGTGAACTCGGAAGGCTTATGAACCTTACGCGGCTCTGCAGGCTCATCTTTCTTCCTGCCGGCACTGATACGTTCTCTTGTTGAATTCATCTTGTCACGGACTTTGGTACGGGACTTCTCAAGTTCCTGTTCAGTCAAGCCGTGCTTATTCATCACGCGGATTGTCTCGTCAGCGTAATCCTTCGCCTCCTGAAGAATCCGGGCAGCTTCGGTTGAAGCCTTATCAAGAATGCGGTCACGCTGCTCATTGAACTTTGCACGCTCAGACTGAAGCTGTGTCTTAAGACGCGCAGCCTCCTCCTTAAGCTCAGCCACCTCGCGGCGTTCTTCCTCAAGTGCGATTCTCGAGCCCTCAAGGTCTGTAAGAACATCTTCAAACTTAACATCCTGAGTCTCGATACGGTTCTGTGCATCATTGATAATATAATCTGACAGTCCTAATTTGCTTGATATTGCAAATGCGTTACTCTTGCCGGGAACACCGATAAGAAGTCTGTAGGTCGGACGAAGTGATTCAACGTCGAATTCACAGCATGCATTCTCTACGCCCGGAGTTGAGAGGGCATATACCTTAAGCTCACTGTAATGTGTTGTTGCTATGGTTCTTATTCCACGCTTATGCAGATTGGCAAGTATTGCCGTAGCCAGTGCAGCACCCTCTGTCGGGTCAGTACCGGCACCAATCTCATCGAAGAGAATAAGAGTGTTGCGGTCTGCGTATCTTAATATCTTAACTGTGTTAGTCATGTGTGATGAAAATGTACTGAGGCTCTGCTCAATACTCTGTTCATCACCTATGTCTGCATAGACCTTCTTGAATACGGCAAGCTCTGAGTTGTCAAATGCCGGAATATTAAGTCCTGACTGTCCCATAAGAGTAAGAAGTCCTACCGTCTTAAGCGAAACAGTCTTACCGCCAGTGTTGGGACCCGTAATTATGAGCAGGTCAAAATCTCTGCCGAGCCATATGTCAATAGGTACGACATGATGCGGCTCAATAAGCGGATGACGGCCTTTCTTGATGTTGATATAGCCGTTCTCATTCATGACAGGGCGGCTGCATTTGTAGAAACGTGACAGTGAAGCCTTGGCAAATGCAAAGTCAAGCCGGACAAGAGATTCCTGGTCAGTAAGAATTGCATCGGCATACTCAGCACAGTGAGAACTGATTCTTGCAAGTATTACTTCAATCTCAGCTTCTTCCTTAAGCGAAAGTTCCTTAAGGTCATTATTAAGCTTAACAACGGACATTGGTTCAATGAAAAATGTTGAACCTGTTGCAGACTGGTCATGAACCATTCCCGGAACATTGGACTTGTATTCAGCCTTGACAGGCAGACAATAGCGTCCGTTCCTTGTGGTTATGACGTAATCCTGAAGATATGTGCGGACTGAAGCTGAATTAAGAAGTGATGTTAATTCAGTATGAATCTTATCCTGCCCGGCTTTTATCTTACGCCTGATATCCTTAAGATTCTGGCTTGCATCATCGCTTATCTCATCCTCGCTTAAGATACACCTCTTAAGTTCCGCTGCCAGAGATGTAACCGGGTCAAGTGATTCAAAGAGTGGCGTGAGGGAATCCGCTTCTTCCTTATGACCTGCATAAGATGAAGCTCTGGCTGCGGCTTCAAGTATCGAACCGATATTAAGCAGTTCTCTTGTGTTAAGGCTGCCTCCTGCTTCGAGACGCTTAATGCACATACGGCAGTCTGCAAATCCGCCAAATGATGGTGCACTGTGCGTAATTGAGCGGCCAAGTGCATCATTGGTGTTGGAAAGAGCTGCCTCTATTGATGTAATATCAGTCATCGGCTGAAGCTCATGGCACATGCGGCGCGCTATATCCGTTGCGGCATAACCTTCAAGCTTTTCTGTTATTTTGTTATATTCAAGAGTCTTTAAAACTTTCTCGTTCATTATGAAAACACCTTTCTGAAAATACATATCCATTTTACCTTATAAGAAGCAAAAATGCCACAGATATTTGGAGGTCGGCGGCTAAATATTTACACTCAATTCATTATTTGTTCATATATATATTATAGCCTACAGAAATGTAATAATGTATCAATAGTACTGAATCTTGCGAGGTCATGTATGAAGTCAGCAGAAAATAAGAAAAAGAATGCAAAAAACATCAAAGATAACAATGGCAGTACGGGCAGCCCGGAGTCATATAGTCTTTATACGGAGAATATAGTAGAAAAGCCGTCTGTAAGATATCATAAGCTTATAAGATTCGCTGAGCTTGTGTGCTGTGCAGTAGTGTTTGGAATAGTGGCGGCAGTAGTATTTGTTGTGGTATATGAGAAGATTGAATCATCGGATAAGCCCGGCAGCAGTGCGGAAAGAACAGGAATAGTTATAGAAAAAGACGAATATCCTTATGAGACAGACAGCGTATCCGGAGAGACTGGTCAGGCAGGGCCGGAGACTTATGATGTAACAGGACGGCCGGAATCAGAACAGACAGGTATTGATAATAATACTAAGGACACGCTGCAGAATATTATGCAGTCCGTAAGCAGATCGACAGTAAGAGTTACCGGAAGACAGAGCACGGATGAGCTACAGTTCGGCACCGGGGAAGCTTCTGTATCAGGTGTCATCTTTGCAGAAATAGATGCGGAATATTTTGTGATTACGGGATATGATGAAGTGGCAGATGCGTCACGGATTATAGTCAGGTTTGCAGATTCAAGTGAGGTCGGGGGACATTATCTCAAAGGTGATGCTGATACGGGAATAGCTGTTATAAGCATAAAGCAAAGCGACATGACACAGACAGCGCGTTCATACATAAAGTGTGCCAACCTTGGTAATTCATATATGGTGCGTCAGGGTGATACGGTTATAGCGGCAGGACGTATTCTCGGAGCTGATTTTGGAGTTAATCAGGGAATTGCAACGAGTGTTGTTAATAAAGACAGTCTCGTTGATTCTTATCTGGGACTTATATACACGAATATGGCAATGATATCAGGGGATTACGGATATCTGTTTGATGCTACGGGCAACCTTATAGGAATACCTGTAAGAACGGGATTCAATGGAGTTATGTCATTCTATGGCATATCCGACCTTAAGGCACTTATTGAGGAGCTGTCCAATGGTTATACGGTTACATACTGCGGGATAATCGGAGAGAATATAACGGCAGATATGGCATCGGCATATGGACTTCCGGCAGGAGTGTATGTAAGGGAGGTCAAGGAAAATTCACCTGCATTTCAGGCAGGGATTCAGTCGGGTGATGTCATTACGTCAGTTAATGATGAAACTGTTTTGACATTTAGCACATTTAGTGAGAAAATATATAAGCTTAACAGTGGAGATAAGGCAACAATCAATGTTAAGAGATTAGGCAAGGATGAATATAAGAATATATTATTCAGTGTCACGCTGGGAAGCAAATAATTATTTATAGAATATAGACAGATGAGGCTTAAAAGATGAAGTTTATTGAGACTTTGAAAGATGGTGACAGGATTTCGGATATTTACCTGTGTAAGAATAAGGCAACGGCAACCACTAAGACAGGACGGGAATATGAGAGTGTTATACTCCAGGACAAGACAGGCTGCCTTGATGGTAAGATATGGGATCCTTCTTCAATGGGAATAGGCGAGTATGAGGCTCTTGATTATGTAGAGGTAAATGGTCTTGTGACAAGCTATAACGGGGCATTGCAGCTTAAGATTGAGAGACTGCGCAGGGTTGGGGAAGGTGAATATGACCCTGCCAATTATATGCCGGTAAGCCGTTTTTCAATTGATGATATGTACAACGAACTGCTTGGTTATATAAAGGGAATTAATAACGGATATATTAAGAAGCTGCTTGAGAGTTTCTTTGTTGAAGATAAGGAATTTATCGCAATATTCAAGAAGCGTTCGGCAGCCAAGAGCATACATCATGGGTTCATGGGGGGACTGCTTGAGCACAGTCTGAGTGTTACAAGGCTGTGCGCACATATCGCCAAGGCATATCCTTTTCTGAATGAAGATCTGCTTATAGCATGTGCGATGCTGCATGATATCGGTAAGGTGCCGGAGTTCTCGGATTTCCCGCAGAATGATTACACGGACGAAGGGAATCTTCTCGGACATATAGTCATGGGCGCTGAGATGGTCGGGGAAAAGGCGCACGGTATAGAAGGATTCCCACCGATGCTGCTTACGGAGATTAAGCACTGCATTCTGTCACATCATGGGGAGCTTGAGTATGGTTCGCCTAAGAAGCCGGCACTTGCAGAGGCAATGGCACTTAGCATGGCAGACAACATGGATGCCAAGTTAGAGACAGTCAGAGAGATATTCGACAGTAAGGAGGGCGGCGACTGGATGGGATATAACCGCCTGTTTGAGAGTAATATTAAGAGAACAAAGGTGTGAACTGCATGATTAATAAGAATGATGTTGTAACGGTTAAAATCGAAGATATAAGTTCAGAAGGACAGGGAATAGGAATTATACGTGATGAATCCACAGGCGCAGATGCCTGTGGATTTGTTCTGTTTATTAAGGATACTGTGATTGGTGATGTAGTTGAAGCCAAGGTGATGAAGACTAAGAAGACATACGGCTACGCAAGGCTTGTAAGAATTATAGAGAAGTCACCTGACCGTGTAACGGCAAGATGCCCTGTCGCAAGGCAGTGCGGAGGCTGCCAGCTTCAGGAGATGAGCTATGAGGCACAGCTTAGGTTCAAACAGAATAAGGTTGCCAATAATCTGAAGAGGCTTGGCGGACTTGGCGAGGCTGACTATGTCATGCATCCGATTGTCGGAATGACAGCACCGGATGAGCCGTATCATTACCGCAATAAGGCGCAGTTCCCGGTAGGCTGTGACCGTGACGGCAATATTAAGATAGGATTTTATGCGGGAAGAACGCATGACATTATCGACTGTATGGACTGCTGTATCGGTGATCCCGTGAATAATGATATTCTGCGAATCGTCAGACAGTGGATGACTGATAATAATATAAAGCCATACAACGAGGAAAAGCACAGCGGTGTTGTGCGGCATATTCTCATCCGTACAGGCAGGGCAACAGGTGAAATCTGTGTCTGCCTTGTAATCAATGCGGATAAGCTCCAGCGGTATGATTCACTTGTCGGTGAGCTTGCCAAAATCGATGGCATGACTTCAATCATGATAAATGTAAACCGCGAAAAGACCAATGTAATTCTAGGCAGACACTGCGAGACACTCTGGGGCAGACCTTATATAGAGGACTGCATAGGCGATGTGCGCTACCGCATTTCTCCGTTATCATTTTATCAGGTTAATCCTGTCCAGACTAAACGTATGTATGACAAGGTCCTTGAATATGCTCAGCTTACCGGCAATGAAGCTGTATGGGATCTCTACTGCGGCATCGGAACAATCTCGCTTTTCCTTGCAAAGAATGCGAAAAAGGTATACGGCGTTGAGATAGTTCCTCAGGCAATTGAGGATGCAGGGAATAACGCGGCACTCAATAATATAGATAATGCACAGTTCTTTGTCGGAAAGGCAGAGGAGGTAGTGCCTGAGTTCTATAAGAACGGTGGAGAGGGTGATACGGATTCTGCCAAGTCAGGGGCGGATATGCTAAGACCGGACGTTATCGTTGTAGACCCTCCGCGCAAGGGCTGTGACACATCACTTCTCGATACAATGCTTGAGATGGCACCGCCAAGAATCGTCTATGTAAGCTGCGACTCGGCTACACTCGCACGCGACCTTAAGTACCTTCGTGAGAGTGGCAGGTATGATGTCAGGGATGTGCAATGCTATGATAATTTCTGCCAGGGAGTGCATGTGGAGACTGTAGTGTTGCTCACAAGAGTGAACTAATAGAAATCCTTGAATTTACGCACTTTTTCGAGCATTTCACGTTTGATAAGACAGATTATTCTGAGCGTGGAAAGCATATGAAAAAGTATATTCGGGTAGTTGTAGCTGTTGAACTCGTGACAGTAGGTGCAAAAATAGAGCCTACGTCGTGACAGTAGTGCGCTACTTGAATATGTCTGAAATAAACAAAATAAGAATCGTCGGAAGACGCTTAAATTACAGCATTTCCTGTAGGTTAGGCGTCTTTTTTTGTTTTATTCCAAATCTAAGAAAGGAGGAACGCCAGTGGATTTTAATTATTTTTATGGCAGAGGGGCAGATCAATTTGCTTTTTATCAGATTCCTAAGATTTTGATTACGGATGAAAAATTTGCAGGAATAACGATGGAATCTAAAATTCTCTACTCCTTAATGCTGGACAGAGCATCTCTTTCAGCAAAAAATGGATGGCTTGATGAAGATGGCAAGGCAGTTTTATATCTGAAGCAGCATGACATTCGAAGCTATGATGACCTAGAGAAAAATGTGAAAACAGCAACAGCGCGATTTACGAAAATTTCAGCATCCATCAAAGAGAAGGAGAAGCAACTTGCCGAGATTCATGTTTTGAAGAAACATATCTTTGATTACTTTAAGACAAAAGACGTATACGCGGATTATCGTAAATGCGGATATAGCAAGAAGTTCCTGGAAGAGCACAGACAGGAAATCCTGCTTCATAAGGCTGCCAAGAATGCCTTTTGATGAGCTTCATCTGAAGAAGCTTCATAAGGTAAAAGATCTCAGTGCAGAGTATGCCGAGATCCTTGCAGAAAAGAAAAAGCTGTACGGTGAATATCGTCAGGTTAAGAAAGACATGCAGGAGATTCAAAGAGCAAAATATGATATCGACCAGTTCCTTAAAAGTGATGAAGAGCAGAAGAAGGAACGTGTCAGAAAACACAATATCACTCGATAATTCTAATGGGGAATCTGTACGTTTAAGACTTATGGGTTCCCCTCTTTTTTCATTTCTGAAGAAATATCCAACAGCAAAATAAAGCAATTCGTAAGAATTGCGTAGCCAAGCGTTTAGCTTGTTCAAGGGGATTGGGGATGTGCCACCAACGAGCGGATAGTAACTTTTTGTACAAAAAGCACTGCTCGCCGCTTTGCGAAGACGCGCCCTAACACCATCGAAGATGGTGCCGCGCGAAGAGCGGAATACCTTTGATAGGAAAATTGTAAACATTGTTACAAAAATAAAACTAATTAAATGTTAATTCGAAGCCGACTTTCGAAAAGTCGAAAATTGTATTTGAAATTATGTGCATATGGGCGTATAATCTAACCTAGGACTATTTATGAGGACTTTTGGGTCCTTCACCAAGATGGGTAATCCCCATAAAAGAGGAATTATATGGCTGTATCTTATAACGGATTATGGAAATTATTAATCGACAAGAACATGAAAAAGATGGATCTTGTTGAAAATGAAAACATCGGAATCAGCAGCAGTACACTTGCTAAGATGAGTAAGGGCGAGACTGTGTCTATGAGTATCTTGGAAAAGATATGCTTAGAATTGGATTGCGATTTCGGAGACATAATAAGTATTGATAAAAGTAAAGTTTGAAGATAATTGTATCAAGTCCATTTTTGGGGGGCATAGAAAAGATTACAATTAGATAATAATCAAATTTGGAGGAAGCAATGATTACAGGAACTATTAAGAACAAAATTGATAAGATTTGGAAAGATATCTGGGCATCAGGTTTAACACAACCTATAACTGTAATTGAGCAAATTACATATTTGATGTTTATCAGATCACTTGATCAAAAAGATATAGATGCTGAGGCACTCGAGAATCTTACAGGTCAAAAGCAAAATAAGATTTTTCCAGAAACTCCAGAAGGACAGAGAATGCGTTGGAGCAAATTCAAAGACAGAGATGCTGTGGAAATCTTCGATATCATCAAGAATGAGGTATTTCCGTTTATCAAGGAAATGACTGGAGATGATGAGACTGCCTTTTCAAAATATATGAAAGATGCATCTCTTGGATATACCAATCCTGGGATTTTATCCAAGACAATTAATTCATTAGATGAGTTATACAAAGATGATATTAAGTCTTTGGATATGCAGGGTGACTTATACGAGTATATGTTGAGTAAGCTTTCTGTTGCAGGTCAGAATGGACAGTTTAGAACACCAAAACAGATCAGAGATAAGATGGTTCAGCTTCGCAAACCATCACCAGACGATATGATTTGTGATCCAGCTTGCGGTACAGCAGGATTTCTTATTTCGGCAGCAGAATATATTAGAGAGCATTATCCTAATATGACAGATAAGCAGTGGGAATTATTTGATACAGATACTTTTTCTGGATTCGAAACAGATCCTACTATGTTACGTATATCCGCAATGAACTTAATGCTTCATTCGATCACAAGACCAGAAGTTAAATGGCAGGATAGTATCTCAAAGAACAATGAGATAAAAGATAGGTATGATTTAATACTTGCCAATCCGCCTTTTACCGGAACTGTTGATGAAGAAAATATAAATCCAGCATTAACAAGAATGGCTGCGACAAAGAAAACTGAGCTTTTATTCGTCAATGAGTTCGTAAGAATGTTAAAGGTCGGTGGTAGATGTGCATGTATCGTTCCAGATGGAGTTGTATTTGGAACCAGTAAAGCGCATAAGGCAACAAGAAAAGAATTGGTAGAAAATCAGTTATTAGAAGCCGTTATTTCTCTTCCTTCAGGGATTTTTAGACCATATTCAGATGTTTCTACCTCAATTTTGATTTTTACTAAAACAAATGCGGGTGGCACAGAAAATGTTTGGTTCTATGATATGCAGGCAGATGGGTTTAGCTTGGATGATAAGAGAGAAGAAGTTGAGGAAAATGATATCCCTGATATTATTACTCGCTTCTCAAATCTTGAAGCCGAAAAGGAGAGAAGCCGAAAAGAAAAATCATTTATGGTTTCTAAAGAGGATATTGCGAAAAATGGTTATTCTTTACGAATGAAAGAATACAAAGAGATAGAGTATCAAAAAATTGAATATCCTTCTTCAGAGGAATTGTTAAATGATGTTGATGCTTTAAAGGATGAGTTGGTTGCTTCACTCCAGGAATTGAGAGGCCTGTTGTCATAATGAAAAAAATTGAAAGATTAGGTGAGTACATTTCAGAGTATTCTGTTAGGAACAAGGATAATGAAGACATTCAAGTGTATAGCGTTACTAATACTAATGGATTTTGCACAGAATATTTTGATAAGGATGTGGCAAGTAAAGATCAAACAAATTATAAGATTGTTCCAAAGGGATACTTTGCGTATAACCCGTCCAGAATTAATGTGGGATCAATAGATTGTCAATCTGTTGAAGATAGGGTAATCGTGAGTCCGCTTTATGTTGTGTTTAAGGCGGATGAGAGAGTTGATAATAACTATTTGCTTCATTATTTGAAAAGTGATATTGGAAAAACATATATTAACGAGCTTGCTTCCGGTAGTGTGAGAGCAAATTTGAAATTTTCAATTTTACAAGAATTTCCATTTCCTATGATTCCTATCGAGGAACAAAAGGAAAAGATGGCTGTGATTGCAAAAATTGATGAAAGTATTGCTTGCTGTGATTCGATTATCGAAAAATTAGATCTCGCTGTCAAATCACGGAAAGTCGAGCAGATTGACTTGGAGGTGGCAGCATGAAAATAGAGAACAGAAAAAAACTTGGTGATGTGATTAAAGAGTACAAAGAAAAAAATACAGATAATAAGTATAAGCCTGTTGCAGTTGGCAGATATGGAATAAGAAAAAGAGAAGATATTTATTCGAAGGAACTTGCAAAGGATTATTCAAAAAACAAGTTAATTTATAAGAATACACTTACGGTTGGAATGGGTTCTAAGCAAATTGATATAGGTATTCTAACTGAGGATGAAATTTATGCTGTATCACCAGCTTATCATACTTTCAGAATAAATAATATTGATGCGAATTATCTACGTTATTGTTTAGACGCATGTAATGCAGATATGTCTGAACGATTTATGATTGCTTCAGCAAGACAAGGCAAGTCTGTTGATTTTAAGAAAATGCTTGAATATGAGATACCGGTGTATTCAGAAAGCGATACGCAAACTATTTTGTACAATTTGAGCAAAATAGAAAACATTATATTAAATTTGGATAGCCAGTTAGAAAAAATGGAGTTGCTTGTAAAGTCACGGTTTATCGAGATGTTTGGAGATCCGGTGTCGAATCCTAAAAGCTGGGATAAATATCTTATTAAGGATTGCTTAATTAGAATTGAGAATGGGAAAAGTTTTGTTTGCTCAAATCAAGAGAGAGAGGGAGATTCACCGGCAATTTTAAAACTTAGTGCAGCTACATATGGAGAATACTTACCAGAGGAAAATAAAGCGTTGTTAGATGATGACTTATTTAACTCAGAGGTTGAAGTCCGTGAGGGAGACTTGTTGTTTACAAGGAAAAATACACCTGATTTGGTAGGAATGGCTGCATATGTATA
>ENA-ORLY01003995-ORLY01003995.1-human-gut-metagenome-genome-assembly--contig:-NODE-3995-length-11154-cov-2.453372_pt1 | contig 11154 bp, 12 predicted proteins | sample MGYA00243071_ERZ508832 | MGnify/ENA primary metagenome ERZ508832 (study PRJEB26277, sample SAMN04329777) | human gut metagenome | biome: human-associated habitat | host: Homo sapiens | place: USA...
ATTGATGTATTTGTTTCCTTGAAAATGCTGATAGATAGTGTGTTTTAGCGGATAATCAGATTTTTATTGTGTTTTTTCAATAATAATTTAATGAAAATCCATTGATAAATTCATCTTCCACTTCTTCCATAATAACGTCATATTCTTTTGTAGTAAGATTGTAAGCATATATGCCCCTTGTATCCCCCTTCCAGCCTAAGAAATACAGAATATTGTCATAGAGAGCCATTTGATCCATTATATAAAAAGGCAGTTTCAGTCTTACACTCTTTTTTGTGTCTAAATTTACCTCATAGATTTTATGTTTCTGTCTGGTAGTAAATCCATTTGGTGCACAACTTAATATCAGCTTTTTTCCCTCACACGCTATTCCGTCTATATAATATTTCGTTTCATAAACAGTTTCTGGCTTTTTTGTCTCCAGATCGAGCATGGCAATTTTAGAAGGTGCATTACCACCTTCTACGTCATCTGCTTCTCTCATTTCATTGTCTGAATAATGAGAGAAAACTATTTTATTTTCCTTTGGAACCGTACTTACCATCCATGTGAAACGGTCATCTTTCTTATCGAACATAACGCGGCTGCAATTCTGAAACTCCGCATCACAGACAATTGGTTCAATACAGTAATGGTGTAGTAATTCAGCTGCCATAAAATATTGTTCCCCACACTGAATCAAATAATTAAAATCACAAAATTGATCCGTCTTTTTTTCTCCGGTTTCATTATTATCTAAATAAATCTGGTTTCCTTTTCCTTCTCCGCTAAAGGCCGAATAGTATATCTTATCATTTCTGGTTGAATACAGAGTAAGTGGATGTGAAGAAGTATATGACACGGTTCCTTTTTGTTCCAGTTTCTTTTCTTTAATATCATAAAAAAAGCATCTGCTGCCCATCCCTGATTCAGATTCCTCTGAATAAAACGACCGGGTAATACTCAGATAGGGGGAAAGCTTGTTTATTTCTGTGTTTTCGGTATGAATGGGGGCAACTTCTTCCGAAGTCCACCCACAAGCTGAACATAACATACATAAAATTAATATCATTGAAATTATTTTAATTTTTTTCATTTTTTTCATGGATATCCTTTCTCTTAATATGTATAGGTGTATTTAGCTGCTTTTTTTATATCATCATACTTTTTCGATTTGACTCCTAGTTTTTCCACTCCCGTTTTCCATATATCAATTACTGCATTATACAGTTTTCCATTATCCCTTTTATAAAATGTCGCAGTTGTTCCATTCATTTTATTGGTAACTTTTATTTTTTTACCAGTGTTGGGATTGTCTATTTCTCCTTTTGTTGCACAATCTCCTTTCTTGAGTGTTTTACCCTCTTCAGTTTTACCACCCGTATACACAGTAAAATCTCCTGTTCCAGTAACTGTATTTTTCTTTATGACAATTTTATTTTTTTTGTATCCTGCTTTTTTTGTTGTTTCTGGTACGACTTTTCCATATGTATATGTGCCAACCGGTTTTCTTTTACCCCGAGGGAGGGGATTATATGCAAAAGTTTCAGAGAATTGCAACCTTGATGACACCTGTGTCATCAGCATCTCAACTTCTTTATACTCCCCATCTCTCAAAACATATATTGCTTCTTTCTCTCCCCAGTTGTCATACTGAACTCTCATGCCGACTTCCGGTGAGGGGTTTACTTCCTCATAGACAGGTAAAAGACTTATTTTTCTCGGCAACTTAGCAACTTCTTCTTTATAATAATCAGGGGAAAGAGCAACTTTTTCCATCACAGATTCTATCGAATCAGAATCCGGAACTAGACGCCAATTAGAGTCTCCGATATATTCAATAAGAGTATTCGCTTCCATCTGCTCTGGTATTGTGTTTGAAATCGTCGTTTCGGCGGCTTGGGCAGATACTGCTCCCCCCGCCATGAAAATGCATATACTGCATAAAGTAATTGATAAAATTTTCTTGAACATAGATTATGTTCTCCTTTCATTATTTTTAAATTTTGAATATTAAATCATGTGGGCATTTTACCAACATATCCTTTTCAAAAAGAAATGAGTATGTTATAATTGATTTGTGTTTTTTTATGGGCGTTCTTTTCGGTATTCCACTACCATATGAAAAGAACGCTTTTTTCAATGGATTTCCTTTTCTGTTGAATTTTTCTCATAAACATCAAGTTTTCCCCCTTCTCTAAAATACAACTTTCCATCAACTGTCTGGTACACCATTTCGGGATTCTTCAATTTTCCGTCCAGCGAGTTTTGCGGCGTGCTATTCCGTTTTTCAATATTGTTCTTTATACAATCTCCCCATCACTAATTTCAATTACACGCCCGCACCGCGCGGCGACTTCCATATCGTGTGTTACAATAATAACAGTTTTCCCGCCTTGATTCAACTTTTCAAACACGTCCATGATTTCCCCGGATGTCTTAGAATCCAGCGCACCGGTCGGTTCATCTGCAAGTAAAAACGTCGGATTATTTACAAGGGCACGTGCAATCGCCACACGCTGCTTTTGACCGCCGGAAAGCTGACGAACAGGCTTTTTCGCCAACTCTGCAAGACCGACGTTTTCCAATGCAGTCATAATTTTTTCCCTTCGCACATCGTTTCCCTTTACTTTTCCAAAAATCAAAGGAATCTGAACATTTTCCTCGATGGTGTATTCATCAATCAAAGCATAGTCCTGCATGACAATACCATTTTTTTGATTGCGAAATCTGGCACGGTCTTTTTCCTTCAAATCTCCTACCGACACCCCATCTACAAGATAACTTCCCTTATCGTAAGAATCAATTGCCGCCAAAATATGCAGTAACGTGGATTTTCCGGCACCGGACTTTCCGATAATTGCCACCATTTCTCCTTCATCAATTGAAAGGTCAATCCCTTTCAAGGCACAAAATTCATTTGTCTTTCCCTTGTTGTATACTTTCACTAAATTTTTAATTTGAATCATAACATTACTCCTTTCGATTTCGTAATACATCCGCAGGTTGTTTTTTTCTTAAAATCTGATACGGTACAATAAAATGGACGGCACAAAGCAACAGAATTACACCACCTAAAAGTACAAGTACCGGAACTGAAAAATTCACATACACGTAATTTTCCAGATGCAGTTTAGCTGTAACTGCTAAGAAAAAGAAAAACATAACAATTGACAAAAACGCACTAAACAAACTCTGTACTAAGGAAAAACAACTGCACTTTTTCCATGGCAGTCCAAGCAGACTAAACACAGCATTATGATATAAATCATCTGCCATATTCAAGGTACATACATTAATTAAACTTACAATAGTAATAATCAATACACTCAGTAAAACCGGCAAATACATCATGACCTTGCGAATCATTTCATGATTTGAACTCGCCATAAATGTTTCCAAATTTGCATCTAACGCTGAATCTTGAGATAACTCACCAAGATTATCCTTTAATACCATGTTATTTCTATTTTTCTCTGTACGACTGATGCCGTCTTTATAAACAATAAAATGTTCCCTGTCATATGTAACCGGCATATTCACTGATTTAGCCCCTGTTTCTGATGTCAGAAACAATACCGTTTGTTCCTGCTCATACCGATAGGTAGAAAAAATATCACGGTAATCATAATATAAACGATTTCCCTGTCCAAAATCATGTCCAAGGATTTGCGCTCCTTCATCTAATACACCAACTACTTTTATGGAAATTGTATGCGGCTTTCCCTGCTCATCTCCATAATCAAGCGATATCCTAGAACCTTTTTTCCATCCGTATGGGTTTTGAGAAACCACAACCGGCATACAGTCTTTCTCCAAAGGCTCGTCCGAAAGCCAATCCCCCGCTGCCAAATCCGGCTGATAATTTTCTATCATTTGATTCGGATATACGGCAACATTTATACCATTCGCAGCTTCTTTCGAAAGCAAATTCTGCGTACCAATTGCCAAAACATAATCAACCTTTTCCATGCCCTTTGCAATGGCATCCGGATTTGCACCATGGTATCCCGATGCGGATAAATAAAGCCCCTCCTTGTGATTCAATTGCGCAAATGGTCGATACAGGCGGTATTCCGCCAAAAGTGTTGACGCAGACACACACAGTACAAACAAAAGTGCTGCCATTTGAAACACGATAAACACATTACGCTTTCCATGCCGTATGTATTCACTAATTGCTAAAATTCCCATTAGGATTCCCCCCTTCTAAATTGGAGTATTCTTTTACGCGTTATCGAGATTGATATAAGATACCCAAATATAAACGTTATCATCAAAAAGATTCCAATAATACATCCATATTCCCCGACACCGTAAACACGGTCAACATAACGAAACCATGAAAGCATCTGTGGATAAAGAAGGAAGCGGAAAATTCCGATTGATACAACAACCACACAAATCATATTACATAGAATTTCCATAAAATACATCATACGTGCCCTTTTCTTACTGCATCCACATAAAAGAAATACGCCCAGATTCTTTCTTCTTTTACGGAAAATATAACTATAAATCATATACATATTACATGCTGCCAAAAGAGCCAATATCGCACTTACCACAAGCATAGAATATTTCTGCTTCAAATCCTGATTATTTGCTACATAAAAATCATCTGGTTCTCCACCTAATTTTTTTACATAACTTCTAAACAACTCATACTGCTTTCGTGTCGGAAGTGAGGTAAGTCCGAAAGAAAGATTCTGCCAGACACATTTTTTAGGAAATGAAGTATATGGAACATAAAATGTATCAATATCTCCACAAAATGAATTTGTAGCTACAATTTTATATGTATCCCCCTCCAATTTTACCTCATCGCCATACTTCATATAAGAATAAACGGTATCACTGAATCCATACTTTCCATTTTTAAGCTGCGCATGGTCAATATAAGAATATTTTCCTGACTTGCTTTGAGCTGTCACATAAAAATAATCCACATTATCACTGTCATTCACCATTGCCCTGAAAAACTCATCTAACTGCTTTGACGTAATATCCGCCTTTTTAATGGAAGCATTCAGCGACCGTGTGTCGTCATAATCATTAATTTCATATAGGTTGTTTTGAAACACGCCAAAAACGAAAAAAATACATAAAAGCGCCAAAATTTGTGAAACAAGAAGTATTATAAATATTGACGTGTGTTTCCGAATAAAATCTATCCAATTTTTTAGAATCATTTCTACTCCTTTCCCGTTGTCCCATAACGATAGGAAAAATGATGTTTTTTTGCCCATTTTTCCGCATAGGAATCTTTGGTAACATATATTGTAATTTGCTTCTTCAAATTCTTAAAATGGCGCGTATCTATTTTCTTTATTGATGGCGGAAAAACAACCGTTTCTAAGTTTGGACACCCCTGAAACTCCAGTTCTTCAATCCCATCTTCCAAAACAATATGCTTCAAATAATAAGAAGTCTGCTCCAATTGACTTAACATTTGAACCGTTTTAACTTTCTTTTTTTCGTATTTTGCCGGAATATTAAGCGTATCTTTTCCCTTAAACTGCGTCTCTGTATAAATCTCTAATACTCCTCCATCATACAAAGTCATACTGTCAATTGGTTTTCTTGACTGCCCCGACACATCAACTTCTTCCTTTCCAGTGAAGTCCTTAATTATATCAATTGTGTTTTCCTCTGCCCTTTTATTATGCTGATAAGCATACAATGAAACTCCGGCACATACAATTGCAATTAAGATAACTGCTAATACAAGAATTCGAACCCGTCTCATACTTTCACCTCCTCCTAACTTTATTAATTTGTCTCTTTTAATTGCTCCTATTAATAATAACGTTCCAAGAAGCAAAAATCTGACAAATATTTTTCACATTCAATTTTCACGTTCCCATTTTGAAATATCTTTTCCAGTAAAATCCGCAGCAAACAATAACCGGCGTATCCAATTACAACACCAGAAAAATTAGCAATCACATCATTAATATCAATCCTATGCATATTAACTCCGACAAAAGCTTCCACCCATGCCTGTATAATCTCCGTGATAGCGCCAAATAAAATCCCGGAAACTATTATTTTACGCCAATCAAATTTATAAAGAATGGGAACCAAAAAGCCAAATGGCACAGTTATAATAATATTCAAAACAAATATTTTTACATCTTCTATTGATAAAAAATGAAATGGTATGTAATTTACACATTGTCTGTTTAGTTCTTCCATATCCACGTTTAAACAAATTGGAAACTGGGTATATTTGAGTACCTCTGCCATATAAGCAAAGAACAAAGTAAATACTATGATATAAGGAACTTTCCTTTTCTTATATTTAACATAGTAAAATACAATCCCAATATATAAAAAACTTAGTGGCATCATAATTAACCAGTCAAAATCAATTTTCATTTTTGCTTTCACCTCCCGTCTGCTATCATAACACAAAATACAACGTATAGAACATAAAAGTCATGAACGGTCGTTTTTTGGGTATGAACGGTCATTTTGGCTAGTTTTTAAGTAACACACGATACTATTTATCCTATTCTTGTGTCTCTTTTGATTTTCGTAATCATAAAAAATCCTCCTTATATATCGTTATACTAATAATAACGATACAAAAGGAGGAAATCTGACAAAAAATTTTAATTTTTTTATTTCTGGTACAAACTATTTGCCATTTTTACAATTTCATTCTTGTAATTGCCTTTTTTCGTGATAGAAATCATGTGATTATATTTCTTATCATCCCATATTATCCATTTTTCTTTTCCTTTTATATAATAATATGCTTCATACCCCATAACACGCGTTTTAATCTTTTTCTCAAATTCAGAATCCGTATAAATATAGTCACCTTCCATATGTTTACAACGAATATACTGAATAAGATTGTTTTTCCCTTCCTTCCACTCACTATAATTAAAGTTGCCAGATGTTGAAGAATCATCTAACGAATACCAAAATCCCTTCGGCACAAATGTAGGTTTCTCATGAATGACGTCCGGCAGGCTCTCCTTCGTTTTTTCATCCTGATTCTGACCAACATACTCCCTTATTTCCACTTTACTCTTCGAATCATAAGAAAGGAGGTATTTCCATGCATTAAAACCAAATACCTTGGCACTGACTTGATTAGCAACAGCTAAGGAAAGAATCACAATCACTACGGCTGCCGCTTTACGGACGGTATACGCCAGACGCAGATGGCTGCCAAAATATTTTTCGCTCCAATTTAAACGTTTCCATCGTTTCATGAATTTTTTTGAAAATTCATGATTATAATCTTCGTCTTGCGATGGATGAAATGAATTCATCTCCTGATATACACAGGTCGTCAAAAAATTCTTGATACTCTCCTCATTCATTACCGAGCCACTCCTTTCGAATGATTGCAATGCCTCTTGCAATCCTCTTAGACACCGTATTCTGCTTGATATTAAGAAGTTCAGCAATCTCACTTACCCCTAATTCGTTGACATAACGAAGAATCAGAACCTCCGCATACAGTTTTGGAATCTTATGAAACACTTCCATCATCTCGCTTTCGCCATAACCTCTTTCGTGCTTACAAAAAAACGGGCTGGTTTCAAACTCATCCATCTCCTGCACCTTTTGATTTTTCTTTTGATTCTTACGATAAAGGTCAATTGCCGTCCTCTCAACTATAATAACGAGGAAACTCTTCGTTTTCTGACAATCTATTTTATCAATTTTATCTAAATTTTTTATAACCTTTTCCCACGACGTCAAACAGGCGTCTTCTGCATCCTGCGGATGATGCAAAACACGCATTGCTACCACGTACATAAGCCGGTTGTATTTTTCATATAATAACTCCAGTTTTCTTTTATCCTGCGGTGAGTCAACCGAGGCTAGAAGTATACATAACATGTCTCTACCCATTCCTTTAAAAAAGGCAACAAACCGGCGCACCCGCTGATTTATTGCCTTTTCCCGCCCATGAAGTTTCCCTCCGGTAGATTTTCTCCACCAAAAATCAACTTACATGAAATTATTTACAAAATGCTTTTACTTTTTCATAAATGCTGTCTGCATCCAAACCATATTTCTTAACAAGCTCTACTGCCGGACCAGATTCACCAAATACATCATTAATACCGATTTTGCACACCTTTGTCGGACATTTTTCAGCTAATGCATCGCATACAGCACTTCCCAGACCACCAATAACAGAATGTTCTTCTACCGTTACCACTTTGCCGGTTTCTTTGGCTGCTGCCACGATTAACTCCTCATCCAAAGGTTTAATTGTATGAATGTTAATCACTTTGGCATCAATGCCGTCTGCGGCCAGTTTCTCTGCTGCTTCCAGACAATTGGATACCGGAAGTCCGGTTGCAACAATCGTTACATCCTTACCTTCACGAAGTACAACACCTTTGCCAAGTTCAAATTTATAATCCGGTTTATCGTTAATTACCGGCACAGCCAGACGTCCAAAACGAAGATAACATGGACCGTCATGCTCATAGGCAGCACGAACGGCTGCTTTTGCTTCTACATCATCCGATGGAACAATTACTGTCATACCGGGAATCGTACGCATCAGTGCAATATCTTCATTACACTGGTGTGTCGCACCATCTTCACCTACGGAAATACCGGCATGTGTTGCGCCGATTTTCACATTCAGATGCGGATAACCAATGGAGTTACGAACCTGCTCAAATGCACGTCCTGCAGCAAACATCGCAAAAGAACTTGCAAATGGAACTTTACCTGTCGTTGCCAGTCCTGCCGCAATTCCCATCATGTTACACTCAGCGATACCACAGTCAATATGGCGTTCCGGGAAAGCCTTTTTGAAAATACCGGTCTTTGTGGCAGCCGCAAGGTCTGCATCCAGTACAACAAGGTTATCAAATTCTGCGCCAAGTTCTGCTAATGCATTACCATAACTCTCACGAGTAGCAATCTTTTTTACTTCTGACATAAAGACTCACCTGCTTTCTCTAATTCTTCCATAGCCTGTGCATACTGCTCATCATTTGGTGCAGTACCATGCCAGCTACACTGATTTTCCATGAAGGAAACGCCTTTTCCTTTAACGGTCTTTGCAATAATTGCCGTAGGCTGTCCTTTGGTCTGTTTTGCTTCATCAAAAGCCGCCTTTAAGGCATCAAAGTCATGACCGTCCACTTCGATTACATGGAAACCAAATGCTTTGAATTTCTCATCAATCGGATATGGTGAACATACATCATCAACTGCACCGTCAATCTGTAAGCCGTTGTTATCCACGATGGCAACAAAATTATCCAGTTTTCTGTGGCTGGCAAACATCGCTGCCTCCCAAACCTGTCCTTCCTGAATTTCACCATCACCAAGAAGTGTGTAAACACGATAATCATCATTACTTAATTTAGCGGACAACGCCATTCCGACTGCTGCCGAAATTCCCTGTCCCAAAGAACCGCTCGACATATCCACACCAGGAATATGCTTTTTATCCGGATGTCCCTGCAAATAGGAACCAACGTGACGAAGTGTCGTCAAATCCTCAACCGGGAAAAATCCACGGTTTGCCAGTGCTGCATAGTAACCTGGAGCCGTATGTCCTTTACTAAGCACGAAGCGGTCACGGTCTGCTTTGTCTGGATTTTTAGGGTCAATATTCAATTCTTCAAAGAAAAGATAAGTAAAAATGTCTGCTGCTGACAAGGAGCCGCCCGGGTGGCCTGATTTTGCACTATGAACCCCAGTTACAATCCCCTTACGAACTTCAACAGCCATTTTCTGAAGTTCTAACTTATTCATAATCAATCTCCTTTTTATTACTCACCAAATTATTCACCAAAAACAGCAATATAATCTTTCTGGAATTTCTCAATACCGATATCAGTCAATGGATGTTTTGTCATCTGCTCAATAACACCATATGGTACCGTAGCGATATCAGCACCTGCCAATGCACAATCCGTAACATGAATTGGATTTCTTACGCTTGCTGCGATGATTTCTGTCTCGATTCCATGTATGGAAAAGATTTCAGCGATGTCGCGAATCAAATCAATACCAGGCTGGGAAATATCATCCAGACGTCCTAAGAATGGAGATACATAAGCAGCTCCTGCTCTTGCTGCCAAAAGTGCCTGATTGGCACTGAAAATCAATGTAACATTACATTTAATTCCCTCAGAAGCAAGTACCTTTGTTGCTTTCAATCCTTCTACTGTCATTGGGATTTTAACTACCATGTTCTCGTGAAGTTTTGCAATTTCTCTACCTTCTGCAATCATACCCTCTGCATCTACAGTTGTTGCTTTTACCTCACCACTGATTGGACCATCAACGATGGATGCGATTTCTTTCAATACATCTTCCTGACTTCTTCCGCCCTCTTTGGCAATCAGGGATGGATTTGTAGTAACACCACAAATAACCCCCATCTCATTTGCTTTTTTGATGTCCTCAATTTTCGCTGTGTCAACAAAAAATTTCATTGCGTATACCCTCCTAAAAGTAATTTTATATCATATGCCCATTATACATCTTTTGCGCATATAATCTCAACCATTTTTTATTCCTATGGACAACTTTTTTAGATTCCATAGAAATACATACCGGAAAGCGTCAGTTTCTGCACCGAATCCAGTCCGCTTCCATAGTTATACCGGCGAATCGCTTTACCGTCGGACCCCATTTCCAAATAGGTTCCTGCCGTGCCGCAAACAATCACATAATTATTTCCACACTTTTGTAACAAGCTTCCGCTTTTTGCCTCAACTGCCGTGGCCGACGCTTTTTTCTGCACCGTCTTCTTTGCCACATCCGCCTGCCACTCAACAGCAAGATACTGATTTTCCTCCTGCACCAACATCGCAGGTATTGTTTCGTTTTCCTGCGATAAAAGCATAGATTCTTTTGTATTCCAACCGGTAAATTTCTTATTATCATTTATCTTTTTCTTTGCTGTTACCTTTTTCCATGCCGCCTTTTTTCCGACAACAAAAGAAATCTTAGGTTTTTCCGCCGTAATGGCATCCAAATAAATTACCCCGGAAGGATTCTTTGCCACCACGCCAATCGAACCACTTTGCGGCACAGTCAATGAACCGGTCTGAATATCTTTCTTAAACCGGTACACAACCCGTGTGTTCCCTGTCTGGAAAGATGTTGCCAGTAAATACTCATTTTTTTTCTTCTTTCCAAGCCAGTATACTTCATCATATCCGTCGT
>ENA-ORLY01004010-ORLY01004010.1-human-gut-metagenome-genome-assembly--contig:-NODE-4010-length-11131-cov-2.411887_pt1 | contig 11131 bp, 7 predicted proteins | sample MGYA00243071_ERZ508832 | MGnify/ENA primary metagenome ERZ508832 (study PRJEB26277, sample SAMN04329777) | human gut metagenome | biome: human-associated habitat | host: Homo sapiens | place: USA...
ATAATTTGAACTTAAGTTTAGTTTTTCTTCTATTATTTTTTCTACAATTTCTTTTAGTTTGCTATCTTCTAATTCTTTTGGTTTTATTTGTTTTTCTATTAGTGTATTAAAAAATGAATCTATAATCTCATGCATAAATGAACCTGTATCTAGTGCCTCTAATTTAAATTGCTTTTGATCTTGCACATTTAATCCATATTTTAGGTGGAATGAAAATGGACATTTTTTGTATGTTTCTAACTTAGATACACTTGTTTTTAGAGTATTTCCATACATTTTTTGTATTAAGTCTTCCCTTATAATTTCCGGATTATTATAATAATCCATTCCAATAACACTTGCTTGTAATTTATATTTCCATACTTCATAGTTTTTATAAAAGTTATATATATCAAACCAAATACCATCTATTTTTTTACCTTCATTTACTTCTTTCATATTTTCTAACAAATTTTCAAAGGTAACATTTGCTGTTAATATTTCTGTATTTGTGCTTAATATATCACTTTTTTCTTCTAATTGTTTATATATTTTCTTTATTCTTGAAATTAAAATAGATGGTCTCAAAGATTTGCCAGATATATCTGCAGAAGCATATGATATATATAATTTATTTTCTGCAACTGTAAATGCTTTATAAATATTAAAATTTTCCTCATATAATTTTTCTAAGGTTCCTTTAGCCATTTCTATTCCATTTGTTTTTAGCCATTCTCTATCACTATCGTTTAAAAATCCCTCAGATTTATTTACACTTGGAAATATTCCATCATTTACCCCTATTATAAATACATACTTAACTTTATGACTTCTTGACCTATTTACATCTCCTATAATTACCTGGTCCTGTGTTCCTGGTATACTACCTAACTCACTATTTTTTATTCCTACTTTTAGAATTTTTAAATAATTATCTATAGAAGTTTTTTCATCTCCGAATACTAAATTTAGTTCATCAAAAATATTCATTAAAATGTTCCAACCAGAAATATATTCATTGCTTATATCTATTAATCCTAATTCTTGTAGTTTTTCTGCCTTTTGGTTTAAGGTTTTATCTACATTCATTTCTAACAAATAATTATATAAATTTTCCGTTATTGCTTTTACAGTTTTATTTTTATTTATTTCAGCTTTGAACTTTAAAATAGGATTTATTATTTGCTTACGAATTTCATTTAATCTTTGCACATTTTTTTCTTCTTACTGTATCATGTGTACGGCATACACATTTATCCGCATACACCAAAGCCTCCTCTTTATTGCATACACATTTATCCACATACACTAATGGCTCTTCTGTACTATATCCACATATTCGCGACATAAAAAAATCCCCTTGTTAATAAGACTACTATCATCTTATTAACAAGGAGAATTGTTTATTCATACATATTTATGATACCAGTGTCACAAAGTCATTTACCCATATGATTTTACTCATATGTGGTGGTTGACCTCAACATCATAGTTACCCTGCTACATAGCCCTTACTCTTAATAACCTCGATTACTTCATCGACATAAGCTTCACACTCATCATGTGTACCGGCTTCAACCATAACTCTTATAACCGGCTCTGTTCCGCTCTCTCTTACAAGAATACGGCCATTCTCACCAAGTGCCTCTGCTACCCTTGCTACTGCTGCCTTAACATCCTCATCATTCTGTGCTGTAGGCTTGTCGTATACACGTACATTCTTAAGCACCTGTGGATATATATGAAGAGGCGCTGCAAGCTGTGCAAGTGTCTTCTTCTTTGCAATCATAACCTCCATCATCTTAAGGGCTGTTATGATACCATCACCTGTTGTCGCATACTTGCTGAATATGATGTGTCCTGACTGCTCACCGCCAAGACGGTAACCGTTCTTAGACATACACTCATATACATACTTATCTCCAACCTTAGTCTTCTCATAATCGATACCTGCCGCATCGAACGCCTTGTAAAGACCAAAGTTAGACATAACTGTTGTGACAACTGTGTTATCGATAAGCTTTCCTCTTTCCTTCATATAACATCCATATATATAAAGGATATGGTCGCCTGTTATAACATCACCATTCTCATCTACACAAAGACATCTGTCTGCATCTCCGTCATAAGCGAATCCGACATCCAGACCATTCTCAACCACGAATTTCTGCAGACCGCCAATATGTGTAGATCCTGCATTATTATTAATATTGGTTCCATCAGGTTCTGCATTGATAACATAAGTCTTTGCTCCCAGAGCATCAAATACGGATTTTGCGAGGTTCCATGAACTTCCGTTCGCACAGTCAAGTCCGACTTTCACTCCCTTGAAAGAATAAAGTCCCAGTGAGATCAGATAACCGATATAACGATTTCTTCCTGATACATAGTCTACCGTACGTCCGATCTTAGATGTATGTGCAAACGGAATCTCTTCATAATTTTCCCCAAATACTTCCAGCTTGCCATCCAGATAGTCTTCTACCAGTGCAATCGTTCCTTCATCCATCTTCTCTCCATTACCGTTGATCAGCTTGATTCCGTTATCATAATACGGATTATGGCTTGCCGAGATCATAATACCACAGTCAAACCCATCGGTTCTTGCCACATAAGCTACAGACGGTGTCGTCGTAACATGAAGCAGGTAAGCATCCGCTCCCGAAGCTACCAGACCACCAACCAGTGTATATTCAAACATATAGCTTGAACGTCTTGTATCTTTTCCGATCACAATACGAGCTGGTGTATCATCACCGTTACGACGCTTTACTTCTCCGTAATACCATCCAAGAAATCTTCCGATCTTATATGCATGATCTGCTGTTAAATTATTATTGGCTTCTCCACGGAAGCCATCTGTTCCGAAATATCTTCCCATATGTATTCTCCTAAAATAAAAATTTTTAGTCATTCCGTTATCAAGTAACTGCCACCATTATAGTTGGTATCAGGATTAAGTTCAAGCAAAAGTGGCAAAAAAGTACGCATATGTGCAAAGACATCTTTCGTACATATGCATACTTTTTACTCAACAATCACTATTCTGCTTTCATTCCAAGTTCTTTTTCACACAGTTCCAGTGATGATGCAATCACTGCATCCATGTCAAAATATTTGTATTCTCCAAGGCGTCCTCCAAAGATCACCTTTTCTTCTTTTTCTGCCATTTTTTTATATCTGGCATAAAGGGCACCATTCTTTTCATCATTAACCGGATAATATGGTTCATCCCCCAGTTTCCACTCCGAACTGTATTCCCGGCTGATTACAGTCTTTGGAATGTCATTTCCTTCTGAATCTTTTCCAAACTCAAACCATTTATGCTCAATAATACGAGTCCATGGTGTCTGACGATCTGTATAATTGACTGCGGCATTCCCCTGATAATTTTCCTGATCCAGAAGTTCTGTCTCAAATCTTACTGATCTGTATTCCAGTGTTCCAAGTTCATATCCGAAATATGCATCGATCGGTCCAGTATAAATAACTTTCTCGGCCAGCGCATCTAACGCCTCTTTATTCTCCAGATACTCCGTATTCAGGCGGACTTCGATTCCATCCAGAAGATTTTCAACCATCTTTGTATATCCTCCGACAGGAATTCCCTGATATAACGCATTAAAATAATTATTATCAAATGTCAGACGCACAGGAAGTCTTTTGATAATAAACGCCGGAAGTTCCCTGCAGTCACGTCCCCACTGCTTCTCCGTATATCCCTTGATCAGCTTTTCGTAAATGTCTCTTCCAACCAGGGAAATTGCCTGTCCTTCCAGATTCTCCGGCTCTTTTGTTATCTCTTTTCTCTGCTCTTCAATCTTCGCTTTTGCTTCCTCCGGAGTAACTACTCCCCACATCTTATTAAATGTATACATATTAAAAGGAAGTGAATACAATTCACCCTTATAATTAGCCACCGGTGAATTCGTAAAACGGTTAAACTCTGCGAACTGTGTAATATAATTCCATACTTTTTTGTTATTTGTATGGAATATATGTGCACCATATTTATGTACATGGATTTTTTCTATCTCTTCCGTATATACATTTCCGGCAATATTCGGGCGTTTATCGATCACCAGAACGGATTTTCCCGCTTTCCTGGCCTCATGTGCAAACACTGCTCCGTATAATCCGGAACCAACTACCAAATAGTCATATTTTTTCATGTTCAGTTCTTCCTCTTCTTTATTTATATTCTTTCAGGTAATAGGATTATTCTATCATATATCTTGGTTAACTGAAAGATGCTGTCTTATTTTTTGTATCATTTCGCTCTTTCACTTTATCACGTTACCAAACGATTGCATTTCTTTACCGAACATATTATACTATTTAAAAATGAAATAATTCAATTTGAGGTGAAATTATGCATAAAGAATTTTTAATGGGAAATGCTGCCATTGCCCTCGGTGCTGTTGCCGCCGGCGTCAATGTTGTGGCAGGCTATCCCGGAACACCATCTACCGAAGTGCTCGAAACAGTTGCCAAAAACCGGCCGGACGATGTCTACGTAGAATGGTCCGTGAATGAAAAAGCCGCAATGGAACTGGCTGCCGGAGCAGCTTATGCCGGAGCCCGGTCAATGGTAACTATGAAACAGGTCGGACTAAATGTGGCATCTGATCCTTTGATGAGCCTGGAATATGTTGGAATCAAAGGAGGAATGGTCATTCTTGTCGCAGATGATCCTGGCCCGATCTCTTCTCAGACCGAGCAGGATACCAGGCATTTTTCCAGATTTTCCAAACTCCCTTGCTTTGATCCATCATCCGCTCAGGAAGCGTATGAGATGATCCAGGAAGCTTTCGAGTATTCTGAAGAATATGGTACTCCTGTGTTCTTACGACCAACCACAAGAGTCTGTCATGGCTATGCCTCCGTCACAGTAAAGGACGAGAAAGAATTTACGCAGCATAAACCCGAAGGATTCATCAAAGATTCCAAACGCTGGGTCATCTTCCCAAGATTATCTTTCATGAATCACCAGAAGATCGAAGCGCGAAACAGAGAATTATCAGATGTCTTTTCTTCTTATGACAAGAATAAGATTCATCCGTCCTGCGAAACATTTAAAGATTCAAAGAAAGGGATTGCAACCGGAGGAATCAGTTATACCTATGCAATGGAAACATTAAAGAACACTGGTATGGTAAAAAACTTAAAAGTTGCAACTCCTCATCCATTTCCGGAAAAACTGGCCGTTGAATTTCTGACTGGTCTGGATGAAGTTCTTTGTCTGGAGGAATTAGATCCGGTCATCGAGCGGGAACTTACCTACATCTGTGGGAAATACCACCTTCCGGTAAAAATACGTGGAAAACTAAGCGGAGACACTGCCTGCGCCGGAGAAAATACCAGAGACAGCGTAACTTCCTATATTAATACTTTTCTCGGCCTTTCCGACCGGAAAGACGCCGGACTTCCTGTAGCGCCGGAACTTCCGGTCCGTCCGCCGGTACTCTGTGCCGGATGTCCGCACCGTGCTTCTTTCTACGCAGTCAAAAAAGCTATGAAGGGAAAGAAAACTATTTTCTGTGGGGATATTGGCTGTTACACACTTGGAAATGCCATGCCGCTCGATATGGTTGACACCTGTCTGTGTATGGGTGCCGGACTGAATATTGCACAAGGGGTAGAAAAAGTTGAACCCGATACAACTTGTTTCGCATTCGTCGGCGACTCTACCTTTTTTGCATCTGCAATCACAGGTGTTGTTAATGCCGTTTATAATCAGGCCAATATGGTACTCATTGTACTGGATAACTCCACAACTGCCATGACCGGTCATCAGCCTCATCCCGGAACCGGACGCACTGTCATGGGAGAGATTGTCCAAAAAATCAATATCGAACAGGTACTTCACGGAATCGGTGTAACAGACGTTGAAACTGTTAATCCATTAGACCTGAATACATCTGTAGAATGCGTACAGAAGATGGCAGAGCGTTCCGGTGTGAAGGCAATCATTTTCAAATCACCTTGCATTGCAGTCACAAAACCGGCCGCACCTCTTCATGTTTCCTCTGACAAATGTATCAGCTGTAAAAAATGTATAAAAGAACTGGGATGCCCGGCTATCGTTCTTAATAACGGCAATGTCTGTATTGACAGTTCAATGTGTACAGGATGCGGCCTTTGCAGTCAGGTCTGCCCGGTAACTGCTATTACAGGAGGTGAAGATCATGAATAATCAGAAAAATATTGTCCTCTGTGGAGTTGGTGGTCAGGGAACTGTCCTCGCTTCCAAGCTGCTCGCAGCAGCAGCCATGAGTAAAGATATTCCGGTCATGAGTGCCGAAACGATCGGTATGGCACAACGAGGCGGAAGTGTATTCAGTCATCTTCGTATGGGAAATGATCTGTATTCTCCTATGATCGAAACAGGAACTGCTGATCTTATTATAGGATTTGAACCTGGTGAAACGGTCCGGATGCTTCCTTACCTGAAAACCGGTGGACACGTTGTTGTAAGCACCCGTGGAGTTAAACCTGTTACTGCTACTCTAAGTGGTTTTGACTACGATGCCCCCCAGATGCTCGATTACCTGAAAGCAAATGTTCCGAATCTCACCTTTGTAAATGCTGATCAGGCATGCAGCGATATTGGTTCCTCCAAGGTACTGAATATGGTACTTTTAGGAGCCGCCATCCGTACCGGAGTATTGGATTTTACCATCTCTGAAATCGAAAGCATTATGAAGCAGACACTTCCGGAGAAGTTCCACGAGATGAATCTCCGGGCACTGAATTACAATATATAACAATCAGATCTATCATTAACCAACTGCTCCTGCATTATTGATATATAGGAGCACACCAAAAGAAAGGCGAGGGCTTACATATGCAAATTACTGAAACACAAATCGCACAAGTTAACAAACAGATCAAGGCACTTCTTTCCGCAGAAAGTTTCTATGGAAAGAAATTAGAAGAAGCCGGCGTTACCAGCATCCAGTCTGCTGAAGATTTTCAGAAGCTTCCGTTTTCCGAAAAAAATGATCTGAGAAATGCTTATCCTCTTGGACTTATGACTGCCCCGGAAGAAAAAATTGTCCGCATTCATTCATCTTCCGGTACAACAGGACTGCCTGTCATCATCCCATATACCCAGAAAGATGTTGATGACTGGGCTGTCATGTTCAAACGTTGTTATGAAATGGCCGGTATGACAAATATGGACCGCATCCAGATTACACCGGGATATGGTCTCTGGACCGCCGGAATCGGTTTCCAGGCAGGAGCAGAAAGATTAGGCAGCATGGTTATTCCAATGGGACCTGGTAACACGGACAAACAGTTACAGATGATGATGGATATGAAAACAACCGTTCTTGGTTCTACCTCATCTTATGCCCTTCTTCTTGCAGAAGAAATCCAAAAACGAGGGATTAAAGACAAGATTCATCTTAAAAAAGGTATCATTGGTTCCGAACGCTGGGGTGAAAAGATGCGGAAACGTATTACAGAGGAACTTGGTATAGAAATCTATGATATCTATGGCCTGACCGAGATCTACGGACCAGGAATTGGAATCAGTTGTTCCCATGACTGTGGTATGCACTACTGGGATGATTATATTTACATCGAAATTATTGATCCCGTTACAGGCGAAGTATTACCTGACGGTGAACTTGGAGAGATTGTCATTACTACATTAGTAAAAGAGGGGGCTCCTCTTATCCGTTACCGTACCCACGACCTTTCCCGTATCATTCCTGGAGACTGCCCTTGTGGAAGCAAATTCCCTCGTCTTGATACCATCATGGGACGTACAGACGATATGATGAAGATTAAAGGTGTCAACGTATTCCCTACACAGATTGAAGAAATCCTGAAAGAATTTCCTGAGGTATCCAGTGAATACCAAATCCGTATCTCTCATCTGGAAGGAAAAGATACCATGCGTATCTATGTTGAGACAAACGGAACCGTAGACTTCCTGGATCTCGCAAAACGTATTGCTTCTAAAGTTAAAAGCCGTATTGGATTTACACCGCTTGTAAAAGTAGTAGAGATCGGCTTGTTGCCTAGAAGCGAGAAAAAGACCAAACGTGTCATCGATGAACGTTACGAATAATAATATAATATAAAAAGAAATACATCATTGAAGCTGATTCTTCGTTTTTTGAAGTACCCTGCGAAATGATGTATTTCTTTTTATATTATATTGTTTTTGTTTATAAACCAAGTTCATCGGATATAGCGCACATTTCTTCCAGACCTATATCAATCAGATCTTCCAACATCAAACCTGTAAACTCAATACTTTCCATGTAATCTCTGTTGGCTCCTTTTGCGAATCTTGCTTCGTTAAAACGCTTTAATACGGATTTTCTTTTTACACTTGCGATCTTTTTATCCGGATAAATCTGTGCAACCGCTTTTAAAAATCCACTCATCGGATCTGCTGCAAGAAGTGCATACTGAATCTTAGTTTTAGCTTTTACACCGCTTTTTGGATTGTGTGCACAAATAGCTCCGAAAAGAATCGGATCATCAATTCCTTCTTTCTTTAGGATTTCTACAGATGTCGGTCCATGTACGCTAAGATCATGCTGCCAGTCACACTGCTCCTCATCAAGATCATGCAAAAGTCCTGCAATTCCCCAATATTCTACATCATCCGGTGCAAGACGTTTGGCAAGTCCCCTCATAATTGCCTCCACAGCCAGAGAATGTGTGATATAATGTTCTCCTTTCATATATTTGGTTAAGATTTCATACGCCTGATCTCTTGTCATCTTTGTTCCCTCCTGTAATATTTTCTCGATAATATTGTTTACCGCCATTTTAACACACTAACAGAGTAATGTAAACAAGTGTAAAATCTGCCGATAATACATACAGAGAAAAAGAGCAGTGATACATTTTTTGTTCCACTGCTCTTGCATTACGCTGTTACTGACTTATCTGCGATTGTCCCCGAAGGCATACAATACTGTTCTTCTACTCTTCTGGTACAACAATCAGTTCTTTTGTATAGTCATTCAGGACTTCGCATCCATCTTCTGTAATAAGTACAAGGTCTTCAATACGAACACCGATGTTCTCATCTGGAAGGTAGATTCCCGGCTCTACTGAGAAGCACTGTCCAACTTTGATGATATCTGTGTTAACAGATGATACATCACCGAACTCGTGATCTTCCAGTCCGATAGAATGTCCTGTTCTGTGTGTGAAGTATTCTCCGAATCCTTTTTCTTCGATGTAGTTTCTTGCTGCAAGGTCAACATCGCACATTCTGTTACCTGGTTTTGCAGCTGCAATACCACGTAAGTTAGCCTCTAATACTACATTGTATACTTCTCTTGCACGATCAGATACTTCTCCAATGAATACAGTTCTTGTCATATCTGATGCATAATTGTCTTTGAATCCACCGATGTCAAGGATTACACAGTCTCCGCGTTTTCCTTTTGAATCATCTGTTACATGATGTGGATCTGCAGCACCGTGTCCATATGCTGTAATTGGATCGAATGATACGTCTTCGCATCCGAGTTCTTTGTAAATCTCACGCATCTTTGCATTTAATTCTTTCTCTGTTAATCCTTTTACTACCCATGGAATGATCTTGTCCATAGCAATATCATTTATCTTAGAAGACTTTCTCATGAGATCCTGTTCTTTCTCATCTTTTACCATACGGATGTAATCGATGATCGGAGATCCGTTCACGAATTTGCTTCCTCCGCCCAGTTCCTGCAGACGAATAAGGAATTTAGAAGGCCATGTCTTGTCGATTCCCATAGTCTTATCTTTTTCCACATATTTGCTTAAGATTTCTACTCCGTCTTCGATATCATCATAGTAAATAATATCTACTCCGAGATCTGACTCCTGTGGGAATAATTTGTTGATCATCATCTTATGATTTCCGTTCACATTCAGATACAATGCCAGAAGTCTTTCTCCTGGAAAGATCCATTTTCCTGTCAGATAGAAAATCGCAACAGGATCAGAAATGATCATCTGTGGAATCTCATGCTCCTCCATTGATTTTAATACTCTTGTAAGTTTACCTTGATCCATAATAGAAACCCAACCTTTCTTAAATGTTGACAGAATCTGTTGCTTTTTTTCGCCGATTCTCACTGACAATTATTATAGACTTTCTGAATATAAAAGTCAATTTATTCTATTGTTCTTTGATAAATATCCATAAACTTCTTTTTTTTAAAAAGTCAGAAGATTAATAGATGTTATCTACAGGACCCGCCACCGGCAGCTCCTTACGAACGCATGGCGATAAAAAAGAAATCATTCACACTTTCGCATGTGAATGATTTCTCTTTATAAACTGTTCTATTTTATTCTTCGTCTTCAGATGTTGCAGTTACTGTTTCCTCATCAGAAGCACCTTCCTGCTTCACTTCTTCTGCATCTCCGAATTCAAAATCAAAATCATCTTCAAAGTCCAGTTCGTCTTCCATTTCCATCTCTGTATTCAGCTTGATGTCACGGTATTTTCTCATACCTGTTCCGGCTGGGATATGTTTACCGATGATAACGTTCTCTTTCAGACCTACCAGCGGATCGACTTTACCTTTGATAGCAGCTTCTGTCAGGACTTTTGTTGTCTCCTGGAATGAAGCGGCTGACAGGAATGAATTTGTAGCAAGGGAAGCTTTTGTAATACCCATGATGATCTGCTCACCTGTTGCAGGTTCTTTACCTTCTGCTTCCAGAGCTTCATTTACATCCTCAAACTCAAGTCTGTCAACATTTGTTCCCGGAAGGAATTCTGTGTCTCCGGACTCTTCGATACGGATCTTCTTCAGCATCTGACGAACGATAACCTCGATATGCTTATCGTTGATTTCTACACCCTGCAGACGGTAAACTCGCTGTACCTCGCGGAGCATGTAATCCTGAACGGCACGTACTCCCTTGATTCTCAGGATATCGTGTGGGTTTACACTACCTTCTGTAAGTTCGTCACCGGCTTCAAGCTCAGCTCCGTCAGCTACTTTAATACGTGATCCATAAGGAATCAGATATGCTTTGGATTCGCCTGTTTCTCTATTTGTAACGATGATCTCACGTTTCTTCTTAGTGTCATTTAAGTTAGCAGTTCCTGCGATCTCTGTGATGATTGCAAGTCCCTTAGGCTTTCTTGCCTCGAAAAGCTCCTCGACACGAGGAA
>ENA-ORLY01004011-ORLY01004011.1-human-gut-metagenome-genome-assembly--contig:-NODE-4011-length-11131-cov-2.154876_pt1 | contig 11131 bp, 15 predicted proteins | sample MGYA00243071_ERZ508832 | MGnify/ENA primary metagenome ERZ508832 (study PRJEB26277, sample SAMN04329777) | human gut metagenome | biome: human-associated habitat | host: Homo sapiens | place: USA...
GACGATGCTATCTGCCTCTGTTCCAAAAATACGGTAGAGTATCTTCGTGAAACCGGCAAGCCGGTTGATCCAATGAGTATTGAAACTTATAATTTCTATGATGCTAGCACGGAGCAATCCGTAGGCATCAAAGTTGGGGGCTTTTGACCCCAACATCTTTCTATTGTAAAAAGGAGAATAATATGAATCAGGCAAAAGAAATGGCACGTATTGCATACGAGGCTCTGAGTGAAAAAAAGGGAGAAGATATCAAGGTAATCGATATTTCCGGTATTTCTGTTCTTGCAGATTACTTTCTTATCGCTCATGGTAACAGTGACAGCCAGGTAAATGCACTTGTAGAAAATGTAGAAGAGCAGCTTCACAAAGCCGGTTATCCTCTGAAAGAAAGAGAAGGACAGGCTTCCGGAAAATGGGTTCTGATGGATTTCGGCGATGTGATCATCCACGTATTCGATAGAGAAAACCGTCTCTTCTATAATCTCGAAAGAATCTGGAAGGATGGAAAAGAAATTCCCGCAGAAGAATTATAAACTTTTCTGAAAATGGAAATAGAAGAGTAGTACTTCTATACAATAGAAAAAGAAGCTGGTATCTGCCAGCTTCTTTTTCTATTTAAAAAATCTCATAACTCCAATAACACGTCCCAGAATCACCACATCCTGCACAATGATCGGATCCATAAAATCATTCTCCGGCTGAAGACGGATCACACCTTCTTCTCTGTAAAAAGTCTTCACTGTAGCTCCATCCTCGATCATCGCTACAACTTTCTCTCCATTCTCTGCGGTCTTTGCCTCTTCAACCAGGACATAATCTCCATTCAGGATTCCTGCATTCACCATGCTTTCCCCTTGAACCTTTAAAAGAAAGAGCTGCTTGTTTGATACATACTCTGCAGGGAACGGGAAATAATCTTCGATGTTCTGCTGTGCCAGAATCGGTTCTCCTGCCGCCACACGTCCCACGATAGGAACCTGAACCATCTCTCTGCGAAGCAGATTGAAATCATCATCCAGGATCTCGATCGCTCTTGGCTTTGTAGGATCTCTCCGGATATATCCGTTCTTCTCCAGTGTCTCAAGGTGGGAGTGGACAGAAGAGGTAGACTTCAGATGTACTGCCTCACAGATCTCCCGGACAGCCGGTGGGAATCCTCTCTGCAGAATCTGATCTTTTATATATTGCAGAATCTCTTCCTGCTTTTTACTGATATTACCTTTTGCCATATCCAATACGCCTCCGTATACATAAAATCTTATACCTTATAGTACCATATCATTGTTTTAAAAGCAAACATTTGTTGCGAAAATACGTTCGATTTTTTATCCTTTTCTTGTTGACAAACATCTGTTCGGGCAGTATAATACATACATAAGCAAAAGGAACATACGTTCTCAATATTCTAAAGGGGGATTTACTTATGAGAAAAAAAGCAAAAAAGAACCATCACAGACAGTTTATTTTCTTTTCAGCCAGCGGACTGATCGCAGTGATTGTCTGCATTATGCTGAATGTATTTCCTGTATCAGCTGACAGCACGCATTCCCAGACAGGATCTGTCTATTATACAAGTATTGAGATCCAGCCGGGAGATACACTTTGGAACATTGCTGAAGAGACAATGACTTCCGAATACAGCTCCGTACCGGAATATGTAAAAGTTCTGAAAGAGATCAATTCCCTTGATTCAGATCAGCTGGAAGCCGGTCAGAATCTTATAATTGCTTATAATTGATAACCAAGGTATCAATATACACCCTATGTATTGATATATATACACTCCCTGAACCCGGAGAAGCATCCCTTATCCTGCGTGATATTCCAATGCTCCATCTTAAATGATAGTAAGAATACAACGGCAGGAGAACATTCTCCGGGTTCTATTTATAGAATTCAATCTATACGACAAATACCGATTTTTCCAAAAGATGTGGTAGATTCTGACTGTATATGCTATAATTTATATGATGCCAGGGTCAAAAGGTCTAAGCCCACATGAGCTTGCTCATAGGTGGGTGAAAGACCTTTTGACCCGCATATCAGAATATCAGAGCACTTAAAAATACATGACTTCAGGAGGTTTTTCTTATGAATCAATCATCTTCAGCTAACGGAAAAAAAATCAGCTCCCCTGATTCGTCCGAGGTTTTTGACACATCCCCTTCAAAGACTTATCACGAACAGGCTTATATCGATCAGACTTTACGTCTTCGGGAAATTCTGCATTTGCAAAAGATTATTTTCGTGCCGTTGAGCCGACAACCTCTGCACGCACAAGAATTTCTTATGCCTATGACATCCGGGTTTTCTTTCATTTTCTTATGGAAGTGAACCCACATTATAAAAATTATACAATCGACCAGTTTACAGTTCAGGATCTTGAACGGCTTGATCCTGTTGATATTGAAGAATATCAGGAATATCTGAAAGTCTATAAGAATGAAGAAGATCGTCAGATCACAAATACTGAAAAAGGACTTTCCCGTAAAATGTCTGCACTCCGCAGCTTCTACGGATATTATTTTAAGCGTCAGATCATTTCAAAAAATCCTACCTTACTGGTTGATATGCCAAAACTGCATGAAAAAGCGATCATACGTCTTGATACGGACGAAATCGCCATGCTTCTTGACTATGTAGAGCATGGTGGGGAGAATCTCACCGGACAGCGGCTTGCCTATTATGAGAAGACAAAAAATCGGGATCTTGCGATTCTTACTCTTCTTCTCGGAACCGGAATCCGTGTATCGGAGTGTGTCGGTCTGGATGTTCAGGATGTTGATTTTAAAAATAATGGAATAAAAGTAACCCGGAAAGGCGGGAATGAAATGGTCGTCTATTTTGGTGAAGAAGTTGAACATGCACTTAAAACTTATCTGTATACAACCAGGAAAAGTACTGTCCCGTTAAGTGGTCATGAAAATGCACTTTTTCTCTCCACTCAACGAAAACGTATGGGTGTCCAGGCAGTCGAGAATATGGTTAAAAAATATGCCCGTGAAGTCACTCCGAACAAAAAGATCACACCACATAAACTGCGAAGCACCTACGGTACTGCTCTCTATAAAGAAACCGGTGATATTTACCTTGTAGCAGATGTTCTTGGCCATAAAGACGTAAATACAACGAAAAAGCATTACGCTGCCATTGATGAAAACCGCCGCCGCAGAGCTGCCGGTGCAGTAAAATTAAGGGAAGTATAAAAGGATTCTTCTGGATAAAAAAGGACAGAGTGGGAACTCATCATTCCTTCCGGTCTGTCCTTTTTCTTTTCCGTTCCTTTTTCTGATCTTGAATTAAATCGTACGCTGCTCGTTCTGAATACTTTCTTTTAATTGAACATACTGCTCGATCGCTTTTGCAGTTCCTTCGATCCCCAGTTCTGAACTGTTCAGGCAAAGCTCATAACTGGCAGAATCTGACCATTTTTTATTTGTATAATAATTATAATAACTTGCACGCTTTTTATCTGCCTTCACGATCGTATCTTTGGCTTTTGCATCCGTCAGATTATACAGTCTTGCAATTCTTCTGATCCTTGCATCCAGATCAGCATGGATAAATACGCTGACTACATTTGGATAAGACTCCAAAGCATAATCTGCACAGCGTCCCACAAGAATACACGGACCTTCGTCTGCAATCTTCTTGATTGCATCAAACTGTGCCAGAAATACTTTATGGTTGATTGGCATATCTGTATACGTACTTCCTGAATACCCCATGGAATATGTATCCATCACCAGAGAATACAGAAAACTGTTCGTCGGTTTCTCATCATGGGTCTCAAAAATTTCCTCGCAGATTCCGCTTTCCTTTGCCGCACGTGCCAGCATCTCTTTATCATAAAGCTTGATTCCAAATGCCTCAGCAACCTTAGAACCAATCTCCCTTCCGGCACTTCCATATTGCCTTCCTATGGTAATGATCGTATTTGTCTTCATAATCGTCCACGCTCCTTCTAGCCATTCATATTCATCCAGCCATTATTTATAATAAGCAACATCAATATATGTAATTTGCATAAAAGGGAATTGTGAACTCCCTTTACATATGACTATTATATACAAATTATTCTGATAATACAATCCATATTTTCACTTTTCTTACTTCTTTTGCCGCAGTGTACTTAAAAGCTTCATAAAGTACTCCGGGAGCGGAGCATCAAATTCCATATACTCTCCGGTAGCAGGATGCGTGATCCCCAGGATCTTTGCATGCAGCGTCTGCCCCTCCAAATGAAACGGACATTTTGCCGGACCATACACATCATCCCCCAGGATCGGATGTCCGATACTTGCCATATGCACCCGGATCTGATGCGTTCTTCCTGTCTCAAGTTCACACTCGATATATGTATAATTTCCCAGACGTTCCAGCACTCTATAATGCGTTACTGCATGACGGCCGTTAAGAGCCTTTGTACTCATTTTTTTACGGTCGGTCGGATGTCTGCCTATTGAAGCATTTACAGTGCCTGTATCAGCCTTTAAAGAGCCATGAACGATTGCATGGTATCTTCGGGTGATCGAATGTTCTTTTAACTGTTCCGCAAGGATCTGATGTGCATGGTCATTCTTACAGATCAGAAGTGATCCTGTTGTATTCATATCGATCCGATGTACGATCCCCGGACGGATCACACCGTTAATCCCGGACAAATGTTCTCCGCAATGATACAGGATCGCATTGACCAGCGTATGATCCGGGTGTCCGGGAGACGGGTGTACGACCATCCCCTTGGGTTTATTCACGATCAAAATATCTTCATCTTCATACAGAATATCCAGCGGAATATTTTCTGCTGCAATATCCAGCGGTTCCGGATCCGGCACTTCCACATCAATCTGATCCCCCTCATTCAGCTTATAATTTGCTTTCACCTTTTTCCCATTCACAAGGATCAGACCGTCCTTTAAAAGTTTCTGAATATAAGAACGGGAAAGATCGTCCAGATTCTCTCCGAGAAACTTGTCGATTCTTTCCCCTTTTTTTTTAGATATGAGACTCATCTGTTCCATATTATTTATTTCCTTTTCTTTTTGAAGCTTTCAGAAAATCAAAGTCTGATTCATCCTTATAGTAAAAAAGGATCAGACACGCAAACCAGATACAGGCAATTACCACATAACAGTCTGCCACATTGAACACCGGAAAATCGATCAGACTGAAATAAAAGAAATCTACTACATAATTCAGCCGGATCCGGTCAATCATATTTCCCACTGCACCGGATGCGATCAACACCGCACAGATTCGCAGCATACGATAGTGTGATGTATACGGCATTCTTGAATACAGATATCCTATGATCCCCAGGATCACAGCAGCGATCACCACAAAAAAGAACTGCCGGTTCTGCATGATCCCGAAAGCTGCTCCCCGGTTTTCTAAATATTGCAGTTGAAATACATTTTTAATCAGGATCACCGGACCATTTTCCCTTAAATCCATTACCGCTAAATATTTCGTAACCTGATCCAGTGCCAGGGCCAGGGCGAAACCAACCAGCCCCAGCAGACAACTTATTTTTTTATTATACGATTTCATTTCGTATTCACTCCTTATTTCATTGCTCAGATATATCTTTCAATCTCCACACTCAGACGGTTCTTCTTCGTCTTCCCGCCTGTGCCGATATACCGGAATTTCCCCATTCCACGGACAGAAATCAGATCAGTTTCTTTTACCTGATAGCCATTACTTGTGATCAGTTTCCCATTTACAAATACCTTTGCTCCCTCAATCAGGCCTGACAACCGGCTTCTTGAGGACGAAAATGCCAACGGGAGCAGACTGTCCAGCCGCACTGAAGAAACTGTGCCTCTGACCGCCTCTGTGCGGGGAACATATTCAACTCCCTCGAGTTCTGTCAGACGGCATTTCACCGGTGTATGCCGCACATTCGACAGTTCCCGGCTGACCAGCTCTGCAATTTCTGTCTGTGCAAAAAGATACGCCCGATGTTCTTCCAGCAGAATATCACCGGTCCTGCTCCTTTCAATCCCCAGATTTAAGATTGCTCCAAGAAAATCCCTATGCGTAAGATCCTCTGCAAACCGGATGTTCCTCGGACAGATCTCCACTGCCTGAAACGGGTATCCGAGTTCCTCCGGCAGAAGATTCTTCTTCCCGTAACGTAAAGAAAGAGCCTCAGGGATGAATGCCGCCATCTGACGCTCTGCTGATGCATACCCGCCAAAAAGGATATAACCTGTATACAGGCTATCCTTCGGCAATGTATGTAATATATTCTGTTCGTTCAGGTTCAGGAAATCTGTAAATGTAATAATGTCCCGCTGATAAGCCACTCTGGACTGATCAATCAGTCTCCTCTCTAAGAGATGAACTTCCTTCTCACTATTACCATTACTATAATTCTTCGCCATAACGGATCCTAGTATCTTCCACGGACACTTGCTGTCTCCATAGATCCTCCAAGAAGATCCTGAAGATCACCGGAAATATCAACGTTCGTCGGTGTAACAAGGAAAATATAGTTAGAAATTTTCTGAAGATTTCCATTAATTGCAAAAGTAGCACCGGAAATAAAATCAATAATTCTCTGGGCAACATCCAGATCCATGCCTTCCAGATTCAGGATTACGGTACGACCGCCAAGCAGAGTCTCCGTGATCTCTCGGGAATCATCCACTGATCCCGGCTTCACTACACAGACCTCCATATTACCGCTGCTGCTATGTCTCGCAGGTGTACGCATCTGCGTAACCTTACTCTTTGCAGGCTGAAATTCCTTTTCTTCCTCTACATCAAAATCTTTATAGCTGTCTTCCTTGCTGCTATTATTTTTCTTTCCAAAGAAACTATGACGTGGCTTTTCTTCATACTCATCATCGTCGTAGAATCCACCTTCATCATACTCATCATATTGATCATCATAATCGTCCTCATTTAACTTCATGATGTCTAAGAATTTATCAAATACGCCCATTTTTACACTCCTTATCTCATGCTCCCTCACTGTGGAACATCCTTTTATTTTGTACTTTCTTACTCAGAAACCGGTTAAACCACATAATTTCTGGCACCAAAGATTCCTGTACCCACACGTACCATCGTCGCTCCCTCTTCTATTGCGACTTCATAATCATTGGTCATCCCCATTGAAAGTACACTCACAGTATCATTATCATGGTTTTTCTTCTTAATGTCAATATATAATTTATGTAAATCTGCAAAAATACTGCGATTTTCCTCTGGGTCTTCTACAAATGGAGCAATCGTCATCAGACCTCTTACCCGTACATGAGGAAATGCGGACACTTTTTCCACAAACGGAATCACTTCTTCCATTTTCATTCCGAATTTACTTTCCTCTTCCGCTACATTGACCTCCACCAAAATGTCAGCAATCAGATCATGCTTCGCAGCTTCCTTTTCAATCGTCTCTGCAAGCTTCAGTGAATCAACGGAATGGATCAGCTCTGCTTTATCAATGATATATTTTACTTTATTAGTCTGCAGATGCCCGATCATATGCCAGTGGATATCCTTTGGAAGTGCCTCGTATTTCGCTGTCAGTTCCTGTACTTTATTCTCGCCAAAAATCCGTACACCAAGATCATATGCCTCCTGCAGCGTCTCAACGGGCTTCGTCTTACTCACTGCGATCAGCGTTACCTCTTCTCTTTTTCTTCCTGCTCTGTCGCAGGCTGCCTGAATCCTTTTTTCCACTTCTTGCAACTGGTCTTTTAACATAATGACTCCTCCTGTAGGAAATTGATTTTCTTATTGAAATACCACTTCTTCAGAATGAACACTTGTCCCGTTCTGAATGATATGGTCATAATTGGATAAACCGCCTTTTTCACTTTCTTTTACGATATAGTATTCATCGCTTTCACAGAGGATCGTCACTCTTTTAAATACAGCATATCCTTTATTTACATTGTAAACTCCTTTTATTCCTGTCGTTTCCGTCAAAGTCAGACGTTCCTCTGAATCCGGCTGGATCAGAACCGTTCCCTGTGGAAATTCTTCCTGTGAAATGTATGCCGTCCCTTTGTCCTCATCCAGATAATAATTTTCCAGGATCGTAAACTTTCCATTTCCATTCTTATCTACAACGATCACCCCTGCTGATGTGCTGTTCGCACCGGTCGTAATGCATGTGGATGGGATCTCATAATAAGGCTTTTCCACAACTGCTGACTTTGGAATTTTCAGCCCACTTTCATCTTCAAAGATCAGTTCAATATTCAGATACCTCTCATCCGCATACCGGATCATGGAATTATCAAAATCCAGGCAGCCATAATAAGCACCGTCTTTTTCAATCACAGAAAGATCCGCCACCATCTTCTGGCTGTCCTTATCGATCCTCACCTGGATACTCGTAATTTCCTCATCCTGGATCTTCTTCGCAGTTTCCTCTTCTAACGGAACGATCACAGACCAGTTCTCACTGGTGATCAGTCGGTAGATCGAATCTCCTTTTTTTACTTTAACCTGATCTGTCAGCTCCTTTTGAGAATACTCGGTCCGGTCAAAATCTTCCGCAGTAAATGTATCTTTTGTCAGTTCTTCCATTCCATCCGTACTGAAAGTCATAATTCCATCTGCTGAAGAAGGATAGGACGATACGCTCTGCCCGCTTGCAGCGATCACTGTATCAAGCTGCTGCATCTTCGTTTCACTGACATTGCTCTGCAGATATGTATTAATCTCATCCTTCAGAGAATAAACGGTAGAAAAGTCCATCTCGGTAAAACTGTCATTAAAATTTTCGATCCTGTGCGTGATCGAGGTCTGCACTTCCGAGTTCACCGATGTTGAAGCTTTCGCACTGTCGGAAGATCCGGTCTCCAGCCTGGACGGTACCAACGCATATACATTTGCCCCTGCCTTTATTTTTGAATTATCATTAAAATAATAATAAATATATCCTGAGCCTTCTGATTTTATATCCTGCTCATCCCGGATGATCAGTCCGGTATAAGATGTATCTTTCACAATACTTCCTTCCCTCACTTCATATACAGAAGGTGTATCTTCGGACAAATACAGAACAAGCGTTACGATCAGATAAAATAATACAATAACAAAAAGAAAGATTCCTATATTAAGTTCTCTTTTTCCTTTATATTTTCTGATATTAACAGATTCGCTTTTTTTTGCAGCCAAAATAGCATTGATAGGATAAGGAGGAAAATACATGATGTGGTTTGATACTACTTCAATGACGCTGGTAATGATGGGTGCAGTGAACTGGCTCCTGATCGGCATCTTCCGGTTTGATCTTGTTGCTTTCCTGTTCGGTAATATGAGCTGGCTCTCCAGAATCATATATACGATCGTCGGTCTGTGCGGATTATATCTGATCAGCTTATTTGGACGTATCGGTTCTATGTCAGAATAACGCAGGATTTCAAAAGATTGCGTAAATTTTCATACAATCTAAAAAAGACACTTTCTGAATGATATCATTCAGAAAGTGCTTTTTCTGCTTCTAAGAGCCTGTTCATTTCCTGATAAAGGAATGCCTTATCTTCTGCTCCCATAATCACAGAAATATAAGGATGTGCCTCCATATCTTCACTATACAGAATAACACAGCATCCCGCCTGGTCCGTCGTTCCCGTCTTACCACCAAAAACTTTGATTCCCTCCGGTGCCTCAGTCTTTCCAAGAGAATAATAATTTGTCGGAAGGACTTCCAGACTATGTGTATTTCCCGCTGCATCCCCAATACTCATTGTATAGGATGACATCGAAATAATCTCCTTAAATGTATCATTCTGAATACATGCATTAAAAATCAGATACAGATCATATGCCGTTGTATAATGATCATCCTCATGCAATCCATGTGGATTCACAAAATGCGTTCCGGTCGCTCCCAGTTCCTTTGCCTCTTCATTCATCAATTCTGCAAAAGCTTCAACACTTCCCGAGATATACTCTGCGATCGCAACACCACAGTCATTCCCCGATTTCAGGAGCAGACCGCACAGCAGATCATAAAGCTTCACCTGTCCGCCCGGATACAGTCCGCAGACCACCTCATCTATTGCAAATCCCGTCACGCTGTCTGTTACCGTCACCATATCTTCCAGCTTTCCATACTTCAGGGCAAGATATGCTGTCATAAGCTTTGTTGTGCTTGCAGGATAAAGCTTATCGTATAATCTGTATCCATATTCAACAGACCGCTCATTCAGATTAAAAAGTCCTGCCGCATGCAGGGAAGGTTCATCTGTAAACCCATCCAGTGCAACATTTTCCGCACTTACACACAGAGTTTCTGAAAATGGTTCTGCCCGATATAAGTCTGCATTATACTTTTCATCTGCATACTCTGTCAGAGGATTGCCGCTATGTTCCGCATAATACCATATTCCACCTGCCGCAGCACCTCCTGTCACAACAAGCGTCAGAACCAGTGCGATCAGTCTGCCGGCCGGATTCCTTCTTTTTCTTCGTCTTCTACGTCTTCTGCTCATAATTATTTATACATCTCCCGCCAGTCTAAGTCTCCACGGTCAAGTGCAAGGATCAGAGCCTCTGCTGTCGCAATGTTCGTTGCGATCGGAATATTATAAATATCGCATAACTTTACAATATCATTGACATCCGGTTCATGAGAATGTGGCGTCAGAGGATCACGGAAAAAAATCAACAGATCCATCTGATTATGTTCAATCTGGGAACCGAGCTGCTGCTTTCCTCCAAGATGTCCCGGAAGATACTTATGAATACTTAAATTCGTCACATTCTCTACCAGAATCCCTGTCGTCTCCGTTGCATAAAGATTATGCTTACTCAGGATTCCTCTATATGCGATACAGAAATTCTGCATCAGTTTCTTCTTTGCATCATGTGCTACCAGTCCTATGTTCATAAATGTCAACCTCTCTTTACTGATATTTATTAGGTTGTAACCCTACATTCAGTACGAACCCTATCCCCATATAAAAGCATACAATTGAGGTCAGGCCATAACTTACAAAAGGAAGGGAAAGTCCTGTATTCGGAAAGATCATCGTCGTAACACTGATATTGATAAATGTCTGAATCCCCACCAGTGATGCCACGCCTCCACAGATGATCCGTCCTCCGGTATCCTTCGCCTTTAGTCCGATCAGAATACAATCTATCACTATCAATA
>ENA-ORLY01004013-ORLY01004013.1-human-gut-metagenome-genome-assembly--contig:-NODE-4013-length-11126-cov-4.616707_pt1 | contig 11126 bp, 14 predicted proteins | sample MGYA00243071_ERZ508832 | MGnify/ENA primary metagenome ERZ508832 (study PRJEB26277, sample SAMN04329777) | human gut metagenome | biome: human-associated habitat | host: Homo sapiens | place: USA...
CATCAGCTTGCCGATGCGTTCCGTGCCGAGAAATTGATTGGAACTTTCCATGGGATTCACCTTACCTTTCCATTTTGAGGACAAAAAAAAATAACGGGCAGCCCTCATGCAACCGGTTTTACGCATGAGTGCTACTCGTTGTACGAAATTATTATAGCCTGCCTGCCGGGAATTTGCAAAGGCAGTTTTGCACAAGAATTGTACTGGGCATTCTGCGCAGATTGCACGAGGAAAACTTCGTGGAAGATGCCCTTGGAGGCCAGTCGCCCAGCCGTGGCACAATAAGGTGGAGCGCAAAAGTACGCTGGAAAAACTGTTTTGTACAGGCTGTTCCATCTGGATGAAAGAGGAGCAATATGGCACAGTATCAAGCAGGAATGCTCGTGGTTTATGGGAAACTTGGGGTTCATGAAATCGAAACCGTTGGTCTGCAGAGCTTTTGCGGAAAACCGGCGAAAATCACGATACCCTTCGCCCTTATTTTACGGATTCCCACGACCACAGCTATATCCCCACGGCAAAAGAAGGTGCTCTGCGCCCGGTGCCCCGGCACACAGCAGGCGGAAGCCGATTTGCACGCATCAAAGAAGTGCGATCATGTCGAAAAAGCAACGGAATTTCAAAGAGAAGCAATGAGTCCGGATGGCTGTTCTCTGGGCGGTGCGTGTCTGACACGCCTTCTTGCCTTGGAGAAAATCCCGGTCGAGCCACTTAATGCCCGATTGGATAAAGATAGCCGTTCTAATTGGTCAAAATATCGGATTTGTTCGATTGCGCTTTTATTATACACATTTTAAGCTTTGCTGTTGGCAGAGCTTTTTTGCTTCCATCATAGGGGGAACCTGCAATTTTGAAAAACATTGTCTGTTTTTTGCTCATTTGACTACAAAATTTATATAAAAACATGCAAAATTTATGTTGAAATTGTTGTAGAAAGAGTTTATACTAGAACCATCGCGGATACAAAGCGAAAGAATGGGAACAGTAAATCATATGAAGGATCTTTATGATGCCGCACGGCACCTTGTCTGGCTGACACAGTTTGGTTTATCGGTTGTGCTTCCGCCGGTGCTGCTTCTTTTGGGGGCTGTCTGGCTACGCAAACAATTCGGCCTTGGCGGCTGGGTCATCTTGGTTGGGTTCGCTCTCGGCATGGTGGCTGCCATCGGCAGCCTGCGCAGTTCACTAAAGACAATTGAGCGGCAGGGCAGGGCCCCGAAAAAAAAGCAGGAGCCGCCGCCTATCTCGTTCAATCAACACTAATTGTTATGGAAGGAGCCTGTATCCATGCAAAAGCATCAGGACATTCTGCAGCAGGTTGGGCGCATGGCTTTGGCAACCGCCGGTTGTTCCGCCATTATGCTGGCCATCTATGCAGTGGTTGGGCGGTTTACCACAGCGGTATTGCTGGGTGGCCTGCTGGGCACTGTGATTGCTGTAGGCAACTTTCTGGCATTAAGCATTACCGTTTCTAACGCGTTGGACCGTGCCGCGGCAGGGGATAATTCCGTAAAAGCGTGCATGAGCATTCAAAGTTCCAGCGTTGTGCGCACGGCAATTCTGGCAGTCATTTATGTTCTGCTGTTCCATGCCAAAGTTTGTGATCCGCTGGCAGCATTGTTGCCGCTGCTGTTTGCACAGGCTGCCATTAAGCTGATTGAATTCTTCCGCAAAGATTCCAAAGGCGGTGATGCAGTGCCATGAACGGGCCTAAGATTTATTTCACGATCCCTTTGTTTGGTGGAATTCCCATCACGCAGACAACGGTTTCTTCGTTTGCGGTTATGTTGCTGCTTTGTATTGCCGGTATTGTGCTGGGCAGCAACCTTCAAAAGCGTCCCAGCCGCCGCCAGGTACTGGTAGAAAAAGGTGTTACTATGCTGTACGGCATGGTAGAAGACACCATGGGCAAGCATAATTCCTATTGGACACCTTATATCGGGGCATTGTTCCTGTCTTCCATTTTCGGTTCCTACATCGGAATGACCGGTATTTTCCGCTCTTCCACAGCGGATCTTTCCACCACCGTTACCTGGGCCTTAATGACAAGCGTGATCTGCTGGGCTTGCTCCATTAAAGCAAACGGTGTGCTCGGTTGGCTGAAAGGCTTTACTGAACCGGTTGTCGTTATGACGCCGATGAACCTTGTTTCCGAAATCGCGCAGCCCATCTCAATGGCATTCCGTCACTTTGGCAACATTGCGGGCGGCAACGTTCTGACCAGCCTGGTTTATTCCGCTCTGGCAACGGCTTCCGCCGCTCTTTTGGGCCTGGTTGGCAGAAGCATTGCGGTCGGAATCTTGATTCTTTTGGGTGGTGTGGCGCTGCTGGTTTTGGGTGTGCGCAAGAAAAAGTTGGCTCACAAAATTTTTGGTGCGGTGTTTGCCGCAACCGGAATTTTGTCCCTGCTGGGCTTGGCTGGGGTGCCTTATCTGGAAGGCGGCATTCCGGGCATCATGAGCCTTTATTTCGATGTATTTTCTGGTGGGGTGCAGGCCCTGGTGTTCAGCCTGTTGACGATGGTTTATGTCAGCAATGCCTGCCCGCCGCCTGAAGAAGGTTAACGTAAAATTTTATTTATTTAGGAGGATACCTCGTATGGAAACAGCAATCGTAAAAGCCGCCTGTGCAATCGGTGCAGGTATCGCAATTGGGTTTGGTGCTATCGGCCCTGCAGTTGGCGAAGGTAATGCCGTTGGCAAAGCGCTGGAAGGCATGGCCCGCCAGCCGGAAATGGCAAACCTGCTGCGTACCAACATGATCCTTGGCTGCGCCATTACCGAATCCACCGGCATTTATTCGCTGGTTATCGCCCTGTTGTTACTGTTTGTCTTCTGATGGATACGATAGCCGAAAAGGAAAGGAGGAATGGCTCGTGACGGGCTTTGAAAGCTTTGTTGGCATCGACCCGTGGACAGCGCTGTTCACTTTCTGCAATATGATGATCACCTTTGCGGTGCTCAAAAAGTTCCTGTTCAAACCGGTCAAAAAGATGATCGACGACCGCCAGGCGGAAATTGATACCATGTACGCCGATGCGGATGCAGCCAAACAGAAGGCTGCCGAGTTGGAACAGGAATACCAGCAGCACCTGCAAAGCATCCGGGATGAACGCGATACGCTTTTGCGTGAGGCAACCGCCCGCGCCCAGAAGCGCGAAGAAGAAATTGTTGGCGAGGCCCGTGCCGAAGCAGCCGCCCTGCGCGCCGTTGCTGAAGCTGATATTGCACAGGAACGCAAGAAAGCAGTCAACGACCTAAAAAATGAAATTGGCGGCATTGCTGTTGATATTGCAGGCAAGGTAGTTGAGCGCGAAATCAACGAGACGGACCACAAGGCCCTGATCGATGAATTTATCCGGAATGTGGGGGATGCCTCATGACCGAAACCGGAAAGCGTTATGGCACAAGTTTGTATGAACTGGCTGCGGAAGAGGGCCTGACCGAACGGATTCTGGCGGAGCTGGATGTTGCTGTCAACGCAATGCAGGAGCCTGGCTATCTGCGCTTGTTGATGACGCCCAGTGTCCCCAAAAAAGAGCGCTGTGCGTTGCTGGATCAGGCGTTTGCGCAGGCGCATCCGTATCTTGTCAACTTCTTAAAGATTTTGTGCGAAGCAGGCATTCTGCCAGAACTGCCTGCCTGCGCAAGAGCTTACCGTGACCGATACAACCAGGACCATAACATTTTGGAAGTTACGGCAGTATCTGCTGTTGCACTGGACGAAAGTGCCCGCAGCAGACTGCAGGAAAAATTGCAGCGTGTAACCGGCAAAACCATTACCCTGACGGAAAAAGTGGACCCCAGTGTTCTGGGCGGTCTGCGGCTGGATCTTGGCGGAACCCGCCTGGACGGCACTGTGCAGGGCCGGCTGGAACGTCTGCGCAATGAAATCAGCGGTGTGGTGATTTGATTTGCACCTGCCGCCGGATTCCACCTTCATTTTATAGATTGTGTGGTGAACCAAACAGTGCAACTGGAACCTGAACAGATTTCCCGCATTATTCGTTCCCAGATCAAATACTACCAGAATGCCATTGAGCAGACGGAGACCGGTACTGTTACGATGGTAGGCGATGGCATTGCCCGCGCCGCCGGCCTTGATAACTGTATGGCCGGTGAGCTGGTGCAGTTTGATAGTGGAACCTATGGTATGGCGCAGAATCTGGAAGAAAACAGCGTATCAATCGTTTTGCTTGGCGATGACAGCGGCATCAAAGAAGGCGGTACCATCCGCCGCACCGGCAAAGTTGTGTCAGTTCCGGTCGGTGATGCTCTGATTGGCCGCGTTGTCAACGCCCTGGGCCAGCCTATTGATGACAAAGGCCCGATTGATGCTGCCGACTATCGCGCCATTGAATCCCCGGCACCCGGCATCCTGGACCGTCAGCCCGTCAAGCAGCCTTTGCAGACCGGCATCAAGGCCATTGACTCAATGATTCCCATTGGCCGCGGCCAGCGTGAGCTGATTATCGGCGACCGCCAGACCGGTAAGACCGTGATTGCTACGGATACGATCATCAACCAAAAAGGCAAAGATGTCCTTTGCATCTATGTTGCTATTGGCCAAAAGCGTTCTACTGTGGCCTCTCTGGTTGAAAACCTCGAGAAAAACGGAGCCATGGCTTACACCACTGTAGTGTGCGCCACAGCTTCGGAGCTTTCGCCCCTGCAGTATATTGCGCCTTATGCCGGCTGCGCCATGGGCGAATACTTTATGTATCAGGGTAAGCATGTGCTTATTATCTATGATGACCTTTCCAAACATGCGGTTGCCTACCGTGCTCTGTCGCTGCTGATTCGTCGTCCGCCGGGACGCGAAGCATACCCCGGCGATGTTTTCTACCTGCACAGCCGTTTGTTGGAACGTGCCGCCAAATTGAGCGATGCAAAGGGCGGCGGCTCGCTGACAGCTCTGCCCATTATTGAAACGCAGGCTGGTGACGTTTCCGCTTATATTCCAACCAACGTCATCTCCATTACCGACGGCCAGATCTTCCTGGAAACCGAGCTGTTCCATTCCGGCATCCGCCCGGCTGTCAACCCCGGCATTTCTGTTTCCCGTGTCGGCGGCAATGCGCAGATCAAGGCGATGAAAAAGGTTGCCGGTACCTTAAAACTGGTGTACTCCCAGTACCGCGAGCTGCAGGGTTTTGCCCAGTTTGGCTCCGACTTGGATGCCGACACCAAATCTCGTCTGGCACAGGGCGAGCGCATTGTGGAAATCCTGAAGCAGGACCGCAACAGCCCAATCCCAGTAGAAAAGCAGGTTGCCATTTTGTATGCAACAGTCCACGGCTACCTGAAAGACATTGCCGTAAAGGATATCGCCGCGTACGAAAGCGCGCTGTATCAGTACCTTGATGAAAATGTAACCGCTGGCGGTGTGATGGAAGCCATCCGCACCACAGGCGATATGAAGCAGGATACCGAACAGCAGATGAAAGATGTGCTCGCCGCATTCACGGCAGACTTTATCAAAAATGCCGGATAATCACAAAATACGCCAAAGGGGGTGCTGCCGGTGGCTGGTTCCATGAAAGAAATCAAACTGCGCATCAAAAGCGTGGAAAGCACCATGCAGATTACCAAAGCCATGGAGCTGGTAGCGTCCAGCAAGCTGCGGCGCGCCAAGGAACGGGTGGAAAACAGCCGTCCCTATTTCGAAACGCTTTATGCCACGCTGTTTGATATTGCGGCTGCGGATTCTGAGTTCAATAGCCCATATCTGGCCAAATGCGAGAAAAAGTGCTGCCTGTACATTGTAATTGCAGGTGATCGCGGCCTTGCGGGCGGCTATAACAGCAACATCTTAAAAGCCGTGGAAGCGGATGCTGAAGGGCGGGAATATTGTGTGCTGCCCATCGGCAAAAAGGCAGTGGAATACTTTGAGCGCCACAAGATCCGGATTCTGACGGATTCTTTTGCCATCGCAGGGGATATTTCGGTCAGCGACTGCTTTGAAATTTCCCGCCTTGTGTGCCAGAAGTTTCTGGAAGGCGCTTTTGATGAAATTCGCATTGCCTTTACCCAGTTTATTTCCATGCTGACCCAAACTGCAATCATTTTGCCGGTTCTCCCGTTTGATGCCGAACCGCCGGAGCCGGGCCACGAGCATCAAAGTCTGATGCTCTATGAGCCAGACAGCGCCGCCGTGTTTGATGCCATTATCCCGGAATACTTGGCCGGGGTTGTGTATGGCGCTTTGTGTGAAAGTGTTGCCAGTGAACAGGGTGCACGCCGCACCGCCATGGACTCTGCCACCAAGAACGCTGGCGAAATGATCGAGCATTTGAACCTTTATTATAACCGCGCCCGTCAGGCAGCAATCACGCAGGAAATCACCGAAATAGTGGCCGGTGCAGATGCTGAAAGCTAGGGCGCACCAGAAAAGCCGAAATTTTATCCGATTTCTTTGCCTTCAGGTATGCCTTTGGACAATATCTGATGCAACAGTGCTGAGAGTTTTTTCAGACACACCCGGAAACAAGCCCGACAGCACGCTAAAAATTCACTCAAAGGAGTGTGTGCAATGCCAGAAAAACACATCGGTAAGGTCGTGCAGGTCATGGGACCTGTTTTGGATATCCGCTTTGCCGACGGCGAGCTGCCGGAACTGCTGAATGCGATTGAACTGCAGAACAACGGCAAACCGCTGATTGTAGAAGTTGCCCAGCATATTGGCGATAACGTGGTGCGCTGCATTGCTATGGCCGCCACCGATGGCCTTGTGCGCGGTGCCGAAGCCGTGGATACCGGCGGGCCGATCAAGGTTCCTGTTGGCGATGCGTGCCTTGGCCGTGTGTTCAACCTGCTGGGTGAACCGGTTGATGAACAGCCTGCCCCCACCGGGGTAGAGCATTGGCCCATCCACCGCCCGGCCCCTGCTTTCGATGAACAGGAATCTTCGACTGAACTGCTGGAAACCGGCATCAAGGTCGTTGACCTGATCTGCCCCTATGCAAAGGGCGGCAAAATCGGTCTGTTCGGTGGTGCCGGTGTCGGCAAAACCGTGCTGATTCAGGAACTGATTTATAACATCGCTACCGCCCATAACGGCTATTCTGTTTTTACCGGCGTTGGCGAACGCACCCGTGAGGGCAACGATCTTTACGGCGAAATGGCCGAAAGCGGCGTTTTGAGCAAGACTGCGCTGGTCTATGGCCAGATGAATGAACCGCCGGGAGCCCGTATGCGCGTGGCGCTGTCCGGTCTGACCATGGCGGAGTACTTCCGCGATGTCAAGCATCAGGATGTTCTGCTGTTCATTGATAACATCTTCCGCTTTACCCAGGCCGGCTCCGAAGTTTCGGCACTGCTGGGTCGTATGCCCTCTGCCGTTGGCTATCAGCCCACGCTGGCAACGGAAATGGGTGCACTGCAGGAACGTATTACTTCCACCCGCAAGGGTTCTATCACTTCTGTTCAGGCTGTTTATGTACCTGCGGACGACTTGACCGACCCGGCCCCCGCCACGACCTTCACCCATCTGGACGCTACCACGGTTCTGAGCCGTGATATTGCTTCTCAGGGTATTTATCCGGCTGTCGACCCGCTGGATTCTACTTCCCGCATTCTGGCCCCGGAAGTTGTCGGGCAGGAGCATTACCAGATTGCCCGCGCCGTGCAGCAGGTTTTACAGCGCTATAAGGAACTGCAGGATATCATTGCCATCATGGGCATGGATGAACTTTCGGAGGACGATAAGATCACCGTCAACCGCGCCCGTAAGGTACAGCGTTTCCTTTCACAGTCGTTCCATGTTGCGGAGCAGTTTACCGGTATGCCCGGCCAGTATGTGCCGTTGAAAGAAACCCTGCGCGGCTTCAAGATGATTTTGAACGGCGAATGTGATTCCATCCCCGAAAGCTGCTTCCTGTTTGCCGGTACGATTGATGACGTTCTGGCTAAGGCCAAGCAGCAGTAAGGAGGCAGGACCATGTCCAGTTTCTCACTTAAAATCATGACGCCGGACGGAACTGCTTTTGATGGGCAGGTGCAGTCGGTGTCCTGCCGGACCATCACCGGGCAGGTTCAGTTGATGGCCCGTCACATCGATTATTGCACTGCCCTTGGCATGGGGGAGGCCCACATCACATTGGAGGATGGCACCCAGCGCAGCGCCGCCTGCATGGGCGGTATGTTGAGCATGTTTGGCGGCGAATGCCGCCTGCTGGCCACCACCTTTGAATGGGCCGATTCCATTGACAAAGAACGTGCTGAGCGCAGCAAAGCCCGTGCCGAGGAATTGCTGGCCCAGAAAAACCTGGATGCCCGTGAGCTGGAACTTGCCCAGGCCCGCCTGAAACGTGCTTTGGTGCGCAGCAATGTTGCTGCGCGTGCTCAGTTTTGATTGATCCGCTCCCGGCTGAATAAATCACAAATAAAAAGTTCCTGAAATCGCAGCAGGTTGCTGTATGGTTTCAGGAACTTTTTATTGTAAGCTTTAGCATTTACAGCAATGAGCGAACTGTGATTAAAAGTCGGATTTGCTGTAGCATGCAGTAAATGTAGTTTTGCCCACTTGTGGGCAGCGGTACGAGTGATGCAAGTGAAGGATTTTTCGGTGCATCTTGAGATGCGTGCCGGTATAAAGCCCTTCTAGGGCTTACTCAAGCCTCCGGCTTAGTCGGGAATTATGACTTTTGGGATAGTCCCAACCCCTTTTGAACTTAATCGTTCCCTTTACCCGACATGCAGAAATACAGCCCAATAGCCAACAGCAGAGACAAGACATCCGCCACAGGCTGTGCCCAGATCAGTCCTGTTTCGTGAAAGATCGCCCCAAGGATGAACATAGACGGAATGTAGATCAGCCCCTGACGGGAGATAACTCCTTTGCATTTATTTAAACTATTTCAACTCTTCTATCCATTTGCCATTTTCTTCAAAAAAGAAATACTCACTAATATTGTCATTTAAAAATACTTCCAACATCTTATCCATTCCATAAGCAAGTTTTCTCTGCTTCATTTCATCTAATGTCAGCCAGAATACATCCCCTTCTTCAGACGAAGTAACTATTCCTTCAAACGTATCTGTCTTATATAATAACACTATATATCTTGTTTCTTCATCCTTCATCCAGTCTTTTATCCCACAAAGTTTTGGTTCTGAAATTTTCAATCCAGTTTCTTCCCACACTTCGCGTATCACAGCATCTGTAAATGATTCTCCTCTTTCCACATGTCCTCCCGGAAATGTTATTCCAGAGTAATCGTCATCAGTCTTATCTTGGACAAGTACCCTATTTTCACTAAACACCATACACATATTTGTCATTATCACTTTTTCTGTTCTTGCCATACGTAATACCCTTATCCTTCATTTGCTGAATCTATATATATCATTTCAACAATACTGTCTGCATCAATGTCAGAAATCTTGCTATTACTCTCCCCACAAATAGAGCCAAACTAGAGCCATTTGATAAAACAAATGCCGGAAGCCCGCATAAATACAGGCTTTCGACATTCTAATCCGTTATTCAAACTCGTTGCAGGAACACATAACTTAACGAATTTTGCTTAGATATTGTTTGTTCCTGTTCTTCTAAGAATTTTGATTCTCCATATTATCATAGCTGTACGATGGATGCTTATCAAAATCTTATCAGCGGTGATAAGTACATTACAATGCAAATATGCTTAGCATTAGCGGGGAGTACATACAGTTACTGATTCATTTGTGGCAAAATACTCTCCAACTGTTTCACCAAAATTCCATGCATTAAAATATTGCGATTTATCCTCATCTTCAACAGGCAGATCCAAAGCTGACAGCATTTTTTCATATTCTTCAACTTCAAACTCTAAAATTGTTTTCATTTTGTGATCCCTCTTACTTTTGCGATGTGATATATCGTGTTCCCAAATGGTTTTCAATTAGTTTACTTGCGGGAGTAGCATCAATTGTGATTATGAACGCATGATGAACGCTTAGAACGGCTTCTTGCAGTGATTGATCATCCTCCAACGCCGTAACATTTAGTCCTAGTTCTTTACAAAAGTTAACAGTAAAGTGCCTAGAGTGTGATTTGTTATTTGCATTGAGTTTATTAACGATTTTAGAAACTTTCTTGCGCTTTTCTGCACCATTTGTTTCATCTGCGAACATGTAATTTGTGAGCCACTCCGTAACCAATACACTGGACAGTCGTATCGAATCCATTACTGTATAGAAAAATGCAGCAGGGTACTTTTTTAACTGCATTTCCCAGTAAGTTTTGGACGTTGGATTGTTATCCAGATCTGCTTTAGCTTCTCGGAATTCAGTTATGATATTATACGCAGGAATGCCCCCATATTGCGGATCTATTGGTCCAAGACACGAATGTTTGCCCATAATAATTTCATTAGAGGCACACGCAAGCATTGTCCCTGCTGACATTGCCATTTGAGGTACAATTACTCGAATATTGTTTCCAAATTTGCTATGCAGATATTTGACAATTCCCTCTGTTGCCGTAGGATTTCCTCCAGGCGTATGTAGAATTAAATCGAGGCCCTTATCACAATCAAGTCCCTTTATTGCGTTCATAACACCAGTGATATCACTGTCATTGATATCAATATTCTGTGTTTTTCCCGGTTTAAGCCACCCAGAATAGTACGCAATTACATTTCTTCCTGTTTGTTGTGACAACAACTTAAGATACTTTTCTCGCAATTCATCAACAGTTAAGCCCTGAACATCTTCTCCGTTTTCATTCTTGTGAGGCTGGAGTTCATTTAATAGTTCTCCCCATGACGGCATTGTTTATTTCTCCTTTTCTTTTATTTTGCTCATTATTTGGCTTCTGTAATGTATGTGCTGTTGTTAGACTATTCCCTTCAACAATTCCAAAATTAAGACTTTCTTCCCAAATAGTTAATTCAAACTCGCGATAGATATCACTCATGGTTGCCACCCCCACGAAGAGGATATGCAATCACGGATAAATCAATACACGAAGTCTCATACTGACAAATCCAGCGGCAGATCGGAAATATCTTTCAGCCGCTTGCCCTGCACCAAGGTTTCCAGCGTTTCCACCGCATCCTCAGAACCCGCCTCTTTAACTGCTCGAATCAGTTCATAGAGTGCAAAGTGATATACGCAGTCAATATCGCCAGTGCCGAGCGCAAG
>ENA-ORLY01004016-ORLY01004016.1-human-gut-metagenome-genome-assembly--contig:-NODE-4016-length-11120-cov-4.016843_pt1 | contig 11120 bp, 9 predicted proteins | sample MGYA00243071_ERZ508832 | MGnify/ENA primary metagenome ERZ508832 (study PRJEB26277, sample SAMN04329777) | human gut metagenome | biome: human-associated habitat | host: Homo sapiens | place: USA...
CTGACCTGCTGGGGAGTGTACTCCTTGCCGTTCAGGGTCACCTTGTGGTCGGTGCCCATATAACGCTTGATGGAAGCCACCGTGTTCTCAGGGTTGGTGATGGCCTGGCGCTTTGCGACCTGACCCACCAGACGGTCGCCGGTCTTGGTGAAGCCGACAACAGACGGGGTGGTGCGTGCACCCTCAGAGTTAGCGATAACAACGGGCTCGCCGCCCTCCATAACAGCCACGCAGCTGTTGGTAGTACCAAGGTCGATACCAATGATCTTACTCATAATGAAAGCTCCTCTCGAATTCAGAACGTTTTTTGTTTATATGATGCTCAAATGTTACCAAGCGGATGTTATATTTGAAAACCCTTGCGGGGTCTTGCAAAATCACTCTGCCACAACAACAGTGGCATGGCGGACGATCTTATCGCCCAGCTTGTAGCCCTTCTGGTAAACCGTGATCACGGTGCCGCTCTCCTGCCCATCGGGGGCGGGGATCTGCTGCACAGCATTCATAAAGTTGGGGTCAAAGGGCTTGCCCAGCGCCTCGATCTCCTCCACATGGAGGGCGTTCAGCGCCTTGGCGGCTTTGTCCAGCGTCATGGTCACGCCCTTCTTGTAATTCTCGTCGGTGGTGGGGGCGTTGGCCGCCATCTCCAGCGTATCCAGAATGGGGATGATCTGGTTCACGGCAAAGGACACGCCGTCGTTGAACTTCTGGTCAGCCTCACGGGTGGAGCGCTTGCGGTAGTTCTCATACTCGGCGGCCATCCGCAGCAGCTGATCCTTGGCCTGATTGGCATTCTTCTCAGCCGCGTCCAGCTTTGCCTTCACGGCCTCCAGCTCCCGGGCCTTCTTGTTGAAGAAGCCATCCTTTTTCTTGGGGTCTGCCGCTTCAGCGTTCGTCTCGGGAGCCGCTGCCTGCTCAGGTGCAGTTTCCGGGGCGGCCTGCTCGGCGTTGTTGGGCTCCACGGCAGGTTCTTCTGCCTGCGGGGTCTTTTTTGTTTCTTCGCTCATTCCAGGTCCTCCTTATAGATCACAGTCCGCCGGGGTGCGGCTGCCTGCGGGGTATCTTTTCGTTTGCCGCTCATTCCTTCGCCAAGCTGATCGGCAAAGGTGTGGAGCAGCGGCATCAGCTTCTGGAAGGGCATCCGGGTGGGGCCGATGAGGGCCACGGAGCCCCAGAGACCTCCGCCCACCAGATACCGGTCACTCACGATGCACAGGCCGGGGATCTGAGGTTCCAGATCCTCGCCCAGCAGGACGCTTTCGCTCTGCTCTGCCGGGGGTGCAATGAGGGCGGCGGCCTGCTCTTCGTCGTTCAGCAGGCTCAGGATGCTGCCCACCTTGCCGTCCAGCTGGGGCCAGTCCAGCAGGTACTGCTCACCACCCAGATACACATGGGGCTGGGTGGAATCCTGCAGGATGGCGGCGGCGGCGCTGATCACCGGCACCAGCTCCGGGCTGATCTGGCTGCACAGCTCTGCAAGGAGCCGGGGCGACAGATCAACAGGAGCCACAAAGGTCAGGTTCCGGTTGAGCAGGGCGGCAAGCGCCGCTGCATTTTCCCGGGAAAGACCGGTGCGGACCCGCGCCACACGGGTGCGGACATAACCGGCAGTGGTCACAGCCAGCACCGCTGCGGCGCTGCGACCCACCTGCACCACCTCGTAGTGGGCGATGCAGAGATCCTCAGCACAGGGGGTGCTGACGGCGGCGGTGCAGCCGCTGATGGCGGCCAGCGCCTTAGCGGCACCCTGTGCCAGCTTTTCCGGCTCGTGGTCAAGGCTTGCAAACACCGCGTCCACACGGGCGCGGGTCACACGGTCCAGCGGCTGGTCATCGGTGAGAAGATGATCCAGATAATAACGGTAGCCCTTGGCACTGGGGACACGGCCTGCGCTGGTGTGGGGCTGCTCCAGCAGACCCAGCTTGGTCAGCGCGGCCATCTCGTTGCGCAGCGTGGCACTGGAAACTGCCATATCAAAGTAGTTTGCCAGCACACTGCTGCCCACGGGCTCGCCCTCGAGGCCATACAGCGCAACGATCGCCTGCAAGACACGCTGTTTGCGTGCATCCATCGTCATAGCGCCTGCCTCCTTCGTTCGCTTTTTGTTCTTTAGCACTCCTTCTTCCTGAGTGCTAAGACCATTATATCCAATTTTGCGGCGCTGTCAATAGCTTCTCAGAAAAGTTTTGAAAGATTCATAATTCTGTCATAAAGGCCGCACAAAAAAGAGCCGCCCTGCGGCGGCTCTCCTATATAATAGATCATTCCTCCATCTGCTTTGCCAGAAATGCCGCCGCCACGTTCACTGCCTTGAGCTGGGCGGCATCGGGCTGTGCAGTGCGGTCCTCCGTAAGCAGGCCCACACTGCCGGTGACATCCCCCGCCGCAATGATGGGCACAGCGCACAGCAGCGCCCGGGGTGAGCCCTCACAGGGCAGCAATGCCTTTTCGGGGCTGCCATCGCTCTGGTAGGGCTTGCGGCTGTCCATCAGCTTTTCCAGCGGCTGGCTCACGCTGCGGTCTGCCAGATCCCGCCTGCCCGCACCGGATGCCGCCAGAATGCGGTCCCGGTCTGAGACAAAGGCCGTCAGGGCAAAGCACTTGCTCAGCACATCCACATACTGGGCCGTCACCCCGCTCAGTTCCCCCATGGGCGAATACTTTTTAAAGATGACCTCGCCGTCCCCTGTTGTGAAGATCTCCAGCGGGTCTCCCCGGCGGATGCGCTGGGTGCGGCGGATCTCCTTGGGGATGACCACCCGCCCCAGCTCGTCGATGCGGCGCACGATGCCGGTTGCTTTCATAAGGTTCCCTTCCTTTCCATGTTCCGGTTTTGCTTCCAGATTTCTGTGAAGTATGGTTATTCTGTGGAAACAGGAAGGGAATTATTCATTCAGCTCCGGCCGGAGCGCTGCTTATCCTCATACATCCGGTGGTCGGCCAGGATGCGGATGGCACGCACATCGTCGCTGTCGCAGGGGTAGACCGCACAGCCGCAGCTGGTGCCGACCTGCACCTCTGCATCCTTCAGGCGGTAAGGCTCCCGGATGGCTGCCTTGATCTTTTCCACCCGGCTCTTGCAGAACCCCTCCGTTACGGCTCCGTTGACGATGAGGGCGAACTCATCCCCGCCGATGCGGAACACCGCATCGCTCTCCCGCACGCAGCCCCGCAGGCGGCTGGCCACCTCCTTGAGCAGCTGGTCGCCCACATCGTGGCCGTAACGGTCGTTCACAGGCTTGAAACGGTCAAGGTCGAGGTAGAACAGGACAAACGGTGTCCTGTTCAGCTCGTTTTCTTTCAACAATGCGTCAAAATAGCGTTCATTATACAGTCCGGTCAGGCCGTCGGTGTTGGCCAGGTCCTCCATCTGCTGGCGGGCCTCCCCTTCCTGCCGGAGGGCGCGCTCCTTTTCCTCCACGCGCAGGCGGGCATCGATGCGGACACCGTGCACCAGCACGATGCCTGCGCAGAAGAACAGCCCAGCCAGCAGCAGGATGGTGGCGTTCTGGATCTTCCGCATTCCACTGTCCACCACGTCACGGCCGACGATGCCCACAATAGACAGATCCTGAAAGCCCACAGGCTGGTAGACCAGATAATAGCTCTTGCCCTCAAGCCAGTAGGAAAGGCTGCCGCTGCGGCCCTCTGCCACGTCCTGCCGGGCCCGGGTCAGTGTGCCCGCATCCACCTGCGCATGCTTCTGCAGGTAGTCGAACAGGTTGTCCATCCAGTCCTCGATCTCGCTCTTGGGCTCCTCCGAGAGCATCACATCGCCATCGGGATGGATGATGTAGCAGTCGCTCTGGCCGCCGTAAGCACTGCCGCCGATCAATTCCTCTATGGTCTTATTCCGATAGCTCACGGCAAGGCTGGTGTAGGTGGTGCCGTCGATCTCCACCGGCGCAATGGGCGCAGAGTATACCACCCGGCGCTCCCCGCTCCGCATGATGTAGCTGGACACCGTAGGCTTGCCGGTGCGGTACATCTCCTCAAAGGCCGTCCAGAGGTGATCCACTTTTTCATGCTTGCCCCGGATGCTCCAATATTCGCAGTTTTCATTGAACAGATACACGCTGCTGTACCGCCAGATCTCCCGCTCGGCCTCATAGCTGCGCAGGCGTTCCTCCGCCAGGCCCTCCTCATTGGCAGCCTGCAGGCTCTTGCCCCACTCGTTCAGCATGTTCCAGTTGCTCCGGCTGAAGATGGTAAACGACTTATCCACCTGCTCATAGGTCTCCAGCAGGTTGCGGGTGCCTTCGTCATAGAACTGCTGCCGGATGTACAGGATGTACCAGCACAGACCTGTCACCACGACCATCGCCAGCAGCAGCGCAGCTGCCGTCCATCTTTCTTTTTTCTTCCACATATTCAGCTTCTCCTCAGCAGAGTCCCAACTCTCTGCCCTTTTCCGGCCGCATCTCCACAGCCTGCGAAACCACGCAATTCCGTCGAATCAACACTACCAAATTCTGCTTTTTCTGTCAAGGCTTTCGCCAAAGATTATTCGCTGCAAATTTGGGGCATTCTTCTATCCTTTTGCTGCTGTGTATGTTATAATAAAATGTATGGATTTCTGAGGGGGTGCTCTTATGCAGCAGATCGTGATATTGGGCGGCGGTGCAGCGGGCCTTGCCGCCGCATTGGCCGCCGCCCAGTCTGCCCCGGCAGGGGCAGTGCAGGTGACGGTGCTGGACCGCAACCCCAGGTGCGGCAAAAAGCTGTTGGCCACCGGCAACGGCCGCTGCAATCTGGACAACACCGGCATTGCACCGGAGCAGTATTTCACCGCTGACCCCGCCGCCCTGCGGCCCCTGCTGGCCGCTGTGGATGCCGCCGCACCGCTGGAATGGTTCGCGGCGCTGGGCCTGTACACCCGCACCGATGAGGCCGGGCGGGTGTACCCCTACTCCAACCAGGCCGCAGACGTGCTGGCCCTGCTGGAAGGCCACCTTGCCCGGCTGGGCGTGGAGGTGCGTACCGGCTGCACTGTGCAGACCCTGAGCCAGAACCGCAGCGGCTACACCATCCTGTGCGAGGATGCCGAGGGTCAGGACCAGACCCTGCGGGCCGATGCCGTCATCTGCGCCATGGGCGGCAATGCCGGGCCGCAGTTCGGCACCGACGGCTTCGGCACCCGATTCGCCGCCCAGTGCGGCGGAAAGCTGGAGCCGCTGTACCCCTGCCTGACCGCCCTGCAGACAGCAAAGCCCAACCGGTCTCTGGCCGGCATCCGGGCCAAGGCCGCTGCCACCCTGCTGGACCTCGACCGCCACTGCACCGTGGCTGTGGAAAACGGCGAGGTGCAGTTCACGGACTACGGGCTTTCGGGCATCTGCATCATGCAGCTGTCCGGCCATCTGGCCCCGGGGCGGGGGCCAAAGCGCCCGGCCGTTGAGCTGGACCTCTTCCCCATGCTGGACGAGACTGCCCTGACCGCCCTGTTTGCGGCCCGGGTGCCCCTGCTGCCGGGCAAGGCACCTGCGAATTTCTGGACAGGTCTGCTCAATCCCAAGCTGGGCCGCGCCCTGTGGGCAGCGGCAAAGCTGCCTGAAAAACCGGTGGACACCCTGCCGGATGCCGCCTGGCAGGTGCTGGCCAACGCGGCCAAGCACTGGCTGTTCGAGGGCCTGACCCCCTGCGGCTGGAAGCAGGCCCAGACCACCGGCGGCGGCCTGAGCCTGACCGAAGTGACCCCCAGCTTCCAGTTCAAGGGCTGCCCCGGCCTTTACTTTGTGGGTGAAACGCTGGACTGCGCCGGCAGCTGCGGCGGCTTCAACCTGCACTGGGCCTTTGGCAGCGGCATCGCCGCCGGGCGGGACGCGGTGCGGAGCCTGAAGCGGCCTGCCCCGAAGCCAAATAAAAAGAAGCGATAAAGAATGACCCTCTCCATCCCGCATCTGACAGACAGACTGCAGGGACGGAGAGGGTCATTTTCGTTTCAGATACGCTTGTGTCTCCCGGACCACCACCCCCGAAAGCCCCACCACGCCCACAAGATTGGGCAGCATCATCAGGCCGTTGAAGGTATCGGAGAGCGCCCAGGCCAGGTCCAGCTTCATCACAGCACCCACCAGCACCATGGCCGCAAACACCAGTTTATATCCTGCGGCGGCACGCTCCCCCAGCAGATACACCACTGCCCGGGTGCCGTAATGGCTCCACCCCAGCGTAGTGGAATAGGCAAACAGCAGGACCGACACCGCGATGAACTGCGGCCCGAACGCCCCGAACACCGTGGAAAAGGCCTGCCCCACCAGTGCGGAGCCCTTCACGCCGGTCAGGGCCGCACCGGTGTCCAGATCCACAAGGCCGCTGGTGAGTACCACAAGGGCCGTGAGGGTGCAGACCACCATGGTATCTGCAAACACCTCGAACATGCCCCACATTCCCTGCTGGACAGGCTCCTCCACGTTGGCCGCGCAGTGCACCAGCACCGACGCGCCCAGTCCTGCTTCGTTGGAAAAGGCTCCCCGCTTGAATCCCCAGCTGATGGCCCGGGCCATGCCGTAGCCCAGCACCCCGCCCCCGGCGGCCTGCAAGCCAAACGCCCCCCGGAAGATGGCCGCGAATGCCGCCGGGACAGCCGCCCAATGGACACAGACCACGGTCAGCGCCCCGAACAGGTAGAACAGGGCCATGAGCGGGACGATGGCCTCCGTGACTGCGGCCACCCGCTTCAGTCCGCCCAGTATGACCCGCCCGGTGAGCAGGGCCAGTACAATGCCCGTTGCCACCGGCGGCACCCGGAACACCGCCTGCAGATTGCCCGCAATGGAGTTGATCTGGCTCATATTCCCCATGCCGAAGCTGGCCAGCACGCAAAAGCAGGCAAACAGCACCGCCAGTGCCCGGCCAAAGCCGCCGCCCAGCCCCTCGGCCAGATAGTACATGGGCCCGCCGCACCATCTTCCGGCGGCATCCCGGCGGCGGTAGCAGATGCCCAGCACGTTCTCGGCATAGCTGGTCATCATCCCCAGCAGGGCCATGACCCACATCCAGAACACAGCCCCCGGCCCGCCTGCCAGAATGGCCGCCGCCACACCCACGATGTTGCCGGTGCCGATGGTCGCCGCCAGCGCCGTGCAAAGGCTCTGGAACTGGCTGATGGCTTCATCGTCCGTGTGGGCGGTCACATTCCGGTCCAGGAAGATGGCCCCGATGGTGTGCCGCATCCAGTACCCGAAATACCGCCGCTGGAAAAAACCGGTGCGCACTGTCAGCAGGCAGCCGGTGCCAAACAGCAGCGCCAGCCCCACCGGCCCCCATACCACACCGCCGACCACCGCATTCACCCGCGCCAAGCTCTCCCACATACACAAACGCCCCCTGTGCTCTACTGTATGGCACAGGGGGCGTTTTCATGCCCGGGCAGCGGTTTCTGTATAAAAAAGCGCATCCCGGCCCACCCTGTTCCAAAACGGAACGGAGGAACACGGGATGCACAAGAACGGTTGGAGGCCCTTCTGGGCGGCTTTGGGGGCGGCACTTCTGGTGCTGCTGCCGCTGGTGGGCGGCACAGTCCTGCTCACCCGGCAGATGGTGCGCACCCGCATCCAGACCGCCCAGCCCCAGAGCGGGGTGCCCATCCAGCTGCCCCGGGCCGAGCACCGGATGACCCTGCTTCTCTGCACCGCCGGGGAGCAGCCGGGCTTTTTGCTGGTCTACCTGAACGCCGCCCAGAACAGTCTGAACCTGCTGGCCGTGCCGGGGGAGCTGACGGTTCCCTTCAACGGAGAGTCCGCCAGCCTTGCCCACTGCTACGGAGCGGCGGGGCCCGCCCGGTGCCGTCAGGCACTTCTGGAGGTGCTGGGCCTGCCGGAGGATATGCTTTATCTGGCGCTGTCCCCCGCCGTGCTGGAAAAGACCGCTTCCCGTTACGGGCCGGTGCGGGTGGGGTTTTCGGGGGCACTGACTGCCGATGAGCTGGCCGAAACCGGGCTTTCCGCCGCCGTGCAGAGCATTTCGGCCAAGGAGGCCCACGCTCTGCTCTCCGGCTGGGATGCGGACGGCACCCTGCCGCCTGCCCGCCGGGCCGCTGCCCGGGCGGCAGTGTGGGAAGCCTTTTTCCGGCAGGACCTCGCCCTGCTGCCCGCCACCCTGCCGGATGCCCTGCGGGCCAGCAGCACGGCCCTGCTCACCGACTTTGCGGCGCAGGATTATACCCTACTGGGCACGGTCCTGGAGTTTCTGGCCAACAACAGCGCCCTCCCCCACGCCGAAGCCCTGCCCGGGGCGTGGGATGCAAAAGCGGGCACTTACACGGTCACAGATGCTTCCCGGGCGGCGGTGCAGACCTTCCTCAGCGTTTCGCCCGCCTCGGGGAATGATGCCTCGCTCAGGGAGCCATAACCCAGCACAAACGTACCGGAAAAGTCCTGTTCCCCGCCGGTCAGGTCATAATCGCTCAGCAGGCTCAGGGCCACGCCCTGCGCCTTTGCGGCGGCGTGAAGGGCGGCATCCGGCGGGGCATTTTTCAGCCTTGCCAACAGATGCAGGCCGGTGTGCAGGCCGGTCAGGGTCAGCTCGTCCGGCGCAAAAGCAGCGCGCAGAGAGGCAGCCAGAGCATCCCGCCGGGCCTTGTAGGCCACGCGCTCCCGGGCAAGATGCCGGGTAAAGTAGCCCTCGCGGATGAAGCGGGCCAGGGTCTGCTGTTCAAACCGGCTGACGGTGCCGGAATAGATCCGGTACTTTGCCCGCCAGGCGGGCAGCAGCTGCCGGGGCAGCACCATGTAAGCGATGCGGATGCCGGGGGCCAGACTGCGAGAGCAGGTGGAAAGGTAGACCACCGGGCCGTCGGCCCCGGCCATGCCCTGCAGGCTGGGCAGAGGGCGGGTATCAAAGCGGAACTCCGAATCGTAATCGTCCTCTATGATATACCGCTGGCCCGGGCAGCGGGATGCCCAGTGGAGCAGCTCCGTGCGGCGGCCCGCCGGCATGGTCACGCCCGTGGGGAACTGGTGGCTGGGCGTGACATAGCACACCGCCGCGCCCGAGCCGGACAATGCCTCAACAGAAAGGCCGTCCGCATCCACAGGCAGGCAGCAGCACGCCACGCCGTTGTTTTCCAGCACCTGCTTCGCGCGCTGGTAGCCGGGGTTTTCCACCGCCGTTTTGCCGGGCAGGAGCGGGGCCAACAGGCTCAGCAGATACTCCATACCGGCACCCACCACCACCTGCTCGGCGGTGCACTGCACGCCCCGGTATTCCTCCAGATAGTCCGCCAGCGCCTGCCGCAGCTCCACATCCCCCTGCGCATCGCCATGGGTCAGCAGCTGGGGCGAGGAATAGAGCAGCTCTTTCTGCAGCCGGGCCCAGGTGCGGAATGGGAACAGCCCCGGGTCCACGCCCCGGGTGGACAGATCGAACCAGATGGGCGGCTCGGCTGCTTCCGGCGGAGCGGCAGATACCGGGGGCGGCACTTCCTCGGGCCGGGTGGGCAGGGCAAGATATTCCTGTACATAAAAGCCGCTGCGCTCCCGCGGCTCCATATAGCCCTCGGTCGCCAGGATCTGATATGCCGCGTCCACCGTGTTGACAGACACCGACAGCTCTGCCGCCAGCCGCCGCTTGCCGGGCATCCGGGTGCCCGCCGGAATGGCCCCGCTGCGCATCTCGGCGGCAAGGCTCTCATAGAGCTGCTCGTACAGCGGCACCCCGCTGGCGGCATCCAGTGCAGTTGTCAGATGAAACATAAGACCTCTCCCCTTTTTGGATGCTTTGCCGAACTGACCCCATAAAAAAACTTTATTCTGGATATTTTCATGGTGCCAGTTTTGCGTATAATAGGAGCATACCAACCACACACCCAAATGTCAAGTAGTTTTATGGGTAAGTGGCTTTGAAACGGGCGAACGATCCTGCAGAGCAGGATAGAGGGGGTTCGCCCCGAAGAAAATCGGAGGAAAAAAATCATGTCTACAACTGCAATGTGGCTGCTGCTGGCCGTAGTGATCGTTGTCATCCTGTTCGGCAGTGTGCTGTACAAACGCACTTTTACCACCAAGGAGCTGGCCCTGACCGGCGTTATGGCCGCATTGAGCCTGGTGGCATACCTGTTCTTCCGTGTGCCGTTCTACGGCGGCTCCTCGTTCCATCTGGGCAACACCTTCACCGCCCTGACCGCCCTGCTGCTGGACGGCGTTTCCGGCGGCCTGGCCGGTGCGATCGGTCTGGCTCTGGCCGATATCCTGGCCGGTGACCCGGGCTATGCCGTGACCACCTTTGTGCTGAAGTTCATCATCGGCATCACCTGCGGTGCCGTGGCCCACAAGGTGTTCAAGCTGCGCGATCTCGACCGCCACAGCAAGGGCTACCTGCTCAAGGTCATCGTGGCAGGCGGCTCCGGCCTGCTGCTGAACGTCATCACCGACCCGTTCCTGGGCTATTTCCGCAACATTTACATCTTTGGCCAGGAGTACACCGTAGCACAGGCCCTGTCCAAGATCGCCGGTGGTGTCACCTTTGTCAACAGCGTAGCCTCCACCATCTGCGTGGTCATCCTGTATCTGGCCCTGCGCCCGGCTCTGGAGCGCGCCGGTCTGCTGCCCAAGGGCGAGAAAAAGTAAGCCTCTCATCTCTTTCTGACGCATATATGGAAAGCCCCTAGCCTGTATCCTCAACATGATATGCTGCCCCTAGAGCAGACAGAGTAAAAAGAAAACTCTGCGTACTCTGGGGGTATTTTCATGTCAAGCAAGAACAATCACCATACAGCGGAAGTAAAATATCAAAAAAAAAAATGTCCCGTGTTGGACGCTGCAAGCTCACGTCTGTGCCATGAATCGAGCGTCCTAACGCCGATTTGCATAAAAAATTCGCCGTTTCCTTGTGGAAACGGCGAACAAAAATCTTATATTATTTTTTTGTCTACTTGACGGGGCACTTCATGGGCAGGCGATGCGGGACAGAAGCGCAGAAGATCAGCCCTCGATGAGCTCAACGGTCTTCATCTTGACGGGGGTGGTGGGCTTATCGTTCCAGTCGGTGCGGACGGAAGCGATCTTATCCACGACCTCCATTCCGGCAACGACCTTGCCGAAAGCGGCATACTGGCCGTCCAGATGGGGTGCGTCCTTGTGCATGATGAAGAACTGGCTGCCTGCGCTGTTGGGGTTCAT
>ENA-ORLY01004017-ORLY01004017.1-human-gut-metagenome-genome-assembly--contig:-NODE-4017-length-11118-cov-2.436645_pt1 | contig 11118 bp, 8 predicted proteins | sample MGYA00243071_ERZ508832 | MGnify/ENA primary metagenome ERZ508832 (study PRJEB26277, sample SAMN04329777) | human gut metagenome | biome: human-associated habitat | host: Homo sapiens | place: USA...
TAAGAAATATTTTTTTCACGCTATCAAAACTCCTTGTCAACTTCCGATTTGCAAATTTCTTTTTCTCATAATACCACACTTTTTTCATCATAGATACAGCTATTTCTGCTTCCGAAATTCTTCTAGTATTTTTTCCTCCCTTTCTCGTTCCTCGCAATATTTCCAGAAATCGTCCAAAAATTCATCAACAGATTTTTCCGGTGCTTCTGTAGGATCAAGTTCTTCCACCCTTTTTACACTTTTTATAACTTCTTCGGCATCAAATTCCTCATCGGTTGCTACCAACGTATAATAGTCAAGTTTTTCTTTCAGCATATCTATTTCTTTTTCCTTATTCATGCCAAAGTCCTCCCTTCACTATATACATGACAGTTTTCGACAAAATCTTACAAATTATTTTGGAATTGTTTTCTTCTATTTGTCCTTTTTCGGTGGAAATTCCATCTTAAACTTATACTGGAATCCCTTGATTTCTTTACCATCTTTCGTATAGGAAAATTCCTCTACACTCTCTGGAATCAGGTACGCATCATAGCTACCCTTCTTGCCTTTTAATCCTTTTACAAGTATCTTTTTCCCTTGAAGCAGGCTCTTGACCTGTGTATCGGAAAGTGTTACCCCAAGTGCCTTGCCGACATTCATACCGCACTTCCCGGTACAGTACGCTCCGAATTTTCCCTTGACTACATCAGCACCACACTTCGGGCATTTGCCTAGCACTTCTTGTCCACCCTTGCCTGTGCCAAACATGGCTTTATGTTCATCACTAACGCTGTGATAGGTCTTTACAAGATCAGTTACCATTGCTTCAATACCTGACATAAACTGTTCTGCAGCAACTTCTCCTTTGGATACAAGAGTAAGCTCATTCTCCCAGTCAGCGGTCAGTTTCGGAGATTTTACTACATCTGGAAGTATCGTGATCAGCTTCATTCCGTCCTCTGTCGGAATCATCTGCTTTTTCTCACGCTTTACAAATCCGTCTTTTACCAGCTTTTCTATGATATCGGCTCTGGTGGCAGGTGTGCCAAGTCCTTTTCTCTCCACTTCATCGCCCATATCCTCTACTCCGGCTCTCTCCATGGCGGACAGCAGGCTGTCCTCAGTGTAATGTTTTGGCGGCTGTGTGAAATGCTCGGAAACCTTTGTCTGCTCCACTGCAATCATCATGCCCTCACGAAGCTCCGGCAGCTTCTTTTCTTCCTCTGCATCCGATTTATCCTCTGCGGTTTTATAGGAATTTTTGAAGAAATCCTCAAATTCCTTCCATCCATTTTTCCATACTTCCTTACCGGATACCTTAAATACAGTATTGTTGCAGGTAATCACTGCCTTTGTGGAATTATAAATGTGCTTCTCCCCGGTCGCACACAGCAGACGGTTTGCACAAAGGGAAAGTATCTTCATTTCGCTCTCCGGGATTGCCTTTAAGTCCTGCTTGATGATCTCCATGGTAGGAATGATTGCGTGGTGGTCCGTCACTTTCTTGCTGTTCAAAATTCTTTTAATATCTGGATTGAACATGATATTCTGCTCAAATAACAGAGAATTGAAAATCGCTTCGATCACATTTTTTGCAGTACCTTCCATGTCATCGGAAAGATACTGGCTGTCTGTTCTTGGATAAGTCACTAACTTTTTCTCATAAAGGCTCTGCGTATATTCCAATGTCTGCTTGGCAGTAAAACCAAACAGACGGTTTGCATCCCTCTGGAGTGTTGTAAGGTCATAGAGCTTCGGCGGTGCTACCCACTTTTCTTCCTTTACCACGGAAGTGACAAGAGCCTGTCCGTTTTCACAGGCTCCTGCAATCCTCTCTGCTTCCGTTTTATCACTGATATGCTCTGATACCGCATCCAGACCATTTCCCATGATGTGAGCCATATAATAGGCTTCTTTCTTGAAATTCATGATTTTACTTTCACGATCCACCAGCATGGCAAGTGTCGGTGTCTGCACTCTGCCAACCTTCAATGCCTTACCGCCATATAATACCGTAAAAAGTCTTGTCCCATTGATACCCACAAGCCAGTCTGCTTCCTGCCTGCATAATGCTGAATGATACAAGTTATCATAGTCGCTGCCTGGGCGAAGATTATGGAAGCCGTCACGGATAGCACTTTCCTCCATGGAAGAAATCCATAACCGCTTCATCGGTTTTCTGCACCCTGCCATGTTGTAGGTCAGGCGAAAGATCAGCTCACCCTCCCTTCCGGCATCGGTAGCACACACGACGGCATCTACCCTGTCATCATGCATGAGCTTTTTCAAAATCTGATACTGTGCTTTTGTATCACTTTTCACTTCATGCTGCCATTCCTGCGGAATGATCGGAAGGCTCTCATAGCTCCATTTCTTCCATGCTTCCTCATAGCTTTCCGGCTGTGCCAGTTCTACCAGATGTCCCACGCACCATGATACCAGATAGTCATTGCCTTCCAAATATCCGTCCTTACGCTGTGTGGCACCAAGAACTGCCGCAATGCTCTGTGCCACACTCGGCTTCTCTGCAATTACAAGCTCCATCTCTATTCCTCCCCATTTTCTTCATCATTCTCGTTGTTGTTATCTTCATTGTCATTCTCGTCTGTGTCTACTGATTCTGTATCATCACCACCATTTATGAATGCTTCGTCGGAAACCAGCACCGTTACTTCCACGACAACATAAACGAAGTCCTCGTCAAGCACGTCCTCATCTACATCCTCAACAATCAAGTTAACCATTTTCAACATGGATATCACAACATATACCACTCCGATCACAGCTACCGCAGCAATGCCTATTAAAATATATGTAAAGCCGGAACCATCTGCTTTTGCGGTATCCTCTTTCGGCTCACTTGTATCTTCCGTGCTATCTTCGGTGCTGTCCTCAACACTTTCTGCTCCCTGTGTTTTCTCTCCTGTGGTATCAGCATTATTGTTTGATAATGCGCTGTCTTTGGTAGGGATTGCAGATTCCAATGCCGCTGAATTTTTCGGAAGTGTCTCGCTGTTATCCGTTGTGGTATTCAGCAGGTCGTTTTCACTGACTTCTGTAAGGAAATACACCTTTTCATCTTCCCCATCACGATCAATCACAAGATAAAATACCTTTTCTGATGCAGTCTGGATTGTGTAAAATTCCTTGCCTTTTTCAGAAGTCTGACTGTCACTGCTCTGGTCTGCATCCTTAGAAGTATCTCCCGTACTTGGAGATTGCTTTGCTGTTGCGGAACTGCTTGAATTTGTTCCACTGCCTGTCTGGGAAACTGTATTTCCATTCACATCCGTTTTTGTATGTTCTGTGACCTGTGCGGTTGCAGAGCTAGGTTTGGTTGCCGACGCATCCACTGGGAGCTGCTGTGCCGGATCTTTTTCATTGCTGTCCTTATTCTCCGGATCGGTGTAATACGGATTGGCTGTTTTATAGATTTCAGAGGTATTTCCTGCATTATCCATGGCAGAAATCGTGAAATACTGATACCCTGCATCGAACTGTTGCAGACGGATATTCAAGGCTCCATTCGTATGCTCTGTAAACTCATAGCCATTGACATAGATTGCCTTGATACCGGAATCCGTATCATGTGCCTGAATGCTCAAAAGACCGTCGCTGACTGCCGCATTTAAGGTAGGCTTGGTAAAATCAAAACACTTGATATAACGGTTTTTCTCGTAGGTCTTGCCCTTCTGGTCTGTGACCTGCACATAAATGGTGCTGTTCTCGGAAATCTCTATGTACATATCCTCGGTAATATCTGTCCAGCTTCCATTCTGTCCGACTTTTGCCTTTACTGTCTGAATGGTAAAATTGCCGGATACAATAGTATCCTCCACCTTGACTGTTACTTTCGTGGTATCGTTATGCCACCCAGAAGGTGTATTGATTGTGATTTTTACGCTCGGATTGATATAAGCACATTCCTTATAATCCTTTGCACACACCTCACAATCCTCATCCACCGCATACTGACTGCATTTTTCCTTGCAGGTGCATTTTGCGGCAGGCTGTGTTTCTTCAGACGAATCTTCTGTTGTGCCTTCTGTGGAATTTTCCGTTGTATTCTCTGTGGACTGCTCTGTGTGATTTTCTCCACTACCGGAACTGTCCTTGTTATCATTACCGGACGCTGTGCTTTCTGCACTGCTTTCCTCTGCCGCACTTTCTGTTTTCTGCTCTGCTGTATCCTCCGCATGAACCTCCACAGTATTTGCCCTGTTTGCAAAAAATGCCCCAATCGGCATACAAAAAAGTATTGCCGACAGCATAAGGGACACTACCGCCCTAGCCGATAATTTCCTGTTTTTCATTGATTGAAACCTCCTTTTCCTGTTCCCGTTTCTGTAATAAATTTCTGACTTCATCCTCACTGAGCTTGTTTAACATCTGCAAACGCTCCGATGAGATTTTATATTTTCGTATGATCTTCATGGCTTCGGCATCCTCCGCCATCTGTTTCTGTTCTGCAAGGTCTTTTTCCTTTGCCTGTAGCTGTGCTATCTGCTCTCTGACCTTTTTAAGCTGTGAATTGATTCGTTCTACTGACAAAAATAATTCCTCCCTTCGCTAATTCAATCTTCCAAAACCATAGAAATGGCTCTGCCAGTAAGAAGTATTGATTGATGTGTACTGAATTGGATCACCGCAATGCACCATCGTACCGTTTCCACAGTAGATACCAACGTGTGTAACCGGACGTCCTGCATTATAGGTTCCTGTAAAAAATATAATGTCCCCTGCCTTTGCATCTGCCGCTGATACCGGAGTACACTGGTCATAAATGCCCTGTGCTGTGGTTCTTGGCAGGTTATGTACGCCACTGTTTGAAAATACCCAGCATACAAAACCGGAACAGTCAAAACTAGCCGGAGCTGTGCCGCCAAAAGTATATGGCATTCCCAGATACCTGTTTGCTTCACGCATAAGCGTCTGTACGGTTGCATCATCATAGGATTCCGGCGGTATCACATTGCCGGTTCCTCCTCCGGTGCCGCCCGTTGTTTCTCCATAAATGGTCTGCTCTCCTGCTTCAAAATAAAATAACGGGTTATAATACTCCCCGTTATACAAGCACTCGATATGAAGGTGGCTTCCGGTACTGCTTCCTGTATTTCCGCTTTTACCTATATTGTCACCCTTTTTTATACTCTGCCCTGCGGATACATTTAAGCTGTCCATGTGGGCATATTTTGTGGTATATCCCTTGCTGTCCGTAATCACCACATAATTCCCATAATAGGAATCGTAAGTTGCTTCTGTTACCGTTCCATCATGTGCCGCATATACAAACGTTCCTGTCGGCACCGCTATATCCACACCCCTGTGAAGCTCCTCGGCTCCGGTGTTTGGATTTTTCCGGTAGCCATAATAACTGCTGATATAGTAATACCAGTAATAATCAACCGGAGAAGCAAAGACCTGTAAGCCGCCTTTTGTCTCCGTATAGGCTCCAAAAATTTCCGTCTGTTCGCTGTCCATGCGTCCGGCTACAATGCTCTCAAGCGGTGTGACCGTAAGTGTGACACGAAGGATTGTTACGATATATTCTTCTTCCTCCTCATACTCGTATTCCTCGGTACGGGTAGTCCCGTCCGGATTTGTTACTATTCTGGTTCCGGTCTTTGTGACTGTCCTTGTCCGTGTTTCCTCTACTTCCTCGGTAGTGAGTGAATACATGGCATCAAATAATTCCTGAATCTCACTCTCTATTCCTGCGGCAGTAAATTCCGTATGGACTGCGGAAAGATAACTGATCAGTGTGTACGGATCATGCCCGATTGCACCAAGGTTATAATCGTATTCATCATATCCCGGATAATCAGTTTCAATCCGGTCAATCTTGTTTTGCAGCTCCATTTCCTTTTCTGTAAAAGATAAATCTGCTGCATCAATCTCTGCCGGAAGGCTAAGATATGTGCTTGCCATCGTTGTTGTCACAGTTCCGGTAAACATGGAACCGCAGCTTGATAGTGCCGACATGATCATAATGAGCAGAAGTGCAAAAATACCCACTGTGATAATCAGTGTTTTATTTTTTGTGGCAATCTCCTGTAACTTCTTTGCAATGCCGGTTGCAGCATTGGCTGTCTTTGTAAATGTTTCCTTTGCAGTCTTGGCTTCTGCTCCTGCCCGCCTTGCCTTGGCATACTCACGCTTGATGCGCTGTTTCTGTAGCTGCCTTTGCAACTGCTTCTTTGGACTGTTGCCCTTTAGATGTGGATTTTCACTGATGAATTTCTCATACTCCAGCTTCATATCCGCTGTAACCTGTTTTTTGTGCAATCGCTCTAAGCGGTCACGCTTTCTCTGTGCCTTGCTCTTGCGGTGATATTTCATGTAATGGTAAACATCTTCTGCACGCTGTTCTGTCTTATGTGCACCCTCCACAGCAGAATTATCCTTTTCTGTCTCTGCAATCTTTCGATGCACAAAATACATATTTTCTGTCTGGAGTTTGTGAACCGCAGCTTTTCCAAGTCCGTCAGGCTTGAATGGCTTCTCCACTTCCACCGGAACCACCACATACTTTGCTTTTCCGGTCTGTTCATCAAAGACACGCTTCATCTCATACTGCCGCTTTGTCGGCATCTTGTCCTTTGCTTTCTGCAACTTTCGGCGGTTCTTTTCCGACTTATCAAAAGCCTTCTGTACTTTTCTGTCGGTAAATTCTTCCGCCTGCCCCTGCGAAAATGTGGCATCCTTTGTCTGGAAATCTCCATAATCGGACTGCTTTGTATTTTCTGACTTTGCACGCTCTCTGTGTGCGTGTTCTCTCTGCACACGCCTTTTGTGATATTTTCCTTTTTCCTCAGACCGTTGGTAGGTATTTCTAACGTGGTAATTGTCCTGAAAACTGTCTGCGTCCTCTGTATGGAAATTTGTAGCATTACCGTTTTCCTCATTGATAAAGCTGTTTTCCTTTAAGAATGTCTTTTCCGCTTCGGCTTCCGACTTCTGGACATTGTGACCAGAAGTGTCCTGTTGTTGCTGTCGGTAATATTTTTTCTTATTATTTTTCCTGTATTCTGTCCCAGTATTAAACTCTGACTTCTGGACGCTGTGACCAGAAGTTGCTTTTCCTGTACGACTGCCATGGTTCGCATCCCTTGGCAGATTGCTCACAGGCTTCTCGCTGGCACTAAACTGGTTTTCCACAGAAAAGGTGTTGTCCTGCCTGTGTTCTATATGTTTTACTCCAGTCACTTCCTTATCTTTGGAAAATGTCTCTTTTTCAAATGCCTTTACTGCCTGCTTCTTCTGTCTCTTTTCCGCCATTTATACTGCGTCCTCCTTCTGCACCGATTCCTCCGGCTTGGTATTCATAATTCTGTAAGTCTTGGTGTCTGTCGGATATTTGTCTACAAATGGAATTACCACATTGTCAAACAGTATCAGACCACTTCCCGGCTCGGAGTTGGTGACATAGGAAAGTTGCTTATCAGAAAGTCCCAGTTTATCAGCGAGAATTGCCTGATCTTTGGCATTCTGATTTAACAGATACACAAAATCGCTGTTACCCAAAATACCTTCAATCTCCTCAGAACGAAGAAAATCGCCCACGTTCTGCGTCAAACCTGTCGGAATACCGCCCCATTTTCTGAAACGCTTCCAGATTTCCACGGAATAAATAGCTGTCTGCTTCTCCTTCAGAAGAAGGTGGAACTCATCACAGTAATAACGGGTAGCAATCTTTCGCTCCCTGTTCTGCGATACCCTGTTCCAAACCGCATCCTGCACGATTAACATTCCAAGCTCTTTCAACTGATTTCCCAAGTCTCTGATGTCAAAGCACATGATACGATTGCCGCTGTCTACGTTGGTATGGTGGTTGAAGTAATTCTGGGAACCATGCACATACAGCACAAGGCTGTTTGCGATACGCTCCGCCTTTGGATTTTTGTGTGCTAACAGGGCATCATATAAATCTTCCAGCAGCGGCATATTTTCCGGCACCGGATTTTCAAAATACTTATCATAAATATGACGGATACACTCGTCGATGATACCTTTTTCATCGTTCTGCAATCCATCCTTGCCGCCTGCAATCAGGTCACACAGAGTAATAATAAAATCGGATTTCAGCTTTAACGCTTCCTTATCCCTCTTATGGGATAACTGTATATCCATAGGGTTCAGATAGTCTTTGGAATTGGTGGCAAGTTTTACCACCTGTCCATGTAGTGCTGCCACTAGCGCAAAATACTCGCCCTCCGGATCGCAGATAATAATGTCGTCCTTTGTGATAAGAAAACAACTTAAAATCTCACGCTTTGCACTAAAACTCTTACCACTTCCGGGTGTTCCTAAGATAACTCCGTTTGGTGTACGGAGCCTTTTGCGGTCTGCCATAATCATGTTGTTGCTGAGTGCATTTAATCCGTAATAGATTGCCGGAGCAGGCATAAATAATTCCTGCGTGCAGAATGGTACTAAGATTGCGGTGCTTTTTGTGGAAAGAGTACGCTCAATGCCTGTCTCATTGCATCCAATCGGTGCGGATGCCATAAGTCCCTGTTCCTGCAAATACTGTAAACATCTGAGGTCACAGTTTGCCTGCTGAATGATACCGGACACTCTCTGCATTAAGCTCTCCAGTTCCCGCTTGGTTCTGCCATAACAGGTAATAAGGAATGTCATATTGATCATCTTCTGATTGCTCGTATTCAAATCATCCAGAAATTCCAGCGTATCCTTTTCATAGGTCACAATATCCGTTGGAAGAATATCCATATCGTAGCCGCTCCGGACTGCCTTTTTCTGCTCCTCAATCTTCATCTTCTGGATATTGGAAATGACCGCTTTTAACTTCTTGATTGCCTTTACCGGATCTTCCGTCTGCATGTGCATGGAAATCGTAAGATTAGCATCAATATCCAGAAGATGCTTGATCAGCTCGTCCGTAAACTTCGGTGCGATAATATCCAGATAGGACACACAGCCATACATATTCCCTGACTTAAAGCGGTTCGGATAGCGGAAATCAAATCCCGGCGGTGCAATATAGTCCTTGACCGACTTACCGGATTCTGCCAAATCCTTAAATGAAAAACGGAAAGGCTCCATGGTATCCTGATTAAAATATTCATGCAGGATGCGCAGTCTTTCCTTTCCGTCCAGTCCCCTCGCAAGGGTTCCTATGTTGTTTAAGTTCCGTATGACATCTTTTTCAATGTTGTTAAGGCGGCTCTTGGCTTCCTTGTAGCCATTGCTCTCCACACCAAAAATCAGATATTTTGATTTGATGATGCCATTGTTTCCCTTTGCCGCCTGCTTCTTTAACATCTCCGTGTATTCCTCACGGATGTCGTTAAAATCATCCTCCTGCCACGGAATGTCAAACTGTTCTGTAAGCATCTGCTCGTTGACCTGCCTGTTGAAAAGCACCAGTTCAAACTTCACAGACGGATCAAAATAATTGATGAGCTTACTGTACTGTGCCAGTATGTCCGCCTGCTCGTCCACTTCCAGAAGCGAATAGTTTATATCAAAAAATTCCACCATCTTTGTATAATAACGGTGGCTGACCTGACAGATACCGTCACGGAACATCTTTTCAAAAGTAATCGTCTTTTGTGCGGTAGTCGGCTTTTCTTTCTCAATGCTCTTTCCCGATAAAATATGCTTTAACTGTATAAGACGCTTCTTTTCTGAAAAGGTAAGACCGCCACTTTTACTGTTGTTCCTGCTATTGCCTTTATAACTGCTTTTTCTGCGGCTTTCCGGTTCTGCCTTTTGCTTTTTCTTCAAGATAACGAACCTCCCTTCGTAATTTTTCTTTCTCCTCCAACTGCTTGTAGAGGTTTTCTGACCGATATGGTCTGATTCCCGGCGTGAGTATCTTCTGCCGGAGCATAAAATACAAAATCTTCTCCGCCGGAAACCCGTTTTTCTCATACATCGCAAAAAAGAAGAACGGAAGCATTGCTCCCATCATAAGAAGTGATGCGGCTGATGTTCCGATCAGTCCCTTAGTTAAAAAATACAAGGGTATCCCGGCTACTGCCGCACCGCTGAAACAAATGATCTGTCTCTTTGTCAAGTTCAGTGCCACTTTTGTCTTGATCCCGGACAAATCCTTTGGCACCTGCACAGATATTGCCATGTCGTTCCTCCCTTAGTGCGCATTCCAGATAGATTTCGATAATGAACCAGTCTTAAAGAGTGAAAAGCATAAAATAACGGTATATGCTGCCACCGACCAGAGTGCCGTATGCAGGTTGTCGGATACTGCCACCCCTGCCACCAGCACCGCATAGATTGCGACGCACACCATCATAAAAAATCCCTGAAATGCCAATGCACAAAGTCCCTTAAAATAATTAGTTCCTATCGTTCCCCATTCCCGGTTGGTTACGGTTGCACAGGGAACAGGTGCTACTGATACATAAAGATATATTTCAATCATTCGCCCATAAAGAATGACGGTGATAAGGACTGACATGATTTTCATACATAAACTGACGATCATGGTCTCCATTCCCAGTCCCAACAGCTCTCCTATGCTCATTTCCGAAAACTGCTCATTGAACATCGTCTGCAGCGTACTTGAAACATCAATACTGGTTTCCCCGCTGATTGCTGCGGCGGCAGAATTGACGATGTGGCTTCCCACATCAAATACCGCCATTACAATGTCAAAAGTCTTGCTAAGAAGCATGACTGCAATACACGCTTTCATAAAAAAGCGGATAAAAATTGCCGTATTGAAGTCATGCAGATTATTCTTGTCAATAACCATGGAAATAAGCTCGTAGACGAGTACAAAACTGATGATCATTCCCGCTATGGGAATCATCACGTTATCGGACAGGGTTTTTATCATGTCAAAAATACCGGAGTTCCAAGTGCTGGGAGTTTTGCTGACCTCCCCTGCAATCGTGCCTACCTTGTCATTAACATCGGTAAACATGGTTTCAAAGTTGGTCAGAACCCACCCCTGCAACAGTTCCTTTATGAATTCAGTAATCTTATCAATGATCCCACCCATGAATTATGAAAACAGAGTGGTAAGCTGTGGAATTACCGTCTGTGCCACAATGATGATGCCACCGCCACTCATAAGCTGTTTTATCCCCAATTAGGTGTAAAACTCTGCTCGATGGCGGGCGGCGGCGTACAAAAAATCTATATGGT
>ENA-ORLY01004030-ORLY01004030.1-human-gut-metagenome-genome-assembly--contig:-NODE-4030-length-11086-cov-2.607957_pt1 | contig 11086 bp, 9 predicted proteins | sample MGYA00243071_ERZ508832 | MGnify/ENA primary metagenome ERZ508832 (study PRJEB26277, sample SAMN04329777) | human gut metagenome | biome: human-associated habitat | host: Homo sapiens | place: USA...
TCTGGTCGCATCCGGCCGGGAGGCGCGGACATTTTCCAAGATACTGGCCTTCAGCAGCCGGCTGTCCTGAAATACAAATGATACCATATCCATCAGAGCTTTCTGGTGGATTTCCTTTACATTTGCTCCGCCAATCCTGATCTCACCCTGAGACGCATCTGCAAACCTTGCAACCAGTCTCGCCAGCGTTGTCTTTCCTCCACCGGATGGTCCGACAAAAGCGATATGCTCTCCCGAACGGATCTGAAGACTGATATCGTGCAGGGCATCTTTTTCTGCCCCGTCATACCGGAAAGATACATGTTCAAACTCGATAGAAACATCTTCGGGACTCTTTTCCTCTGCTGCCTGCGGCAATGGTTTTCTTTCTATAATATTGTCAATTCTTGCAAGTGCATCTTCCACAACCATTGTATTCTCACCTGCATACATCATCTTTGTCAATGTAACGGTAATGATCGGGGTGATAATAATATAGAATAACAGGTTTAATAAAAACTCAGGATCTGCAGTTCCGCTTTTCACTCCGCCCAGCAGATAAACCGCTGCGATCAGAATTGCGAAAACTGAATTAATTGCAACCGTATATCCCATCATTGGAAGTCTTAAATCTTTTGTATAGGAAATCGTCCATTTTTCATATTTTTTGATTGAATCCCTGAATCTTTTAAAAGAAAAGACCGACTGTCCAAATGTTTTTACAACCGGAATCCCTCTGACATATTCCACTGCCTCGCCGGACATTTCTTCCAGTGCATTCTGATATTCTTCCATTTTTTTCTTCATGTTCTCTCCCATCATGGCACCCATGACCAGGAAAGCTACAACAACCGGGATAAGACATAAAAGCCCCAGTTTCCAGTCAAAAACCAGCAGAAGTGCCGCCAGGCCGACCGGGGTTGCCGTTGCTACATATTTATCCGGCAACTGATGTGCAAGATAAGTTTCTGTCGCTGCACTGGACTCATTTACAATCTTTCGGATCTTTCCACTTCCCTCATCATCCATAAATCCAATCGGCAGAGATAAGATATGTCGCATCAGTCTTGACCTCATATTTGCCTGCACTCGGAATGCTGCCAAATGAGAACAGATCAATGCCCCGATATAGATCAGCATAGACAGGATTGCAAAACCGACTGCACTCCAGCCATAGGTAGACAGATTCTGTGCCGCACCATAATCCGGTGCAACCCGTAACACCTCTTTTATCAGCCGCCAGATAAAATAGAACGGAACAAGTGCCACAAAGGCACTGACAGCCGCAAGAACCCAGGACGCAACTGCCAGGTATTGAAAACTTCCGGCATACTCCATCAGCCGGCTGACCGGTGTCTGCTTTTTTTCTTTTTGTTTAGCCATTGCTAACCCTCCTTGACATTTTTATTATTAATTAGCCCTTTAGAACTTTTATAAGTTCCAACTAACCAGCATCAAAAGGAAAACGCGATGAAATTTTCCTTTTCATTCATCGCGTTATCAGTCATTGATTGAACAGCATTCTCCGTAGATAATATTCCATCCGGCACTGTGATACTTTTCAAGCATTTCTATATATTCCCATGCTTCCTCTTCTGACATATCATGCCGGATCACTTCAAAAAAGCTCTCAAAAAGTGCTTTATTCATTATGTGCATGAAATTCTTTGTCAGTGGCTTTCCATCCTTAAATCTCAGACCGATCGCCTCCATGAACTTATAAGTATAATCTGTCTCAAGTTCTACAAGATGTTCCACAAAATCCTGAAATCTTGTACCATAAGAGCTTTTCACCAGGATCTGAAATTCTTCCAGATGAGCGTACATATACTTCACAAGCTGCTTCATTCCGTCTTCCGCATAATCATCCAGACTCACTGCCTGCCGATCCGATTCTATCGCATGAAATTTTTCCTGAACTCCGATAAATATCCCTGTAAACTCTTTTGCCACCGGTTCTACGATTGCTGAAAAAAGTCCTTCTTTTCCACCATATCGGGAATAGATCGTTCCGGTCGTCGTTCCCGCCTCCGCAGCAATCGTCCGCAGTGATGCATCTACATAGCCTTTTTCAAGGAACTCTTTCTTTGCACATAATTCTACTTTTTCTGAAATACCTTCTACCTGCTTAGCCACTGACTCCTCCTAGCTTATAACAGTGTCATGTAACACTGTTATAAGTTTAAATCTTAATCTTTTTTCTGTCAATAGTTACCAATGTATCTCTTGCATTACTGATAGATTTTATCACTATCCCTCATTACATCTCAAGACTGATCTGATCTTTATGCACATTCTCCGGCATTTTCAAACTGGGAATTATAAAGATCTGCATAAAATCCACCCTTTGCAAGAAGTTCTTCATGATTTCCCTGCTCCACGATATCTCCGTCTTTCATAACAAGAATCAGATCCGCATCACGGATCGTAGACAGACGGTGTGCGATCACAAAGTTCGTTCTTCCCTTCATCAGATTATCCATCGCTTTCTGAATCAGTACTTCTGTTCTTGTATCGACAGAGCTTGTCGCCTCATCCAGGATCAGGATCTTTGGATCTGCAAGGATTGCACGTGCAATCGTCAGAAGCTGCTTCTGTCCCTGGGAAACGTTGCTTGCTTCTTCGTTCAGTTCCATATCATATCCACCTGGAAGTGTCTTTACAAATCGATGCACATGTGCTGCCTTTGCAGCCTGGATCACTTCTTCATCTGTAGCATCCAGTTTACCATAACGGATATTTTCACGGATGGAGCCATGGAACAGCCATGTATCCTGAAGCACCATTCCGAACATTTCTCTTAATTCACTGCGGTTGAAATCCCGGATATCGTGTCCATCTATTTTTATCGAACCATCATTTACATCATAAAATCTCATTAGCAGCTTGATCATTGTCGTCTTTCCTGCTCCGGTCGGACCAACGATCGCAATCTTCTGTCCTTCTTTTACTTTCGCAGAAAAATCATTGATGATGATCTTATCCGGGTTATATCCGAAATGAACATGGTCAAACTCTACATTTCCTTTCAGATTTTCTACGGACACAGGATGTTCCACTGTCTGATCTTCTTCTTTTTCTTCAAGAAATTCAAAAACCCTCTCGGATGCTGCTGCCGTAGACTGCAACATATTTGCTACCTGTGCCATCTGCTGGATCGGCTGGGTGAAATTACGGACATACTGAATAAATGACTGAATATCTCCGACCTCGATCACATTTTTGATCGTCAGGAATCCTCCAAGGACTGCCACACCTACATAACCAAGATTGCCGATAAACTGCATGACCGGCATCATCATTCCTGAGAAAAACTGAGATTTCCACGCAGAATCATAAAGCTTTCCGTTGGTCTCATTAAATTCTCTGATCACCGCTTCTTCTTTATTAAATGCCTTGATGATATTATGTCCGCTGTAGATTTCCTCTACCTGTCCGTTGACATTTCCAAGATATTCCTGCTGTCCTACGAAATATTTCTGTGAATGTTTCATTACAAATGACAACAGCAGCATGGACAATGGAAGAATCAGCAGTGCTACCAGTGTCATCAGCGGACTGATGGAAAGCATCATCACCAGCACACCGATGATGGTTGTGACCGATGTGATCAACTGAGTTGCACTCTGGTTCAGACTCTGTCCGAGAGTATCCACATCATTTGTCACTCTTGAAAGAACTTCTCCGACCGGTTTCGTATCGAAATAATTCATCGGCATCCGGTTGATCTTCTGTGAGATTTCTTTTCTTAATTTATAAGTTGTCTTCTGCGATACACCTGTCATCAGGAATCCCTGGATCAGGCTGCACGCTGCACTGATCAGATACAGACTCAATGCTGTCGCCAGAATCGTTCCGATTTTTCCAAAATCCATGCCTGATCCGCCTGAAACCTTACTGACAAGACCATTGAAGATTTCTGTTGTCGCCTTTCCGAGAATCTTTGGTCCGGCAATATTAAAAATCGTTCCGCAAATTGCAAAGACTGCTACGAAAAAAATCTGTATTTTAAATGAAGCCATATAGCGGATCAGCTTTTTCATTGTTCCTTTGAAATCTTTTGCCTTTTCGGTCGGTGCAACACCTCGCCCCATTCTACCTCTTCTAGCCATGGATCTTCTCCTCCTTTCCATCTGTCTGAACGGCAGATTCCAGTTCTGCCCTGGAAAGCTGGGACTCTGCGATTTCCCGATATACTTCACAATTTTTCAGCAGTTCTGCATGTGTACCTTTTCCGACAATCTTTCCATCATCCAGGACAAGGATCTGCTCTGCATGCAGAATGGTACTGATTCTCTGTGCTACGATCAAAACTGTACTTTCCCTCGTCTTCTCTGCAAGGGCATGACGCAATGTCACATCCGTCTTATAGTCAAGAGCCGAAAAACTGTCATCAAAAATAAATACCTGTGGATGCTTTGCAATCGCTCTTGCAATCGAAAGTCTCTGCTTCTGACCACCGGATACATTGGAACCGCCCTGAGCGATCGGACTTTCATAGCCTTCCGGTTTAGTCTCGATAAATTCTGTAGCCTGTGCGATCTCTGCCGCTTCTTTCATTTCCTCTTCTGTTCCATCCTGATTTCCGAACATGATATTAGAAGCAATATTTCCTGAGAACAGGACTCCTTTCTGCGGAACATATCCCAGCTTTTCTCTGAGATCATGCTGCTTTATGTCACGGATATCAATTCCATCCAGCGTGATCTTTCCTTCTGTCACATCATAAAACCGTGGGATCAAATTGACCAGTGTTGATTTTCCACTTCCTGTACTTCCAATAATCGCCGTGGTCTGTCCCGGCCGGGCTGTAAATGTGATATCCTGCAGCACATCTTCGTCTTCTCCCTGCTCCGGCAGTACTTCCGGCCGTTCCGGATCACAGATGATCGTCTCACTCTTCAGCACTTCTTCCACACGGTCAGCCGCTACAGCCGCACGCGGAAGCATGATCGAGATCATGCAAAGCATCAGGAATCCCATGATGATCTGCATGGTATACTGAATAAACGCCATCATATCTCCCACCTGCATCTGACCATCGCTGATTCCATGTGCTCCGGTCCATACAATCAGAACAGAGACTCCGTTCATGACCAGCATCATTACCGGCATCATAAATGTCATCGCACGATTGACAAAAAGATTCGTCTTTGTCAGTTCTACATTTGCGTCATCAAATCGTTTCTCTTCATGCTTTTCTGTACTAAATGCACGGATAACCGACAGTCCTGTCAGAATTTCTCTGGTCACAAGGTTCAGCTTATCCACAAGCTTCTGAAGCATCTTAAATTTCGGCATTGCCACAACAAAGAGTAATAATACCATACATGCAATGATGATCACCGCAAGTCCGATGATCCAGGACATCGACACATTTGTCTTCATTACCTGGAATACTCCTCCGATCGCCAGGATTGGTGCATAAAGTACCATTCTCAAAAGCATAACAATCAACATCTGGATCTGCTGGATATCATTCGTACTCCTCGTAATCAGTGAGGCTGTTGAAAACTGGTTGAACTCATGATTGGAAAAGCCCACAACCTTATGGAATACTCTGCCTCTTAAGTCACGTCCTGCTGACGCACCTACTCTTGAAGCCAGGAATCCGACCAGTACACTTGCTGCCATTCCGAGGAATGCCAGTGCAATCATCATTCCCCCGGTCTTTACAAGATATCCTGTCTGAATCTTTTCCATGTCCATGCCCAGATCCTGATAGACCGATTTGCAATAGCTGACCGCTGCCTGATCCAGAATCGTATCCGGAAGATCATCCATCTGTTCTCCCATCTTTTCCACCATGACAGTTCTCTGTTCTCCCGGAAGCATCTTCATAATATCAAAAATGGTTGTATCCTCTGAAACCGTCCCATCCGGAAGACTTGACTTTAACTGAGACTCAACTTCTTTCGTCATATCACTGCCGGACTCAAAACCGGCCGTCATCATCATCGGGAGCTTCAGAATATCCTGAAGTTCCTTCATCTGTTCCTCATCCCCGGATACGGATTCTTTCAGGACATACGCATCTTTTTCATAAGATTCCGTATCTTCCTCATAAGCATCCATTACTTTCTGCCCGTCTTCTTCTGATACAAAAAGTAATAATTTATCCATCTCTTCCCGGGCGATCTGCTCCGGTATCTCATCTTCAATACCACCCTGCTGGATTCCAACATTGACAATGTCGGAAGTATATGCAGGTAAAGACAGATCACAGTAAGCCTGAACGAAGAGAATTAATATGATTGCTATCATCGCTTTCCAGTACGATGCAGCGTATTTGAATAAATTCTTCATTTTATCTGTTCCTTTCCTTTTCTACATTTTCACAAATCTGAAATAAAATTCTTCTCAGAAGCATTTTTTCCTCTGGACTGATCCCTGTAAAAGCAATTTCATCCATCTTTTCTGTAATCGCTTTTACATGCTCAATACATGCCTGCCCTTTCTCTGTCAGATCCAGCCGCATCATTCTCTGATCTTTTTCATCAACATTCCTCACGATATATCCCGACTTCTCCATCTTCTGGATCATCGATGTGATCGAAGGTGCACTTACATTCAGCTTCTGTGCCAGTTCTTTCTGTGATATTCTTCCATCTCTGTGAAGCTGAAATAAAATCATTGACTGACTTTTATTCAGATCATATTCAGCATACATAGTCTGTGCCAGCTTTCCGATCTTATGGGTTGTCATCCCAAGAATCCCAAGTGTCGGCATCTCCTGTCCTTTACACGACATAAATACTCTCCTTCCATTAGTTAGTTAATTAACTAATCGAAAATATAGTATAATTCTACTTATAAGTCAACCTTTAAACTTCTTATTTCACATTTTTTTAATACTTTTTGCACAATTTTTAGTTAAATACTTAAGCAAATCCAAAAACTAAGCCGCCACATAGAAAATTTCCCATGTAACGGCTTTTTGTCCCTTTACTCTACTTTCAATATTCTTTCTTCTCCAGTATTTTTATGCTGCATTGATACGAAACAGTCAGACCGATAACGAGTATCACCATTCCTGCTCCAAGCAGTTGTCCTGCACTCAGTGAAACAATTTTTTGAAATATCCCTGTTGGATTCACGCCCAGTCTTCCACACATCTTTCCTGTCAACACTCCTGCTCCCCCAAGAAACAATACAATTACCGCTATCATAATTCTTCCTTTTTCACCGTCACATTTTAATCGTACCGGTATGTTCAATGCAATAAGAACGACTCCTGCTATTATCCCCCAGGTCATTATCATTACCAATTTTTTCAGATACTTTCCGTAATATCCTAACATTGAAACTACGGTTGTTATTGTCAGACCAAGTAACCAGACTGCTGCGTCCAGAGAAATGCTGAAAATATATTTTTCTCTGACATAATCCTTTTTCGTGACCGGCAACGAAAAAAGATACTGAAACCCATGATCCATTTCATCATATGCAAGCATATTTGCAACATAAATTGCCATCGTGACAGTAATATATATTCCAAAACACGCTGCACTTTCTTCCCGGTCTATCACTGAATTATTCAAGGCTCCAACCATTAAGGCTGCTCCTCCGATCATCACATAAATAATCCCTTTTCCCTGACTTTTTAAAAGTCCCCAATCTTTTAATAACAATCCCTTTTCTGTTCTCATACCGTTTCCCCCTGAATCATCATAACGATCACTTCATCCAGGCTGCCATTTTCAACTGCAACACCCGGATGATTTTCCATATAATATCTCTTTTCTTTTGTCAGACAGGCATATCCATAACTTTCTTTTTTCTTTTTTAATAAGTAAGATTTGTCCAGTTTTTTCCACTGCTCCTCCGTCACTTTAATCACTCCATAATCATTCAGGATCGTATCCATCGTTTCATGCAGGATGATCTTACCCTCGTGGATCATATAAATATCATCACACAGGCCTTCCAGATCTGAAGAAATATGGGAACTGATCGCTATACTGCTTCCATCCACTTCGGTCATATACTCCCGCAGCAGATCCAGTACCTGCTCCCGTGCTGTCACATCAAGACCTGCCGTCGGTTCGTCAAGTATCAGGAAAGGAGCCTGGTGTGACACTGCGATCAGTACATTCAGCTTTGCCTTCATTCCGGTAGAAAATTCTTTTAACTTCTTATCAAGTGGAAGGTTCAATTTTTTGCATGATCCGAGAAACTTTTCTTTTTCAAAAGATGGATATACATTGCTCAAAACCGGAACAATATCTTTAATTCTTAAATATTCATTGAATCCTGCATTTGTAAATGCTACTCCAATCTTCTCTTTATCCTCTCTCGTCAGTTGCTGTGGTTCTTTTCCAAAAAGTGTAATCCGACCGGAATCTCCCTTTACCAGTCCTAAAATTGCTTTAAAAAGCGTACTCTTTCCTGCTCCATTTGCCCCGACGATTCCTGTGATCTGTCCCGGTTCAACGCTCATGGTACAGTCCAATTCAAAATCATCATACCGCTTCCTGAAATTTTCTATTGATAACATAACTACTCCTCCATGATCAGCTCAAATAATTCCTTCAGTTCCTCATCTGTCATTCCGTTCCTTCTGCCTTTCATCACTGCAGCTTCGAGATCCGCTTCTACTTCTCTGCGACGTTCTTCCAGCATAAGTTCCTTATTCGAAGCTGTCACATACGTGCCTTTCCCATGCACGGTTCTCGTCATTCCTTCTTCTTCCAGGTTGTCATACGCCTTTTTCACCGTCAATGCACTGATCTTCAACTCTTTTGCCATCGCCCTTACAGATGGAAGAAGATCACCTTCCTTTAATTCACCGGAAATGACCTGTGCTTTGATCTGCTCCATGATCTGCTCGTAGATCGGCACCATAGATGAATGGTTAATTATAATCTTCATGACCTGCCTCCTTTATGTAAACAGTATATAACAGTGTTGAACTGTTGTCAACTGTTATATACTGTTCATATAAATAAAAAATGCAGAAACTGTCTTTTTTACAATTTCTGCACATTTAATCATCATATAATTCCAACTGCTTCATTCACAGTCTTCACACCAACAAGCCGTATTCCCTGAATTTCCTTTACCATCTTCAGTGAAACTTCGGGCAAAATACATGTCTCAAACCCAAGCTTCTTCGCCTCTGCCACACGCTGTTCCGGCATATTCACAGCACGTACTTCTCCACTTAAACCAACCTCTCCAAAGACAATCGTCTTCTCATCAATGGGACGGTTTCGATAACTGGACACCAGTGCCATCACAATCCCAAGATCGATCGCCGGCTCATTCATCTTGATACCGCCTGCAATATTCACATATGCATCGCAGTTTCCAAGTGACATTCCCAACCTCTTTTCAAGCACTGCCATCAGAAGGTTGACCCGGTTATAATCGGTTCCTGCTGCTGTTCTTCTCGGCATTCCGAAATTTGTTCTGCAGACCAGTGCCTGTATTTCCAAAAGGATCGGTCTTGTTCCTTCCATGGAGCATGCAACAACGGACCCGGAAGCATTCTCCGGTTTCCCACTGAGCATATACTCCGATGGATTTTCCACTTCCACCAGCCCACTCTGCCGCATTTCAAAGACACCAATCTCATTCGTCGAGCCAAAACGGTTCTTCACAGCTCTCAATATCCGGTAAGACGCATGCCGGTCTCCTTCAAAATAAAGTACTGTATCTACCATATGCTCCAATACCCGCGGACCTGCTACCGTTCCCTCTTTCGTTACATGTCCGACAATAAAAATTGGAATGCACAGTCCTTTCGCCAACTGCATAAAAACATTGGTTGACTCCCGCACCTGGGAAACACTTCCCGGTGCCGAAGTTACATCCTCGCTGTACATTGTCTGAATAGAGTCAATAATGACCAGTTCCGGTCGCTCTTTTTCTATCACACTGCGGATGATCCCCAGGTTTGTCTCGCAAAGCAGCAGAAGGCCAGACGTAAAATTTCCCATCCGGTTCGCACGCAGCTTAATCTGTGCCTGCGACTCCTCTCCGGAAATATACAGGATCTTTTTCATCTGTGCCATTCTTTGACATACCTGTAATAAAAGTGTTGACTTTCCAATTCCCGGATCGCCTCCGACCAGTACCAGTGATCCCGGTACAATCCCGCCTCCGAGAACCCGGTCCAGCTCTTTGATCCCGGTCTCACTCCGTGTATCATCATCTGCGGTCACTTCGGTCAAAGGAACGACCTTTGCCTCGTGAACTGCTCTCGCTGCAACGGTCGTTCCCTTTGTGATCCCACTGTCTATCCGCTCTTCTACAAATGTATTCCACTCTTTACATGCAGGGCATTGACCAAGCCATTTTGCTTCTTCATGCCCGCAATTCTGACAGAAAAATATACTTTTCTTTCCTTTTGCCATCTAGCTTCTCCCAACACTGTACGGATCAGCAGATCAGCACTTTACTACTTTGATCGCTGCACTCTGATCTGCTGAAAGTTCTACACTTACACTGAGCTTTCCGCTCAAATTTGTATTCATCTTTCCTGCAGACTCCCCATCGATCAGTACTTCATACTCACTCTCCGGCTCCAGTTCCAGTGTGAACTGTACATCCTCCGGTGCAGATACTGTAAAAGTAACCTCAGCATCGGTCTCTTTAAAATTTTCAACCGTACTTCCCGGTACAGACTCGTAAACGAACATACCGTTCTTCTCAAGTTTCGTAATCTCTGCAAATGTCTTTACTTTATAAATATCTCCCTCAAATTCAAAGTTATCCTTCTTCGTCTTAGTTGGAAGTGTATAATCTCCAAAACTCAGTGTTCCGTCATTTTCTGCACGCAATAATTCTTTTACTGTTGCCATTTCTTTTTCCTCCTGGGTATTTCAGAATATCTCTTATAAAGATGTTGGGATAAATTGCCCAACTATGATATCTTTGTATCATTATATAATAAATCCATTTCTTTTTCTATACTAATTCCGCTTTCATCCTATGAACTTTTTATGAAAAAACGAATTTCTTTTTTGGATGCTCCTGCCTCCACATGATCTCCCGGCCGGATGTCACCGTTCAGGATCGCATCTGCCAGTTTATCTTCCAGTTCCGTCTGTAATGCACGACGTAGTGGTCTTGCACCATATTTCGTATCAGTTCCCTTTTCAAC
>ENA-ORLY01004032-ORLY01004032.1-human-gut-metagenome-genome-assembly--contig:-NODE-4032-length-11084-cov-11.650223_pt1 | contig 11084 bp, 10 predicted proteins | sample MGYA00243071_ERZ508832 | MGnify/ENA primary metagenome ERZ508832 (study PRJEB26277, sample SAMN04329777) | human gut metagenome | biome: human-associated habitat | host: Homo sapiens | place: USA...
ATCCTTACCAAGTTTCTGGTAATTCATGTTGTAGCTTTCCTGGGATCCTTTTGACTGACCTGTATTGTACATATCAATCGTTTCTTTTCCAAGAATCGCATTCAGATCCTTCAAAGTGGTCTGTTCCGTACCACCAAGAAAAATCTGTGAATCCATGTTGCCGATGATCGTATCAGCGTTATCCTTATAAATCGCTTTCAGCTGCGACTTTGCCTGTAATACCAGGCATGCCGATATTTCTCGGCTTCGGATCGTTGCGACCAGTTTCTCCAGGTTCGGGATCTGTCCGATATTCGCTGCCTCATCGATCAGACATCTTACATGTACCGGTAATCTTCCACCATACACATCATCCGCTTTCTCACACAGAAGATTGAACATCTGTGTATAGATCATGGAAATCAGGAAGTTAAAGGTTCCATCTGTATCTGACATGATCAGGAACAGTGCTGTCTTCTCATCTCCCAGAGTATCAAGCTCCAGTTCATCATAAGCTGTCAGGTCTCTGAGTTCCTTGATATCAAACGGTGCCAGTCTTGCACCACAGCTTACCAGAATGGACTTGGCCGTCTTTCCTGCTGCCAGCTTGTACTTGGCATACTGTCTTACAGCAAAGTGATCCGGATTCTGTTCTGCCAGTTCATCAAACATCATATCCACCGGATTCTTGAATTCCTCATCATCCTCACGGACTTCCATTGCATTGATCATTTCAAGCAGTGTTGAAAAATTCTGTTCCTCTTCCGGTGCCTCATAATGAATATATCCAATCAATGCGGTATAAAGCAGCGTCTCCGCTTTGAGCCAGAAATCATCCCCGCCTTTGCTCTCCCCTTTTGTATTGGCGATCAGCGTTGTCACCAGTTTCAGAATATCCTTCTCAGAATGGAGATAGGCGAAAGGGTTATAGTGCATTGATTTTGAAAAGTTGATGGTATTAAATATCTTCATCCGGTACCCGTTCTTATAAAGGGCATTTCCCACTTCATTGACCAGACCTCCCTTCGGATCAGTCACCACATAGGATGAATGCATCTGTAAAAGGTTTGGTTTTATGAAAAATCGTGTCTTACCTGAACCGGATCCACCAACTACCAGAACATTCTTATTTCTGGCATATTTCGGAATCTTTGGTCTGCTGCTCATGGTAATCCTCTCAGACTGTGACAGAATCACATTGTTTGCAAACACAGGGTCCTCAAATGGTTCAATATCAGCATGTCTGCCCCATCTGGCAGAACCATATTCCTCATTGTGCCGGAACTTCTTAGCGTTCTTTCCTTTCAGGTATACTGCAAGCCTGAGTGCTGCCCCGCAGGCAATTCCCACCAGCAGATCACCCGGATAAAAGCTCGGCAGAGGATTAGAAAAAGCCGTTGCAAATACACCATCAAGGACCAGACTCTGAACCTTTTCCGATGCATTTACTCCGGCTGCAATTCTCCATGCCTCACCAAGATTTGTTGCAAGCAATCCCAGAATGATATAGGGGATATTCAGGATCAGCTGCTTTTTCAACTGTTTTGTATTCATCGCGACCTCTCCTTCTTTTTCTCTGCTACCTTCTTCGGGATTGCCGCCACAATCTCCTTGAATTTTTTAAGTTTCTCCAGAACACTGGTCTTCTCTACAGAAGGCTTCTTGACCTGTTTTGCAGAATAATCCTGTAAAATCCTTGTGATGGCATCTGTATCTTTTGCCTTGAAAAAGACTGTATATACTGGAGGACTTGCCTCTTTATCTTTTACAACCGCAAAATCAACTCCGTATTTCTTTGCGATTTTTTGAAAATCTTTCAGACCTTCATCTGCTAAAGGAATAGAAGAAACTCCCTGTCCCTGCCTGATCAATGTTTTCACTGACTGCTTGCCGGTTGTTGGATGGATCTTATTAACTGCTGCTTTCCCAGCAGCCTTCACAGGGGCTTGTACTGCCTCTCTTAATCCCTTCATAAGCTGATCAAGTTCCGGTTTTAACATTTTGATTGCTATATTCACAGATTTGTTGGCAATCTCCCTGTCAACTTCTTCATGAACCAGTTTTCTCACTCCTTTCCATCAAAAAAACAGCCCGAAGGCTGTATCCACAAAGTTACTGTTCTTTTTTATTCTTATCCACACCGAGGACACCCCTCATAGTGGATGAAGCTACATGAAAGCGGTTGGCTATTGCTATATCTGTAAGCACCGTATCATCCACCGCTGAACCACAAACCACGAGAATTCTGGATCTTCTTAACATATCTTCTGACATATCCATATAATCCTTGTACTCATCTGCATTACTGGTATCAATTACCTCCGGCAATGATAAAAGCGGACAGATTGGTGTGTAGCCTGCTTCATATAATTTTCTGCAATATCGTTTTGCAGACCTTTTGGCTCTGCTCCTGTCTGCACTCCAGGCAGATGTTACATAAGCCCACGGTTTGTTATTCATCTGCCGCCTCCTATCCCAGCTGGTATGCCTGAATTCTGTATTTTCCAAGTGCAAGCATTGTCATCCTGCTTTTCAAAGCTGCAATCACATCCGCAATATCCTCATCATCAATCGCCTGTAATCCATTACAGGACTTCATGACCAGATACCCGGACGGAAGGTATGCCTCCCCGTCAATGACCAGCTTTCTGCTTGCGTCATAGATCAGAATATAATCTGATTTTCCAATCATTACTGACGCACTGTTATTTCCAAATCCATCAAGGATCCTTAATGCTTCTCTGGTACTGATATAATTCACCTTCTGTTCGCCATCTACATAAATTGCCCCATCAGAAGGCATACTGTCACATCCGATTGCACAAACCAGTCCTTCCAGGTTTTCTGCAATCTTCTCAACATATGCCATGATTTTCTCCATATCCATTTTTGTCTCTCCTCTGCTATATTTTTCCTTCTGCCATATCGTGATTAACCTCTGCACGATAATAGCTGTCTATTGTTGCCGGTGCGTTATACAGTGCTGCCAGCATATACTGCTTGATGCTCCTGATCTTGGTTGTGTTTTCCTGCATACATTTCATTACATAGCGGATATGCTCCATGTTCAGCTTCATGAACCGCCCCTTTACCACATTTACTGACTTCACATCCCCGGCAATACAAATGATCTTTCTTTTGGAACACACAACATCCAGAATAAGCTCCATGATGCCGTCTATCATTTCTCTGTCATATGGATAATCCTGTTTTAATGCCTCAATATTGAGCTGTTCCATGAAATATTTCTCATATCCCATCCTATCCTCATCCTCTGATAAGATAGGATTAGTATTATTAAAATCAGTATTATTGTTATAAGTATAATTAGGCTGTAAATTATACAGGTCCTGACCTGTAACTTTTACTGGTGGTGAACTGTAATTTTTACTTGTCTTGACCTGTAAATTCTGCTGGTCTATGAAATTCTTTACATAGATCAGTGCCGGTTTGCCAAATCCCTGCCGGATCCTTTCAATCAGACCAAACTCTTCCAGCTCCGTCAGATACTTGATTGCTGATTTTTCTGCACAGTTCATTGCCTGTCTTATAGTTGTCAGGGTAAAAATGATATACACTCTTCCCTCATCATCAATCCATCCGTTTTCCATTGACAGAGATACCCTGTCCAATAAAAGACCGTAAAGAACCTTTCCCTCTGTGGAAATCTTCTGGAACCGGTTATCTGTAAACAGCACCTTGGGAATCCTGTAAAATGCAAACTGCTGTGACTGTGCCCCATAAAAATAATCAAATGCCATTTCCTGTTTCCTTTTTCTTTCTCATGTCTTCCACCAGCTTTTTATAGCATGGAAAACAGAACGATTTATCATGACCATACGGACACTCATGGCTGCAATTTTGTGGATGACTTATAGGTGGTCTTCCACCAATTCCGCTGTAACTCTTTCCCTTCTGTCCGTTTGTACCCTTATGTGCTTCTGCCACTGTAATCACCATTCCTTCCCATCAAAAAAGTGCCAGTCCCATGGCAATCACCACAGGCTGACACAATCCTTTTTTTATAATACTTCTCCGCCTTTTGTTTTTGCTGCTTTTTCCGCAGCATCCTTTACCGGAGGCTTTGCAGCTGCTTCCTTCTGCTTATCCTTCAGATCTTTTAATATGGATCCTTTCTCCTCTGATTTTTCATCAATCTCCGTTTTCTTTTCCTGCTGTCTTGCCTCAAACTTCTCTGCAAGTTCAAAGACATGATCCTTGGAATCGTAATGGTAGACATTATCAGAAAGTCTTTCCTCCGGGCTTACCTCCTTGGCATTCACATCCTTTACCATATCCCTGAGCGCATCAGCTGTCATGTCTCCATTATCGGGAACTAAAAGGATCTCATTGATGGAAGACGGAAGCACAAAGAAATCTCCGCCAACTCTTTCTGCTGCCTGATCCATGAAATCCTGATAGGCAATTACTCCTGCTCCGGAATTCTTATCAGGGACTGTTGCGACGTACATCGTTTCCTCCGCATCATCCGGAATTCCAAACATCTCATATACTTCCGGGTCAATCATTTCCTTCATGACCTCATTCATTCCCATGATCACTACCGGTCTGATCTCCGGTGAATTCTCCAAAGCATCTGCCCTGAGCTGTTCATGGGAAACTCCCATACGATCCATCAGATTGTTGGTGACCAGAATAGATGCACGTCCATCTTCGCTGCTCTCCATCACAAAACGATATACAACTGCCAGATCTTCCATTCTGTCATGCGGTACGTTGGCAAGCAGATCAGCGTTTGCATCCGCTGAAATAACTTCCACAGAAAGCTTCTCTTTCATGTTCTCATAATCCATAAGAGCACTTACATCAATAGCAGGGGCTCTGTCAAGACCATCAGCAATGACCATTGTTGCACTGGCAAGCACTCCGGCATAATCATCCGTGTGCTCATAGTTTGCAAAGGCATTCTCAATATTGAAATTAACCCCCACATTGCTGCCTTCCGGAACGACCGACATAGCTTCATAATTCTGATTTGTCTTCTCCACATTATTGAAGCTGATCCTTACATCATCATAGCCTCTCTCATAGAGCTTTTCTTTGATATCCTCTGCAAATTCCTGCTTAAATGTTTCGTAATTCATAGTTTTCCTCTCTTTCTCACCAGAAACCTTAAAATCCATAACCCTGTATTCATCCGGGATGTTCTCACGGTCTCCATCGTAATATTCTGTAAAATATTCCTGTGTATCTCTCACATATCCATAATCTGTAAACTGTCCCATTTCGTTAATGGCCACATCTCTGCCGTAGGCCTCATAATCAATGTAATCAGCAAGATAATCCGGAACTTCCATCATACCGAGTTCTTCGATATAGTAATGTCCCAGATCAGCATTGCTTTCTACTCCCGGATAGATTTCATACTTATCCAGGTTATCAATAAGATTGATCACATCTTTAATGCTGCCTGTATAATCACTGATCTGCATTGCCGCCTGAAAATGGTTATAATCATGATCATCCAGCTCATCGAGCTTGGAAGCCAAATAATTGAGTTCATCCAGGTTTTCATATTCTCCCAACTTTTCATACAGCCCATCAACATAACAGTCATAATCACTAATGAACCATTCTTCATAAGGATTACCGAAATCATCTTTTGAGCCGATTCCAATTCGTTCAAATACTTTTTGCAGTTCTTCTGATGTGGTGGGAAACTTCACCCATTCGCCGACCAGCTCACCCTCGTTGTATTTTCCAAGATTGGTGATGAAGGCTTCAAACGGACAGTCATGGTCATATTCATATGCCATGCAATTTCCTCCTGATTTTATTATTCAGATGTCACCTGATTTTTGCATCAAAAAAGCGCCATACCCATCACCGATCCGGTAATGAGCTGACGCTTCATTCTTGATCCATATTCTTTTGCAAAAGAGAAACAAATGCCTGACCGCTCTCGCGTTTCATGTCTCATTTGTCTATGATAATATTATCACACCCCTATTCAGAAAAAAAGAGTCAAAATAGTAGTCAAACCGTAGTCATTTGTAACAAAATAGTAGTCAAACCGTAGTCGTTCGTCGCAGTTATTAAGATTCCTTAGCTTTTATTCCTTTCCACGATATCAGACCTAGTATCACAGTAACTGCAAAACATATTACCATAACTGTATTTCTCTGAATTTCTGTATCATATGCTTTCCAGCCTGCACCTATTATTGCAACTGCCATACTTACAAAGATTGTAAAAATAATTCTTCCTGCCAAGAACGCATGTTGTAAAATCATTGATGCGATGAATATTACAAAAGCCACTGTAATGTAGACAGCCACATGCCACTCTCTTGTATAAGTAAGCATATAGAATAATAATGATGCCAATCCTGAGCTTAATACATCAAATCTCCTTAGCAGAAATAATAAGCATGATAACACTGCACCAATCAATCCACCTATGACGGTTGCAAATGTCCCCGCCAGTTCGGCATCTAATTTTGCATTTTCTTTTTTCCGTGCTTCATAATAATATTCATCTTCATACATAACCGGATACCTCCATGCCTTACATACAATTATCAAATGTTTCCTTTTTCTTTTTCATTTTTAACTTTATATGCTATAAGATTCAGTACATAATCAGGGACCTCGCTCACACCCCGCTCCCAGTCTTGCATCGTTCTATACGGAATTCCAAGCCATTCAGCAAATTCTTTTCTGTTCATATTTGTCTGTTCACGGACCTTTACACACATAGCAGACATTCTTTTCTTCCTTCCTTCTTTATCAGCCTTTTCATTTTCAATTACCACTCCATCAGGTAATATAAAATCATAATTTTCAAAATTGCTCATATCTGCCTCCATATACGGAATCCGTGTCTATTTGTTAATTTGATTATATACACGAAATCCGTATACGTCAAGTCATTATTTGCCACTTACAGCAAACTGGGGATAATCATGGTTAACCTCTGCCTGATAATAACCACTGATTGTACTTGGTGCATTGAACAATGTTGCCAGCAGATATTTCTTGATGTTATGCACTTTTGTGGTATTTGATTTCATACATCCCATTGCATATTCAATATGCGAACTGGTCAGTTTCAGAAATTTACTTCTGACCAGCTCTGCCGGATATTTATTGGATGCCACTACAATTTCATTGTTCCTGCATAACACTGTTTCCAAAATCAGATCAAAGATGCCGTTAAGTAACTCTTTGTCAAACGGATATCTCTCTAACAGAATATCCAGATCAATATTATCTCTGATAAGTTCTGCATATGCCTGTACGTCGGATCCTATCTCATCATTTCCAGATACGATAAGATAAGATTCAGTATTACTTAACTCAGTATTATTTATATTATTCTTATTAGTGTGAATATTTTTCACTTCCGGAAGTGTAATTTCTTCACTTCTAGACATGGCATTTTTACACTTCAAGATATGTAAATTCTTCACTTCTGAAACTGCCGCTTTTTGCTCAGAAGTGAAGTTTCTACACTTCTGAACATCCTGCACCATAAACTGTTTTAGATAAATCATGGTTGGTTTTCCCTGCCCCTGGCGCTTCTTTTCAATCAAACCTATACCAGCATCCGTGTCCAATTCTTTCATTATGGATATTGCTTTTTTGTTACTGCATCCCAGAGCCTCCATGATATCTTCAAGCGAATAATATATGTAAGCTCTCCCTTCATCGTCCATCCACTGATTTTTCATAGATAGTGACATCCTATCCAGCATCAGCCCGTACAACACCTTTGCCTCCACTGATATTTTTTTGAAATACTCTTCGGTAAATAATAACTTCGGTATTTTATAAAATGAAAACTGATCCGCTTCCTTTCCATAGAAATAGGATAGTCTTATTCTGTCTTCCATTTGAATCTCCTTCCTGTTCCAGAAGTGCCGTTTCTACACTTCTGGAACATCATAATTATATTTCTACTCTGACTGTACCTGATCTGCACTCCACTGTTCCAATAGCTGAATGATTATACTTTCACGTTCTTTTGTTGAATACTGCGGTGGAAAATATTTATCCAGTTTCTTTGCTGAAAAAGATAGCTTTGATTCCTTGCTCTTCTTCGGTAATGCATCATTCATTATAGAAATGACACTGAATTGTGTTACATTGGATAAGTTAGGATAATTCTTCAATGCTTCAACCTGTACCGGCTTCAAAAATCCATTTTCCTTAAAATATTCATATACCCATTTCTGCACCTGTTCATCAAGGTATGAAAGATCAACTGCCATAGCAATGGTTATCTTTTTTATATCCACATAATCCAAAAGCTCTGGAATAAGTTCTGTAAGTCTTATATATTTTGTCACCTGTCTTCCTGTCATTCCAGCCTCATCACCAATAGTCTCCCTTGTTTTTTTGTTAATATCTCCTGACTTGTGGAACTCAGTTCCACAAGTTAAATCTACTCTGCTACCTTGACGGCTCATAGCTTCCATTTTCATCTTAAAGCTAAATGCTCTTTCACTCGGAAGTATTTCTTCCCTCTGAATATTGGCATCGACTATTTTTATAATGGCTTCATCATCTGACATTTCCTTTACGATGGCCGGGACCTTTTTCAATCCCACAATCTTTGCTGCGTGTAACCTGCGATGTCCAGATATCATTTCATAATTTCCGCTCTGATCAGGTCTTACAATTACTGGATTCAGGATGCCATTTTCCCTGATACTATCAACCAAAGTATCCATCTTCTCATCATCCAGCACCTTAAACGGATGGTTCGGAAACGCATGAATTCTTTCAATCTCTATTTCCTGAGTGCCGGCAATCTCCGGTACTCCCAATAATTCATCTACAGACTGTAATTTAATCTTTCCTGCTACTCTGCTTGCCATAATTACTCTGCCTCCTTCAATACTTCTTTAGTTAATGCCATATAAGCAAATGCCGCTTTTCCCTTTGGATCATAGGAATAGATGCTTCCACCCTCCACACTGACCTCTGATGCCCTTACTGACATCGGTATCTCTGTTTCAAATACCTTAATTGATGCAGAATAGGTATCATACACCATCAGGGAAATATCCCTGGCATAATTAGTTCTGTTATCAACCATCGTCAAAAGTATTCCTTCAATCTTGAGCTTTGGGTTCAGCTGCTTCTTTACTCTTCCTATTGTCTTGATCAGCTGCTGTAAGCCTTTGACCGGAAGATACGCAGCCTGCACCGGTATCAGTACAGAATCTGCACATGCCAATGCGTTAATTGTCATCATTCCAAGTGAAGGCATACAATCAATTATGATGTAATCATAAAATTCTCTCAGCCTGTCTACCATAGATCTCAGAATCAGTTCCCTGCTCATGGCATTTACCAAAGACACCTCTATCGCTGATAATTCAATGTTGGCTGGGATAAGGTCCACTCCTTCCTTATGGTGTAAGATAGTCTTTTCTATATTCAGTTTTTCATCATTCACAATGTTCATCATCAGTGTTGCCAGAGAATACTCCATTTCATCCGGCTCCTCATAACCTAAGCTGATTGTAAGACTTCCTTGTGGATCAGCGTCTATCATAAGCACTTTCTTTCCTTCCTGTGCCAATCCTATTCCAAGATTCACACATGACACTGTTTTACCTACTCCACCTTTTTGATTTGATACTGCTATTACTCTGCACATAATCTGTTCCTCCTTTATTCATCCCAATATTTGTTCATATTTAATTTCAACATTTCCAAGATTTCACGTCTCATCTGCTCTGCCGTATAACTGACAGGGAAAAATCTGTGAAGCTGTTCCGTTTTGAATACTACACGGTCTATCTCTTTTTGCTTAATCTCACTTAGAATATCTTCCATATCCCTTACTGTAAGTTTCCCATCTGCGCTCAATTTCTTTATGCGGAGTGCCTGGGATAGTGACGGGGTGCACTGTGCAAATTCCATTGCATCCAGCATTTCCTTTTGCTCCTTCTTTTTCAGAAATGACAACTGAACTGCCGGAGTAAATCCCATGCTTCCGTCATCCACTTTTTCAAGCATTTCAGGAATAAGTTCTGTGATTTTGATATACCTCTGAACCTGTTTGGGGCTGTCCCCACATTCCTCTCCAATCAGCTCAATGCTTTTCTTTCCCAAATTATGGTCTACCTGACCACATTTTCTTCTTCCTGCCTTCCTTTTGATTGCTTCATACTTCATTTTGTAAGCAAATGCTTTTTCACTTGGACTGATCATTTCCCGTTGTAAATTTGAATCAACCATAGATACAACCGCTTCATCATCTTTTAATACGCGAATGATCACAGGTACCTTACGATAACCGATCTTTTCAGCTGCAAATTTTCTTCTGTGACCCGATATGATCTCATAAGTTCCATCCTGCCTCGGTCTGACTATCAGAGGATTTAATATTCCATACTTCTTAATGCTCTCCTGTAATTCAATCATCTGACTGTCCGCCTGAACCTTGAATGGATGGTTTACAAATCCCCGAAGTCTTTCCAGCTCAATCTCTACAACTCTTTCATCCTGATCCAGCAATTCCTTCTTTTCTTCCATAGGCAACTTCCTTTCCCTGAACGCAAAAAAGCCCGTCCAGAATAGATTGTTTTTATCTAATCTGAACGGACTCTTCCGACAGGCCTGATATCACAGGCAAGAATATAGTGTTTTATCTCACTGCTTTTCCTAATTTTACACCCCAAAACTCATCCTACACTGTAGTTAATCCCTCTAGGTGACAGACCGGAAAATATGAATCGGTGACAAGCATCCATCCCCGCTGACAAAGTCAGTATTTTCAACCTTGTTTCGCTGACAAATTTGTCACTGAAATTGCAATTCTGCACAAAAAAAGCGACAATGAAACTATCTTCATTACCGCTAAAAATGAGCGTCTCCTATAGGAATCGAACCTACAATAGAGTCTTAGGAGGACCCCGTTATATCCATTTAACTAAGGAGACAAATGCCGTATTTTCGGGCTTTTCAGCTCTTTTGGCTCCGGCTACCATATCTATGAATTCAATCACTCTTGTGATGAATTTCCATTGTATCTTATTTTGACATTCAGGTCAATCCCTGTTGGAATCGAACTCTGACTTATCACTTCTCAACTTCCATAAGTCTCAACCATGATTGAACCTTAGGAGG
>ENA-ORLY01004034-ORLY01004034.1-human-gut-metagenome-genome-assembly--contig:-NODE-4034-length-11083-cov-2.676904_pt1 | contig 11083 bp, 14 predicted proteins | sample MGYA00243071_ERZ508832 | MGnify/ENA primary metagenome ERZ508832 (study PRJEB26277, sample SAMN04329777) | human gut metagenome | biome: human-associated habitat | host: Homo sapiens | place: USA...
CATAGGAATCATCATAATAGTCATAAGATGCATCATTAAGTCATCTGATGAAATTTCTTCAGCATTATCAAATTCTGATGGTAATGTAACATCATTATGAGTAATATTAATAATCATATCAGAACCATCTTCTGCAGCTTCAGTCATAACAATTGCAGTCATTAATTTAGTTTCAGTATCAATATAAATTGTATTTACTTCTGTCATTTCTTCATCAGTAGAAGTTTCGACATTACTGTCTTCAGTTTCATCTTTTGTTCCATCTTCAGATTCTTCTACTTCATCTTCAGATTCTTCTACTTCATCTTCTTCTGTGATATATGTAGTAACTTCAACTACATCAACAGTTCTACCATTATATTCAATTGTTTCAATATATTTTACATCAGCAATTTTATCTGTATTAAATTCTATGTTTTCTTCAGGAGTATCTGCAAATAAACCATCAACAGTTTCTTCTGATGTTTCAGTTTTAGTTAATTTATAATATTTAGTAGTTCCTTCTACATTAGATGCACAATATACGTCTTCTCCAATTTTATATAAAGAAACTTCCATATCATATCCACCAGCAGCTTTAATTTCATCTAAATTATAATTTATATTTAATTCATCTGTAGGCATATCTTGGAAAAATGATTCAGGAACAAAATATTTATATTCCATAACCATATTATCTCCATCAATTGCTACAACAAATTTAAGTCCAGATTCTTCTGCTTCCATTCCAAACTTACTTGGATTAATACTATTTGCAATATCATCTGCAGTATATTCTTTAACAGAATCTACAATATCATTTGATGAATCGCTAATTGTATTAGTTTCATCTTCTGTTTCTAAAGATTCTTCAGTTTGAACAGTTGACTCATTTGTTTCAGTTGTATTTGTAGTCTCTTTAGTACCACAACCAACTAATGCTAAACATATGCACAAGGTTAAACTGACTAACTTCATTTTTTTCATATTGTGTACCTCCACTATTTTAATATATCTTTAGTTACATCAACACAATTTTTATCTAAATAAGTAGCCATAGTCTTATAAGAATCTAATGAGTCATATAACTCCATACTATAGAATTTATAGGTGTGTTTAAACCCACTATTAAAACCACCGTTATACCCAAATCTTTCTATAATTTCAAATACAATAGCTGAATCTGAGTATTCCCATACAAGTTTATATTTTGCTTCATATCTAGGGTCTCTTGTATCTCCATACTGAATATAATTATTACTCTTCCATACAGTACCATCTTCTCTAGTTACTTCTTCGTTACTTACTTGGTCTGGGGTATACATACCATATATCTTTGTAGGCTTACCTAGATTGTTCTTTAATAAAGCCTCCAACCACAATTGCCAAGAATCATAATAATCCCAACCGTCTTCTATATCTCCACTTACATAATCATACCCATCCACATTGAGTATGTGAGGACTTGTTGATGGATGTTGAATAGTTAAACAAAACTTTGAATCTTTATCAAATGCTAAACTTTCATTTGTTGAAAGGTCTGCCCCTGACTCTACATTTACATATACAAGTTCACCTAAACTTAAACCTGTTTTATTCTCACCATTTAATATAATTGGCTCTGCATTTGAATCTCTTTTTTCTCTAAGTTTATCTTCATCTATTGACTTTCCAATAAAATAAGACGGAATATAACTATTTTCAACCCCAATTACATCATCAAAACTTGTACATACCCTATGTAATTCTTCATCTACTTTTTCTACATCTGAACCTACAACATAAATCCCTGAGTTTACTAACTTATCAAAAGTTATAGGATATTCAATATCACATATACTAAAGTTCTTAGGATTTTCAAATGTTTCTAGGGAAGACCAATCAAATTTGTTTATCCATGCATCATACTCGAAAGTTTCTTCTTCCTCTACAACCTCCTCCGTTGTTGCCTGCTCTTGAGGAGGATTTGCAATATCATATTCTATCATGTTTACTAATTCATAAACATATTCTGGCATCTTCTCATTTTCCATTATATTGCCACTAATTTGACGATTTTCCTCTTTATCCTCGTAAACAACTTCTATCCAAAATTGCTCAAATATATTCTCATTAGTGTCGAAATCATGGTGATAAGTGGAGTGACCATCTGGAAAATTATCTGCAATATTATCATTATAGAATTGTATATATTCATTAGCCCTATCTATAGTTATTGGACTAAATATGGTTTCGTGGTCATATGGGTACTCTATGCTAGGCATTATTCCATCTTCAATACCATCTACATAACCTTCAAATTTCATTATTTGGTACTTATCTTCATCGTCAACTGGATGGTTGATTGAATAATTAACAACTTTAGCACCATCTTTTCTATCAAACATTACAACAAAATTTAACTTTAAATTACCTTCTGTCGCCTTGTCAACCTGTATTGTTGGTCCATTCGGTCTCGTATCTTCTTTCTCAGGCTTTTATACTGTTTGACTTACAGTTGTTGAAGAATCTTTTTCTTCATTCGAACTAACACCACAACCAACTAATAATGATGCTACCATAGCTAATGATAACATAGTTGTCAAAAATTTCTTTCTCATAATAATATTCTCCTTTTTTCGAGATTTTAATAATCTCAATTATTAGTATAACCACTATACTTATTTAGCAGTTATTTTATTAAATAGCTCATTATTCCAAAAATGATTTTGCAAATTCATAACAAGCTTTTATAAGTTTTTCTGGATTAGTGCCATTATAATACATTAAAGTACTGTCATCTTCAATTACTGATTCAACTTGTCTTACAATTTTATGACTAATAAATTTAGTATTTACTACGTAAAAATCTGAATTTTTAATTGAATTTATAGCAATATTTTTATTAGTATAATCAAATTGATCTACATTAGTCCAACCATATTCGTCTAATTTAGGTAATAATTCAAATCTACCGCCTATCATAGTAAACTTAAAATCATTTATATAAGTAATCATTTCTTCTAAAGTAATATTATCATCTTCAATCTGATTATCTAATTCTTCATCATTATAAATATTATTTGATATAAATGAATTAAGTTCTTTATTTTCACTAGTTAATTGTTCTATAATATCAGATTTAGATTCTATAATTGTTTTTAGATTTTCAATTTCTAACTTAAGCTTATCTATTTCTTCAGTATTAATTAAAGATTGATTAGTACTTTGTATTTTTTGTTTATATTTTTCAACATCTTTAGATAATCTTGAATTGTCTAATGTTAAATTTTTAATTTGATTATCAAAATTAGTAGTATCAACAGAAACCATATCAGGTGAATTTAATATAATGTCTCCAATAGCACTTAATATTGTATCTTTATTAGCATAATGCATATTAACATCTTCACTAGCTAATATAATTTTTTCATTAGATCTTGTATATGCTATATAAAATAATACTAATTCTTCCCATTTACTTCTTAACATAGATTGATTTGTATTAAAATTATATTTTAAATCTTTTAAATCATTAATAATTATATTACTTAAATCAAATTTTGGATCTGTATCTATTGATTCACCCATAAGAACTTTTTTCTGATTATCATCTCCAAAAGATAAAGTTAAATTTGCCATTATAAATGCAATTACTTTAGAATTATCATGTTTTAGAATTGGTTCTTTAATAATATCATATCCATAAGCACATAAAAATCCATAATATAATGATATACAAGAATAAATAGCTGTACCACGACAATTAGTTATTTTTTTAGAATTTTTTGAGTTTGGAACTGAATATTTAATAGCAGTTAAATCTAAATCATATTTATCTTCTAACCAACTATGATCTAAATATATTGATAGTTCTTTTCCATTTTCATTTAAATAATCATTTATACTTGTTTCTAGTAGTACTAATAAAAAAGGTTTACAAAAATTCATTATTTCAAAAAATATTTCCCAATATAATTTTGGATTTACTAACCAAATAATCATTAAATTATTTGCGTATTTCATAAATTTTTTATAACCTTTTCTACTATAACCAGTTCTTAGATTATAAAATATATTTAATGCTTTAGTTTGTTCTAGAAAATCAGTTGGATTATTCAGTATTTTTAATACTTTTTCAATATCAGAATAATCTTTAAATACATTATTTATCAATGTAGAAAAAGAGTTATGAAATGTTTCTAAGTTACGCTCAGTACGACACAAAACTAAATATAATAATTCTAACATTCCAATTGAATAAACACCAATATAATCTACAGTATTAATAGTATCATCTTTATTTGAAAATATTGCTGGTGTAATAAAAGGACGTTTTTGTTCATCTTGTGGTGCTTCTTTTATATATACTTTACTAATATCTAAATAATTAAATTTAGCTCCAGATACTTGTAAAGTATCTCTAAATTTAATTTTAATTGATGGAAAATTTTCAAGTATTTCAATATTATCTCTTTCATATTCATCAGTATATAAATTTAATACACTACTCATCTTTAGTTCTCCTTTCTTTTATATTAAACTTTTCATCTGTATAAATTTTAAATAATATGTCAATTATTGATAGTAATATAATTAATGCTAAACATAATAGGATTGATGAATCAGTTAAAAAATCTTTTAAAATATCAAAAATAAGTTCAAAAATTAAATTCAAGTCAATATCACTCATTTAAATTATCCTCTTTTATGTAATTGTACTAAAAATTCAAATTTTGTACAATTATAATTGTTTAAAAATTTCTCCAAGTGATTCTCTAAAAACTAAATCTGCCATATTATCTTGAGGAGTAGCATCTCTGTTTATAATAACTAATGTTTCTCCTTCAAAATAAGAAGTAAGATTTGCTGCAGGAGTTACAGTTAAAGATGTTCCAGCAATAATAAGTAAATCTGCTTCTTTAACTGCGTTGATAGCTTCAATAAATGCTTTTGGAAGTTGTTCTTCATATAAAGTAATATCAGGTCTAATAAATCCAATACCTTTACAATCTGGACATCTAGGAATATCTTCAGTTGAAGTAAAGATATAATCTGCTGGAAATTCTTTTTTGCATTTTGTACAATAATTTCTTTGAGTAGTCCCATGAATTTCCAATACATTTTTACTTCCAGCTTTTTGATGTAATCCATCTATATTTTGAGTAATAATAGTAATATTATGATTTTTTTCTAATTCAGCTAATTTTTTATGTGTAATATTAGGTTCAATATTACGAACATCAAGTTTTTGTCTATAAAATTCATAAAAGACCTTTGGTTCTTTATGTAAACATGTATGACTTAATAAATATTCTGGTGAATACTTTTCAAATCCAATATTTGGTGTATTATATAAACCATCTTTACTTCTAAAATCTGGAATAACGCTTTCTGTAGACACACCAGCTCCACCAAAAAATACAATCTTAATAGCATTTTTAATTTTTGACTTTAATATATCTAGTTTTTCTTCAAATGATAATGTCATTGGTGACCAATTACTCATTATATTTTTCTCCTTTCAATGATATAATTCTGATATTTTACCGTGATATTCATATTCAGTTTTTTCAAACATTTGTGATATAAATGGATATATACTATAAACTAATATACAAATAAAAACTATAATTCCAATAATAATTCCTAACGTAATATAATTCTCTCCTTTAAATACAAATTATCCAGATAAATTTAGAGATATTATATTAGACACAATATAAATTTCTATATATATTATTCTAAAATTAAATCTGGATAATTATGATACATACTGAATATATTCTAAGCTATTTTCTTTTTAATAGTTTTAAAGTCAATTTTATTATTTTTTACAATAACTGTAATTGTAGATGCATCCATATCAGGTGCTTCAAACATAATATCTGTCATTGATTCTTCAATAATAGTTTTAAGTCCTCTAGCTCCAGTTTTTCTTTCAATTGCTTGATGAGCAATATAATTAATAGCATCGTCTGACCATTTTAGTTTAATTTCATCAAGACTAAGAAGATCTGTATATTGTTTCGTAATAGAATTATCTACTTCAGTTAAAATCTTTTTAAGATCATCTTCAGTGAGTTCTTTAAGTTCAGCAATAATTGGTAATCTACCAACTAATTCTGGAATAATTCCATGTTTTATAATATCTTTAGCATCTATTTTATGATTTTCATTTATACTTGAATTATCAATAGTTGCATTGAATCCAATTGATCCAGATTTTTTCTTATCTTCTTTATGCATTGTAAGATCTTCAAATGCACCACCACAAATAAATAAAATATTTTCAGTATTAATTCTTACTCTATCTCCCATAGGATGTTTTCTTCCACCTGTAACTGGTACATCTACTTCAGCACCTTCAATAATTTTAAGTAATGCTTGCTGAACACCTTCACCAGATACATCTCTAGTGATTGAAGTATTTTCACTTTTACGAGCAATTTTATCTAATTCGTCTATATAAATAATTCCTATTTCTGCATTTCTAATATCCATATCTGCATTTTGAATAAGTCTAAGTAACATATTTTCAACATCGTCACCAACATATCCAGCTTCAGTTACAGTTGTAGCATCACAAATACAAAATGGAACTTGAATAATATCTGCAACAGCTCTTGCTAACTCAGTTTTACCACAGCCAGTAGGACCAACTAATAAAACATTTGATTTTTTAATGTCAGTTCTACCTGATAAAATTCTCTTATAATGATTATAAATAGCAACTGAAATTACTTTCTTTGCTTCCTCTTGACCAATAACTCTTGAATCAAGATATTCTTTAATTTCTCTTGGAGTAGGTATTTTTACTTTCTTTATTTCATTATTCTCTGTCATTTCAATTCTCCTCGTATATTTTTATATAGGATATTATAACACAAATAATATATTATGTAAATAGTTTATTATTAGTGAAAAATGCATAGTTTATTTTTAAACTATGCATTATTTAATCTGTTGGAATACTATTAATTAGATCTTCTAAATTATCTTCATCATAATCACTACAAGAACATTGAGTAGAAAAAGGTAAACATTCTCCATGTATATCACAAGGCTTTCCATTTGTTTTAAGTCTTAATACACTAAAATGTTTACAAATATCTGGATCATTTATATACATTATACATCTCCTTATATAGCATTTAATATATTGCTATAATCTTCTTCATTAGGATAAAGATCCACTTGATTATTCCAATCAGTAATCCATTTAAGTGTTCAATCTAAACATACTTGTTTATCTAAATTATATTTATACATTAATTTAGCAATAATTTTTATATCAGAACGTCTACTTTTACACTCACTTAATCTGTCATAACAAGATTTATTTTCATCTCTTAATTCTTCTCTCCACTCATCATGCCACATATTATTCACACTCCTTTTTATTTATATATAAATAGCCTATTCATTTTGATTATTATTTTCATTTTTTGTTGCTGTTGTAGAAGTTGAATTAACTTCGTTATTAGCATAATTAGAAATAATTGAGATAATGTGTTCTGAAATGTCATCTAAAGTTGCATTAATGACATGATCTTCACCAATAACTTTAGCAAAAGTTGGTCCGCAATTTTCAAATGAATACATATTTGATACATTTCCATGATTTACATGAATATGAAATACTTCAAATTTATCTTTAACCTGATTATATAATGTAGTTGTATCAATATTTTCTTCTAAAGTATCTCCAAATACTGATTCAAAACTAGCACGATTTCCTCTAATTGGAAGATAAGGATTGATTGGTTCATCACCCATTGTAATAATGATACCCTTCTTTCCTCTCTTATTAATAGCATCAATCTTAGTATGATTTAAAGCGAAATACCAAGGAAGTGTGTATGATTCAAATCCATTTCCACCACCACCAAATTCAAAGTAAACTTTTTCTAGCTGATCTGCAATACGAATATCAGATTCAAACTGTGATGCCTGTGCTGGGCAAGAATCACATGCCATATCTCCAATACCCATAATCATGAATTCTACATCATCTACTTTATTGTAAAGTTCAGTCATAACCACATTAAGTTTCTTAGAAACTTCTACAGCAGCCTGACCCATAGATCCAGTTACATCAAGTGCTAAAATAACTGGAACAACATTTGGATGTTCTTCTGAATCACAACATTCTCTAATAACATTTTTAGGATTAAGCTCTGCAACTAAATTACGACTCTTAAACATTTCCTGATTGCTATAATTACCATCAATAGCACCAGACTTATTTACTGAATATCCTCTTGCCATAGAATATGATCTAAAAGAATCTTCAGTCCATCTTCCACTACCCATAATTACTCTTCCTCCTCATCAGTTTCAGAATCATCTTCTTCATCAATATTCGTATCCATACCCATAGACTCAAACATATCTGTAAACATATCGTTTCCATTCATCATCATAAGCATAGGTATCATATTATTACTATTTCCACCAGACATGCTCTTCATCATCTCAGACATCATCATATACTTAAAGATATTCTTAGATCCATCTTTCTTAATATTACCGAACATTGATACAATCTTACCATAGAAATATGTATTACCCATAAATACATGTCTTTCTGGAAGAATAGTTTCAATAGCAGAGTTTTCATAGTTAACTACCTGAAGACTGTTACTACTCTTATCTACAGAAATAACACACTTAGGCTGACCATTTGCCATAATAATGTCACCTTTCTGCACCTTATTTGTAGGAATAAGGAAAAAGCAATCCATATCTCCCATATTGAAAACAAAATTAGAACAATTTGTAAGCTTTCCAGACTTAACATTATAAGTTTTATAACCATTTGAAGTCTTAATAGCAATATCACCATTCATAGACAACTTGCAACAATTTGGACTAATCTTTCCAAACATGTTATCGAGAAAATTTCCTGTACTCATTTTTTAATCTCCTTTGTTTTTATATATTTACAATCTTATGATTGTATAAAACATTTTAATATAAATAGCTTATATACGATTATCTAACCAATCAATAAATTTATCTTTATCATATAAATATTCTTCTGGAATGTCAAGTGTTTTATCCCAAAGTTTTCCACCAAATTCCCATTCATTATAAAGATAAACTTTCATGTGATTTGGATCTACAGTAATCCAAAGAACTTCATTTTCATCATGTGATATGGTTTTTGTGTAACCCTCTTCTCCACGAGGACCTCTATCTTTTAGGAAACCAAGTTCAGTTAAATATGTAAATTCTTTAAATTTAATTGAATCTTTAAATAAACCCATAGTAAAAATACCTTTCTATTCAAACATATATCCAATTTGTCTAACTTTATATAAATGTGGAATAATTGCTCCAGTCATATCAGAAACTTTTCCACCAACCTGCCAAATTTCAAGTGAACCATATCTATTTCCAATAATAAATAGATTAGTTTCATTTTTAATTTTAGGACAACCTGCAGCTAAATGATCTTTACTATGAAATTCTCCAATAAAATTGAATGGAATAGTGGCTAATATAATATCTAAAGGAGTTTCATTTCCATTTTTATTACAATATACTTTTGACCATTTTAACTGATCTGAATCTTTATCAAAAGTTATATATTTCATATAATTAATCCTCCTTAATAATTACAATTCCACCAAACTTATCGTATAGCTCCTGTTTAGTAATAACAACTACTGGTTTAATAGAACCATCTACATTAAGTTCAACTGGATAATATTCATCAGAATCACAATCATTCTTATCAACCCAACCGCCACCAAATTGAGCAACAAGTTCTGTTATTATTTCTACACTTGATCCCCAATATCCAAGGCTAAGTGAAGTAGTTTCAGTTTCTACCATATCAAGTAGTCCTACATTTTTATAATAATCTTCATTTTCAAAACTATTAATATTACTGTATATATAGAACAGCTGACGTTGTTCGTCTTTATAAGTAAATGTAATAAATCCGTCTTCAGTATACCAATAGTCTTTATTTTTGCTATGTTCATTAAACTTATATTTCCAAGTAACTTCATCTATAGGAGCAGTTTGATTTCTAGTTACATATGATTTAGCATTTGGATCATACTTTTGACGAATAAAATTTAAAATTTCTTCTGCAGAAACATATCCTTTAATTTTTCCTTTAGTATCACATCCCATATCTATTTACCTCTTTTCTATTTATTATGAGATAATAATAACATTAAAATAAATTTTTGTAAATAGTTTTATAATAAATTTTTCTTAAGAATTTCAATTTCTGATAAATGCCAATCAATATTTCTTTGAATCAGTGCATTATAAATTTCTTTACATTCTTGTTCAGTTTCTGCATAATATCTAGCATCAAGTTTAACTGCTTTAGAAAAAGATAAATTATCATATGAAAGATCTTTAGAATTTTTCTTATATGGAATAAAATATCTTACTTGAGAATCAGCTTTATCTATAGTATCTTTGAAGTGAGGTTTATCAGTATAAGATAATATTCCTAAAGTAGGTTCTGAAAAGAATCTCCTATGCTCTTTTGATCCTGTATATGAATATGCACACGCATATATTAAAGATCCTGATTTAAAATTTCTTCTTATAATTTCTGTAAAATTCATCTTTATCCTTTCTTTATAGGATGGTTTCATCCGGCCACCAATTACAATCTATCCAAGCTCTTATAGACAACCTAATTTTTTTTTAAACTATTTAGAAATATAAGACCCCGGAAGGGGACGGAAACGATTAATCGTACGAATCTTCCGAATATATTTTATTTATTTATAAATATAATACCCCGGAAGGGGACGGAAAAAGAATAAAAAATCAAAAAATGCAGAAAATAAATTAGACAAAAAAGAAGATAAAAAGAGCGCATATCCATTTACGTTTTCTGGGGAAATGGCGTCGGTGGAAGAGCGCCTCCCATATGCTTTGACCGGGGCACAGAAAAAGGTAATCCGGGAGGTGTACGCCGATTTGTCCGGCGGGCATATCATGACCCGATTGATTCAGGGCGACGTTGGTTCGGGTAAGACGATTGTGGCGATTCTGGCGTTGCTGCAGGCGGCGGCAAATGGATATCAGGGGGCGCTGATGGTGCCGACGGAGGTATTGGCGCGCCAGCATTACGAGTCGATGACCG
>ENA-ORLY01004036-ORLY01004036.1-human-gut-metagenome-genome-assembly--contig:-NODE-4036-length-11075-cov-38.404346_pt1 | contig 11075 bp, 6 predicted proteins | sample MGYA00243071_ERZ508832 | MGnify/ENA primary metagenome ERZ508832 (study PRJEB26277, sample SAMN04329777) | human gut metagenome | biome: human-associated habitat | host: Homo sapiens | place: USA...
CACAACCAACTTTAGAGAATTTGATTGAGATAGCTCGCTGTCTCAAATGCGACATGAACGACCTTGTCAGACTGGACGATGTCGTTACAATAAAAACAGATAAATAAACAAATTAAGAAAAGACTCTATGCCAACAAACAAGAATGCGCAACTTCGCTACCGGATACTGGACAGATGCTTTAGCGACTTTCATAGAACATATAGTATTGAGGACCTCCTTGACACGGTCAATGAGTCCCTCATGGATCTCTATGGCTCGCAGGTCAGCATCCGTCAGATACGTGAAGACATCAAGTATATGAGAGATAGAGTCACCTACAATGCCCCTATCGAAACATATCCCTTCGATGGAAGGAAAAGTTACTACCGTTATTCAGACCCAAGCTTCTCCATCTTTAATAATGAGTTGACAGCCGAAGAAATAAAGTCTCTTCGCTCCACTATTGACATACTAAGTCGTTTTCGTGGTGTGCCGAGTAATGCATGGTTGGAAGATGTCATCTCAAATCTCGAATTCCGTTTTGGTGTCAAGCCCAATACAGAGAATATCGTGTCATTTGACCACAATGATCTGCTGAAGGGAACAGAGTTCTTGGGTGAACTGATAGAATCCGCATTGAATCATCAGCCTTTGAACTTGCTCTATCGCACTTTCGCTGGCAATGAAAGAACTGCCATCCTCCATCCTTACCATATCAAGCAATTCAATAACCGCTGGTTCCTCATCGGATTGCAGGAAGGTAGTCATGGCAATTACATAACAAATAAAGCACTCGACCGTATCGTGAAGTTCTCACGTGCCAATGTGCCGTTTATTCCCAATAAGGAGATAGACTTCAATGAGTATTTCAAGGACATCGTTGGAGTAACATTACCCGAAGACCATCCAGTTGCAGAGGAAGTACTGTTGAAGTTTGACGAAGCTCGTTTCCCTTATGTGGTGAACAAGCCAATACATCTTTCACAGGAGGTTGAAGACGAAGAACAGCGCATTATTAAACTCACGGTTCGTCCCAACAAGGAACTTGAAGCACGCATCTTTTCATACGGAAATCAGGTTGAAGTACTCAAACCAGAGTGGTTGAGACGGCAAATTGCTGAGAAAATTGAGAATTTATTGAAAAAATATTCAACAGTGCAGAAAGACTGCAACATAGAATGATAATTTTGCAATTAAATTATAAACAATGATAAATGACGCAGACATAAGTGAGAACCAACTCCTCCACAGCTACGGAGAGAAGGTTTGTATGAATCTTCTGAAAGATCATACCACCCAGCAGAATATCTACTGGGCTACGGATTCGTATGCTGACTACGGAGAGGATTTTACTTTCTTTGCACCTATCACGCTCGACAAGATTACATGCTATGCCTCAAAAGAAGGCAAGGTGATTACGAAGGAGCAATACAATGAGTTGGTCAAAAAGAATCCTGAAGAGAAAGACAATTACCAGGAGATTATCCGACCACGTGCCGTGAAGTCGAAAGAAGAACAGACGCAGCGTGCCAAGGATAAGGCTGAGGTGTTTACTCCTGCATGGATTTGCAATGCACAGAACAATCTCATAGATGAAGAATGGTTCGGCAGAAAAGAAGGACTCTTCAATTCGCCCGACCCTGAAAACCCTCAGAAGTGGATTAACAATGAGGAAAAAATTGAGTTTCCTGAAGGTAAGACCTGGAAAGACTATGTGGCAGATACCCGTTTGGAAATTACCTGCGGCGAAGCTCCATACCTCTGTAATAGATATGATGCCGTTACCGGTGAGTATAACGAAAATGTGAAATATCGCATAGGAATGCTCGACCGTAAACTCCGAATCGTTTCTGAGAATACGAAGGATTCCAAGGATTGGATTCTTTGGGCTAAGATTGCTCTCCGTGCAACATACGGTTTCGAATGGCAAGGCGATAACCTTCTACTTGCCAGGGAAGCTCTCTTCTTTACATTTGAAGAACATTATATCGCTCGGTTTGGTGAAAAGAAGTTCAACCAGAACAAGATGCGCATGATGCCAGGTGCTGCTTACATCATCTCCTGGAACGTGTGGCAGATGGATGGTCTCACCTATGGACTTCCTGGTTATGAGCCTTACATCGAAGAAAAGAAGCAGGAACAGGATTCCGGACCTTCTCTTTTTGACGGCATGGATGGCTGGGACGAACCAGCTAAGGCTTATATGCCAAAGCCACAAGAGCGGTTCTGTCTTATCAAAGACTTCCTCAAAGGCATCAACCTCCAGAAGTCAACGCTGAGAAATACAGACTTTCACGACCAGTCGGCTATCCAACAGACCTTCGAGTCGTTAGTAAACAAGAATTATAATAAATAAAATAACATCATTATGGCAACGTATTCAACCCTTGAAGAAATAAAGACCGACATGCAGGATGACCTGTTTGCCGACGACCTTATCACTCTTCGTTCTGAGCAAAGGGACGCAATTGACCGTGCTAAGGAACACTTCTGCAAGAAAAGCGGAAGACAAGGCGACTACCAGTTCACCATTCATCAGAAGTATAGTCAATTTCTCTGGAATGCCAAGATGCGTTTCGGAAAGACCATCTGTGCCATGCAGCTTATGCGCGAACTGGATGTGAAGCGCACCCTTATCATCACCCACCGCCCTGTAGTAGGACAAAGTTGGCTAAAAGCCTTCAAACAGGTTGTGGGCAGCAAAAGTTCTGAACCAAAGGTGAAAGGCAACAGCGACATCCACAAAAACTATGGTTTCGGTATGCGTTCGGATGATGAGAGTGAGACTGTAGGTAACTACTATGACTTAGAAAAGTTTGTCGAAACAGAAGGCAATCACTATGCCTTCTTTGTTTCGATGCAATATATTCGTCTTTCAAAACTTGTCAACAGCAAGACACAGGCAAAAAACACAGGTGCTGGTAACACAACTTCCACATCGAACGAGAAACTGAAAGCTGGCATTCTGAATACCGACTGGGATTTAATCATTATCGACGAGGCTCACGAGGGAACACTCACCCCATTGGGAAGTGATGTGTTTACAAAATTCTTAAAGAAAGATAAAACTAAAATGCTATATCTTTCAGGCACTCCGTTCAACTTGTTTGAGAATTTTGATCCAGATAAAGAAGTCTTTACTTGGGACTATATTGCCGAGCAAACTGCCAAGCATAACTGGAGCTTGGAACGTCCCAACGAGAAGAATCCATACGCAGAACTTCCGAAGATGAATATCTTCACCTACGACATTACCAAGAATATAGATAACATCCTTGACCAAACTGGTGTATTCTCATTCTCGGAGTTCTTCCGTACATGGACAGGTAATCCAAAAGCTGATAAAGCATCTATGCCAGAGGGTGCTAAAGGCCGTTTTGTGCATGAACCAGAAGTATCAGAGTTCTTGGATTTACTCTGCAAGAAGGATGCTGAGAATAATTTTCCATTCTCTACCAATGAATATCGCCAGATGTTCCGCCATACTCTTTGGGTTGTTTCTCATGTCAACGAAGCGGCAGCTTTGGAGCAACTACTGAAAGAACACAAGATTTTCCGACACTTCGATGTCGTGAATGTTGCAGGTAGAAACGAAACTGATGAGCAGAACGAGAATGCACTCGACAAGGTACTTAAAGCTATTGGCGACAATCCTGAAAAGACTTCTACCATTACCATATCCTGCGGTCGTCTGACTACAGGCGTTACTGTTGCGCCTTGGACCGCAGTGTTCTATCTAAAAGGTGGCGACCGTGCTGCAACTTATATGCAGACTATCTTCCGTGTGCAGTCTCCATACAGAACCCCTAATGGTAAGATCAAGAAAGAATGTTATGTATTTGACTTTGCACCAGACCGCACCTTACAGATTGTGGCAAAAGCAGCCAAGTTCTCTTCTATAGCAACAGCCAAGGAGAAGAAGCAACAGGAGGGTGATGAAGAGAAGACGCAAGAAATGCGAGACAAGGAGACTGTTCGCGACTTTATCGATCTTTGTCCTGTTCTCTCTATGGAGGGTGGCAAGATGAGTCCTATAGACGTGAGCTACATCTACAAGCAGTTAGAGAGTGTATATATCGAACGTCTGGTGGTCAAGGGCTTTGATGATGATTGCTTATATAATCAAACGGAACTAAACAAGCTCGATCCAACCATTATCAATGAGATTGGTAAACATGGAGGTCAAGCACCAGATGAAAAACGTAAAGATGCTAAAGAAATCGTTGACCTAAGTCACATGACCGAGGAACAACGTGCAGAATGGGAGGAAAAAATCCGTCAGAAGAAGGCTGAAGCTAACAAGAAAGCTGAAGAAAAGCTCAAGAAAGAAGAGGAATTTAAGAAGAAATGGGAAGCCATGTCTGATGAAGAACGTGAGCAGTGGCTGAAGGAAGAAGCTGAACGAATTGCCAAACTTGAGAAAGCAAGGGAAGAACATGAAGAGTTCAAGAAGCGCAGAACCAATATTCGTGGCATTGCACTTCGTATACCTTTGCTAATGTATGGTGGTGCTGATAGAGGCGATGCCAAAGACGATTTGACTGTAGAAAACTTTACGCGTAAGATTAAGGATGAGTCATGGGCAGAGTTCATGCCTAAGGAAATAACCAAAGAGGATTTCAACAAGATTCGTAAGTGCTTCAATGCTACCCGTTTCGAGGAAGCGGGTAAGAAATATCGTGCACTTACCCGTGAGGCTGACTTTATGCATGTTGATGAACGCATTCGTCAGATTACCGAGATTTTCTCTTATTTCCACAATCCTGACAAGGAGACGGTGCTTACTCCTTGGCGTGTGGTAAATATGCACATGAGTGACACAATTGGTGGTTGGTGCTGGTACGACGAAAGTTTTGACGAAAAGACAGGAGTTCTCGACACACCTCGTTATGTTGACCAGGGCGATGTCACCCGCCAACTCTTTGATAATGTTGACCTTGCAGGAGAGGTTCAGACAAAGATTTTGGAGATCAATTCAAAGACTGGTCTCTACCCTCTTTATGTCACCTACTCTCTCTTCCGTCGCCGCTTGGATGAATACATCAAGGCGGAATGCATCGACAAGGAGACGGTCAGCGTGCAGGAAGAACAAGTGGTTTGGGATGATATTGTAAAGGATAACATATATGTTATCTGCAATACTCCTATGGCTGTGGGTATCACTCGCCGCACCCTCTTTGGTTTCCGTCAGGTTGACCAGAAAGCGAATATTAAAAACGTACAATTAATCGAACGTGCTTCTAAAGACCAGGAAGGACTCGTAAAAGAACTGAAGTCTGTTGGTTTCTGGAAGGGCAATTCAAGTAAGCAAGAAATGAAATTTAATGCTGTGGTGGGAAATCCACCGTATATGCTGAAGCAAGATGCAACAAGCGATACTCCTATATATCATCAGTTTATGGAGTTAGGTTTCCAACTATCTCCATTAGCAACATTTATTACACCAGGTAGATTCTTGTTTGATGCAGGAAAAACGCCTAAGGAATTCAATAGCAAAATGCTAAATGATGATTATTTCAAGGTTGTCAGATACGAGCCAGATAGCACAAAAGTATTTGAAAAAGTTGACATAAAAGGTGGTATTGCTATAACTATGCACAATACCAACATGAAGTATGGTCGAATAATCAGATTTACTTCTCACGATGAGTTACACACTATTTTGAAGAAAGTAATTGAGCATAAAGATTTTGATTCTATTGACAAGCTCATTTATCTTCAGAATAAGTTCAACCTAACAGAATTGTACAAGGATTATCCAGAATACAAAACTATAATAGGAAGTAACGGAAGAGAAAAGCGTTTGACCACATCTATATTCAATCAACTTGATATGTTTTCTTCTGTGCGAAAGAATGACGAAGACTTGGAAATAATAGGTCTCATAAACAACAATCGTGTCTATCGTTATATACCAAAGAGATATATCGAAGCACATGAAAACTTGTATAAATACAAAGTAGTGATACCTAAAAGTAACGGCTCAGGCGCAATAGGAGAAGTACTATCTACGCCGATTCTCGGCGAGCCGATTCTCGGCTATACTCAATCCTTTATTGGAATTGGTGCTTTTGAAAAAGAAGCGGAGGCAGATGCTGCTTTAAAATATGTCAAAACAAAGTTTATGAGAACGATGTTAGGCATATTGAAAGTTACCCAAGACAACAATACTGACGTGTGGAAGTTTGTTCCTCTCCAAGACTTTACGTCAAACAGCGACATTGACTGGAGCCAAAATATTCCAGACATCGACCGCCAACTCTATTCCAAGTACAATCTCTCCGACGATGAGATTGACTTTATCGAGAAGATGATCAAACCGATGGATTAATTCCATCTTGATTGATTGTTTAAAACAATGGTATTAAAAAAAGTAGATTATGCCCAAAAAAGAATATACGTCTTTACCGATAAACTATCCTGTATGTGAGCATAGTAGCTGCCCTATAGCAGCTACCTGCTTACATCAGGTAGCCTACTCCATGATGATGGAGCAGAATGCAGAGTATCTGCGTTTGATTAATCCCACCAGATGCAGCAAGGACGAGGCATGTACATACTATCGGGATAAGAAACCGGTGATATTCGCCAGAGGATTCACCAACTTCCAAAAGCGGATGTACCCACAGCAGTATGACCAGTTCATGACTACCCTCATCCTCCACTTCGGGCGCAACCAATATTTCAAGCGCAGACGTGGTGACATTCTTCTTCCACCTGAGGAGCAAGAAGTGATAAGACTGATGCTTGAAAAGGTAGGAGCAGACTTCAAAATGGACTTCGATAAATACGAGGAACACATCAATTGGAGTGCCTGATTCATGCCTTCAAAGTACCTTGTCAGTACCACATAAGTGTTACTACGGTGTCAGTTACCTGATACTCCAGTACCACCTAAGATAAACTCCAGTACCAGTTAAGCGTTACTAAAAGCGGTACTGAGAGGCATAAAGTACAATTATAATATAATGTAAATATGGACATAGCAAAATATATAGGTGAGACAACCGAATACGACAAAAAGCAAGAGGTGGAACGCCGTAAAGTGAAAAGTTGGCTGAAGAGCGTCAGCGCCTTTGCTAACGGAGGTGGCGGTTGCCTGTTGTTCGGCATTGCCGATGATGACACCATCATAGGTTTGGCTAATGCCAAGGCTGACGCAGAATTTATCAGTCAGAAAATAAAGGAGCGTATAGACCCAATGCCTCAAATCGACTTGAAGATAGAGCGTGTAGAAGACAAAGAACTGCTCATTCTTCAAGTACATGGAGGTGAAGATACACCTTATTATTATATAGGCGATAGCGTTCTTGAAACCTTTGTGCGCATTGGCAACGAATCGGTTGTGGCAGATAGTACTGAACATAAGCGTTTGGTTCTAAGAGGTCGCAACTCATCATTCGACGCACGTCCTAGCGATGAAATGTTTGAAGATTATGCATTTTCAAAGCTTCGCAGCCGCTACTATGCCTGGAACGGTCTGAGCTTCGACAATAAGCTCTACCGCTCGTTTGGTCTGGTTGACAACAAGGGAGTACTTACCTATGCAGGTTTGCTGATTGCAGACGAGTGTCCATTGCGCCAAAGCCGAGTATTCTGCACAAGATGGAACGGCAAGACAAAGGCTGGAGGAAGCATAGATGCACTCGACAGCGCAGAGATTACAGGTGGACTTGTAACACTTCTCGAAGACACCATGTCCTTCATTCGTCGCAACAACCGTACACTTTGGTATAAAGAACCAATGCAACGCATCGAGATTCCTGAATATATGGAACGTTGTGTAATGGAAGTTGTAGTGAATGCATTGGCACATCGTGACTATCTGATTCAAGGCAGCGAGGTACATGTAGATATGTATGACGACCGTATGGTGATATATTCTCCAGGTTCCATGCCAGAAGGAAGACTTATTCAAACAATGAACTTAGAAGACATTCCTTCAGTAAGACGCAATCCGGTTATTGCAGACATCTTTGCACAGTTGGGTTATATGGAGCGTAAAGGTTCGGGAATGGGCAAGATTATTAATCCGATTAAAACCCTTTCCTACTTTGAGGAAAAGATGCTTCCAACCTTCTTCTCCGACCGTGCTCAGTTTACTGTCACATTCCCCAATATGGTTATGGCATGGCAGGAATCTCATCCTGGTATAGAGGTAAATTTTGTGGAAAATAAAGATGTCCCTCAAGATGTCCCTCAAGATGTCCCTCAAGGTGTCCCTCAAGATGTCCCTCAAGGTGTCCCTCAAGATGTCCCTCAAGGCTACGATTTAGATAAATGGATAGAACGTCAAGTTGCTGTTTTTCCTAACATTACATCAGAAGAACTGGCATCACAAATAGGGGTTACGTCTAAAACCATTAAACGTCGTATCGCTAAGATGCCTCATATTAGATATGTTGGTAGCGGCTATAGTGGACATTGGGAAGTAAGGAAAAAGAAATGAAACAAAATATACCAACACAAGCATCCATCCGCAAGGCTTACGTGGAAGAATATCTGAAACGTAGACCGGATGCTGAGGAGTTCGCCCGATTCACCGAATCGGAATTGGCAGACTTCATCCGAAAGCATGAGTCGCCAAACTTTGAAAGCATCTATACACAACTCGACCATAACTACTATGACCGAGTACGCCATGACATGGCCATAGACGGACTAATGAGAACAGAAGACAATGCTGCTGACAACAGGTATTCCTTACATCTGAAAACATGGTCAGGGTTCCTGGAATCAAAAGCATTCCGCAATCTCTTGAAAACAAAGATTGCCATAGAGGATTTGTCATCTGATGCGGAACCATCAGCACCTTCTACTCCATTATTCCGGGAAGAAACCGAAGGCGAACGGAAACATATTCTGAAAGAGATGGATGTGATAAGGCGCAATCCTCAGCTCCGCCAGATGTGCCTTGATAAGTATGGCTACCAATGCCAATGCTGTGGAATGGATTTTGAGGAAACATACGGCAGAGAACTGGGTGTCAACTTCATGGAAGTGCATCATCTTAGGATGATTTCCACATACGAGACCGATGGCGTACCCAAGGACTTCATGGAGAATTTGGTACCGCTATGCAGCAACTGCCACAGTATGATTCATCATATCAAGGATTCGGAACATCCGTTAAGGGATTTGCGTGAAGCATACCGAGGCATCAAGAAAGAAATTAAAATATGGAAACAAGACTAAGCAAGAAGCTTGCAGACAAAATAGCATCGTTAGACACCAGCCATCCATACGTATGGAAGCTGAGATTGTCGGAGGCAGATTTCAATGAACTTGAAGTCTGCTTGAACGCTATTGTGTCTGACTGTGGAGTTGCAGCGTTGGCAAAGCCTGAAAATGCCATGACAACCATGGTCTATATGGCAGAATGGTATAAGCGCAAATACCAAAGTGGCAACAGGAACCAACTGATAGAGAATATGGATTTGGAAACACTCTGGTCCAACTCAGGCATCAGCAAGAAACTCTATCTATATCAAGATGATAGCGGACAGAAGCGTTGGCTATACTCCATCTATGTGCTTGGTGGTCTTGCCATACAGCATGAGCTGAACCGACATGACAAGATGAAGTTCCTAAAGGGACTTTGTCGTATCTATCATGGCGAGAACTATACATTGGAAAATCTGGATGAAGCATCAAGAGCAGCTGCTTTCAGAGAGAGCATCAAGCGCCAGCACTCCCTTTATGAATACATGAAGGAGATTCTGAATGGTGAAATGCCCTTCCATGAAGACGATCTGAAGGATGCTGCATCTGACGTGAACCGATTCGTGGCAACCATCAAGGCTGCCAACGATGAGATATTGAAGGTAAAATTCCGTTTTGAATGGCAAGTAATATTCTCGCCAGACTATACTTATATGACACGCCGACTCAACCTTTGGCTGAAGCCAGAAGAGGTAGGTGGAGGTCTGCACCAGTATCTGCGTTATGATCGTGTGCATCTCTGGGGTGTGCCTAGCCCGGAGAAGCAATTACACCTATTTATATATATAAGGTTCAAAAGAGGCGATGAGGTGATTGAACCATCGACCATGGAAAATCCTATCATCACCTACCTGAACCACAGTGTAAACGACTTCGTTGCCTTTGGCGTAGAAAAAGGAGTACAGATCAAAAACATACCTACATCACGATTTGATAAGATAGAAATCGTGGTGAAGGATGATGATGGTAATGAATATCTGGCTCAAACACAAAATACAACAGAATACATCCAACTCTGGCAACAGGGAGACTATGGCGAAACATGGTCTTCTACCCAGAACACGCAGAAGGAAACTGCACTGCTGTTTTCAAACCGCTGCAAATTGAAGGATGAGACCTTTGCCGAAGAAGTATATCGCAAGCGATTCCATGATCAGAAGTTTGGTACAACCGAGACATGGAACTGGATTTACATCTATGATTGCGTCAGTTTCCTGGATGAGCAAGGCAAGGAAATCAACCTGTATAACCGCATAGGCTATGACCAGGTAACTACAAGGCTTTATACCGACACCATTAGATATGTGGGTGGCGGAAAGGTGAAACATTATTATATAGACGACCCAGACATCAGCGATGAATATGAGGTAGATGAACTGCCACTGATATTTGGATGGGAAGATGTGATCGTTCGCCACTTTGCCACCAAGGATGATATTCTCCATGCTCAACCTGAGGAGGAAACCGAGGCTGAAATGATAGAATATAAGCAAGAAAACGAGAGATATACAGAATGGACTAAGATGGATGAACCTCCGTATGGTGAGGTGACATTAAGGGCAACAATAAAAGGAAAGCCTTTATTGTTTACTGTAGTTTATCTGCCAAGAATGGAGAAAGCTTCTCCTATTAAACGAGACTTCGAGTCAACGCTCATCAGATACAAGAATGTAGATGGAACAGAGGCAGAACTTCAAGATGAAATCCCGATGGATGGAAATCCTCTCTCCCCTACACTACCCGTCAGGTACGGAGAAGGAGAAAGCTACTATGAAGTAGATGTCTATCGGCCAACTCTATTGAAAGAGGTCATGCTTGATGGCAAGATTATCGAGTATCTGAATGATGAGGAAAAGCTCAATCTTCCTTACAT
>ENA-ORLY01004046-ORLY01004046.1-human-gut-metagenome-genome-assembly--contig:-NODE-4046-length-11041-cov-2.635626_pt1 | contig 11041 bp, 8 predicted proteins | sample MGYA00243071_ERZ508832 | MGnify/ENA primary metagenome ERZ508832 (study PRJEB26277, sample SAMN04329777) | human gut metagenome | biome: human-associated habitat | host: Homo sapiens | place: USA...
CGTTCCGGCCTCCGGATCATGAACGGCCAACAAATGATTGGTATTGGCATCTCCGTCGCACTCGATAGTCGGAATAGGCGCCGTTTGGACATTCGTGGCATTCCCCTTGTATTCTTCGGGCTTGAATTTAACCTGATTATCGCTGATTCCGAGCCCTATCAGACTACCCCACTTGAACGCGGGCCCCACGTCGGTGGCCGTTCCGATAGTCAACTGGACCTCTCCGCCGACTTCCTTGACAATCAAATCTCCTGCCGCCCAACCGGACATATCCGGTTTCCACTCTGGAGCAACGAATCTGGCCGTGATCGTTATATCCTCGTCGGGCATTACAAAATAAGCGAAATCGTCTGCCAAATGGATAATATCGACATCATTTACAGATGGAATGAACTTCACGAACGAATACGACGTATTGTTGCGATAAGAGATTCCCACGACAGAGCCCGCCTTATAGCTGCCGCCGCCATGTAAAACCACATCATTGATTGAAAGCGGATCCGTCTGCATGGTTACTTTATGCGACACATTTCCGACAATCTTCAGGGCTCGGACGTAATTCGACTCTGATTTGCTTTGTTGCAACTGGTCCAGATAGATTGAAGGCACAACGGTCCAGACCAAGCTACCGTCACTGGCGGGTACTTCGGAAGACGTATAGTAGATATCCAATGCCCCCTCCTTCATTTTATACGATTCGCCCAATGCATTTTGCAGGGGTTCTCCCGCAACTACATAGGCCTCGGAGACAGAGGGCAGATACCAATCAGAACCCAACGATCTGCAACTCACGGCTGCCGTTGCCGCCGTTCCCAGTGCATCCATTATGACAGTCGTATTGAAAGGTCCGAATCCGAATCCTGCATTTTGCGCAAATGGCACCGGCACGGCCGTATTCGCCCATTGCATACGTTCATTGTCATAATTATTGTCTGCCGTCGCTGTCGGATGTTTGTTTCCTTTTTTAGCCAGATAAATGCCGGCGACAGATGAGGGCAGAATCCAACTGTTTGTTGCAAGTAATTCGTTGGGCAAAAAACCGTTGTCGTAGACCACCTCTACCTTTTTCCCGATATTTCCCGCCTTGAAGCACAGATAAACAGGATATTTCGCAGCAACCGTATCTATGTTGTATTTCAGATGGACCTGAGCGGATTTGGTCGAGCCCGAAGGAAGGGTTGATTCCGTGACGCTCAACCATGCGGGCAACATCGAACTATCGGTGAATTTCTTGTCATTGCTTTCGTATCCCTCGAAAGTGATGTTCTCCGAAGCGGTAAGTTCCAACTGCGTCGTAAAACTTTCGCCCAGATTCCACCAATCCATTACAACGGGGTTTTGCGAAATCTGAAAATTCATTCCGAGAATATCGCCGTCGACGGACTGATCGTTCCAGTCGAGGATATTCAGCTCCACCGTCGCTTCGGCCGGCGTGAGGGTCGCCTGAATTCGGTAGATGTGGTTGCCCAGGATGTCGATCGGCTTGGTCTTGTCGCACCTGCCGTCCTTGTCCAGTTCGCTTATGTAGGCCGTGTAGACCTTCTCCTTGCCATTGATGTCGGCCACGATCTCGATGGTCGGCACGCCGGCGGCCGAAAGGCTGGTCTCCTTGGTGCGGGGATAGACATAGAAGCGTTGCGAATTGAGCACCGGATCGTTGTTCGAGTCCATCGTGTGGTAAATGGAATGATATGTATAGACCTTCATCCGCGTATAGTCGTTCCCCGGAGCACTGGCACTTACTGTCTGCCACGTCTCCGGTTTGTCCGCATCAGATGGTTTGACAGCCACATAACGGAAGTCGTCTTTGTCCGCATCCGTGAGATTCTCGTTGGCAGAAGGACCGGGATTGTCGTAGGGATCGAACGGCACCGGATCGAAGATCGATGTCCATGTGCTGAAATGGCCGAATTTGATCTGCTTGACCTTGACGACGGCAGCATCCGACATACCCGCCGATTTGCGCAGGTACAGTTCCACGGCGGCATAACGCCGCTTTACGGGCACCGTCACCACACAGATACCATTTTGCTGGTCGGCAAGGAAGTTCTCCTTGCAGCCGGACATCATCTTCAGATCGGTGTAGCGGTTCAGGCAGGTGACCATATCCATCTCCACGACTTTTGATGATTTAGCGAACCCTGCGTACTGCAGGGTCACCCATGCAGGATTAGTTTTCGGCAAATGGCCCTCAATGAACGGAGCATGGACGAAATCGTAATCGGAAGAGTATGCAAAAAGCGACGGGTAATTCATTCCCATCGAACGTTCGCCGTTGATTACCACATAAATACTCTTCATGCCGCGCTTTACGCGCCATTTCTTGTTGATCCGGTCGGTCGATGAATCCACACTCGTCAGCAACGGCGACGCATCGACCCGTATCTCGCCGGGGTTTTCGAGCTTGCCGTCGGCATCGAGAATGTAGACATAGATATCTTTGACGGCCATCTCCGCATCGGTCGCCTCACCGTTCGAATTGGCAGCTGAACGGGTAATGGACAGTTGCATGTCGACCAGCCCGTCCGTCGCCGAAACGATTTCGTCCTTGATACAACCGACGAACAGAAGCATCGCACCCGTCAAAGACAATATCGTTTGGAATAATTTTTTTATCTCCATTTTTTCATTCTCTTCGTTCAAACAATCGCAGCGAATGCCCCCATTACAACTCCGGAACGGGATTCTCGCTCGACCAACCCTCGACGGTGATTTTCACCGAAAGGTCATTCCAATAGTTCGTGAAGTCGAGTACGATACGCACCGAAACTTCGTTCATCACATTGCCCCCCGCGTCTTCGACCGTGATACCGCCTGTCGTCATGGCGTTTTCGAGACCGACCGTATAGAAAATCCGATCCTGCGCCTGATTCGTGACGGTCAGCTGCAACTGGTTCTTGTCCTTGAAGTGGAACAACTGGAAGGTCGAGAGGTTGCCTCCCTCCGTCGCGCTCCATCCCACCTGCGGGACATAGGTCTGCGTGTAACCGGCTGCGGTCGCCATCGACGACATGACATATTGCGGCATGGCGTTGGCGATCTCGATGCGCGGATACTCCGCCGTATTCTGTTCGCCTGTGAACCCCTTCACCACGACCTCCATGTTGATATGGGCCCCGCGGAACCGCACTTCGCCGCTCACTTCGCCGCTCTGCGGCACCGTCACGGTAGTCACACCGTAGTAGTTGTGATCCTGCGTGGGCAACTCGGCCAGCGTTCCGTAGGAGGGATGCGAGACCGTGCCGCCGTCTATCGACACCGCGGGAACGATCTGCGTATCGTCGAACGCATTGCCCCAGCAGACGATCGTATAGCGTCCCTCGGGTAACAAAAGTTTAGTACCCGCAGGATCGGTGGCCGTAAGGGCCGCCTTGTCGAGTTGTTGAGTAACGTCGGGCAAATAATCGCCCGTATCGGCATTGTATACATAGAGCGACACACGATCGATCATCCTGCCGAACCAGGTGTAGTCGGCGTTCGCGCCCGTCGTATTGCCCGTGTAAACGAAAGTTAAAAACACATTCTCACGCGGGCAATCGCTCATATCTTCCTTGATGCAGCTGCCGAGGTAAAGAACGCACGACAACGCAACCATCATTTTTATCAGTTTCATTTTTCCCAATGTGTTTTTCGTTGTTTTTAGGATCCTGCAGCCAATCCAATGGCTGCAGGATAAAAAGAGCCTGTCACCGTCGGACTTTACGTCCGCGCAGGCTCGGCGAATTAAAGTTCGGGGGTCAGGTTGACAACCTCCCAGTCGAGGATCGTCACGTTGACCTGAAGATCGAAGAACGTATCGGGATCGGGATCCGGCGTATCGGGACCCGGCTCAACGATATTGCCGTTCTCGAACTTCACCTTATTGAACTCGGTGGAAAGATCTTCGAGCGAGAACTTGTAGATCTTGCCGTCCTCGAAAGCCGTCAGACGCTCGGTTGTTCCCGCTTTGAGGAACGTACGGATGTTGGCATAAGCCGTGCGACCGGGATTGGCTGCGGCATCATCGACAAAAGCATCGTAGTCTTCTTTCGTATCGAAGATGGTCAGCTTCACGATCACGTGCGGCAGGTCGGCACCCAACGCGTCCTTCTCGCTGGCAGCAGCCGACGACAGCTGCGAGAAGATCTGGTAAGCGGCAGCCTTGCCATCCAGAATCTTATTGTTGCGATCGGCAGGAGCTATCTGCTCGAGCCACCAGTTGCCGCTTCCTGCCGCCGTAACAGCACCGAAAGCGGTCTTCGTAGCAGCGGTAAGTTCGTCGTACATCTTCTCGTGGGTACCGCCGGCAGCATAGGCAGCAGCCCAAGTGGGAGCAGTAGTCTGCTGATTCCACGGATGAGCCGTATCGCCCTTCTTCAGGTAGATGTTGTTCATATAAATGCCCTCAACCGAGATTGCATAGTAGCCGGTCTGAATCTGAGCATAGGCAGGCGTCGGGGTATAACCGGTCTCATCCTTGGCAGTATCCTCAGTATCCGAAGTCGTGTTGTAATATGTACCGTCGTTGGCTTTATGCTCGTAAAGAAGCCGGCCGCTATCATCCTTAAGCTGCTCCGTACCGAGCGAATAGACCGGCTTAGCGTCGATACCTCCCGTCACCTCGATACGTACCAGTGCCGGAACGAGCTCCACAGCAGCCTTGTAGAGTTTGTGGCCGTCGCCGTTCGGGTTGGTCGACGTTCCGTCATAGGTAATATCGGCCGAACCTGCGAGTTCGAGGAATTTGTGGAAATCCTCCGGTACCGAAGTATCTTCGGCATTCTGGTAGTTGTTGACATTCTTGCCGGTCATCGATTCGCCGCCGTTGGCCTTGATCTCGATCTTCGCGACTGCGGCATCCACCTTCTCGATGATGTACCCCGACCCCGTCGTCGACATGGCAGCTGTAATGTCCGCAGCGGTCATCACCAGACTGTTGTCCGTGCCGTTGTAGTTGGTTGCAGCACCTGCGGCATCGTAGAAATAGATCGTAGCCGAGGTAATAGAGGTCTGCGCGCCGGTAGGGGTACCCGGCGTCTCGATGGCCTGCGTCGACGGAGCGACGTTAAATTGGATCAACAGGTTCTTCGCCTCCTCGCCGCCGGTCGTACCGGCTCCCGGAGCGTCGTCCTTGTTACACCCTACCAATGCTGCTACAGCCAGCATCGATACAAAGTGAAAAGTTGTTTAACTAAAAGGGTTGTTGAAAGTTCGTAGAATCTTATTGCTTCTCATTCCGATAGTTCGGATTCGCGCGGTTTTTCAGTTTCGCCTCCCGGATTGCATCGAGGTTCTCACGCATCTTGCGGATTTCCTCTATGTTGCGCGTCGCGGCATCGAGTCCGGCTGCCTCGGCGGAACGGAAATACTCCCCGGCCTTGTCGTAGTCCTGGTCGCGCAACATCACGAGCAGACCCATCGCATTGTCGTACTGCGGCACACGCTCGTGCGTCTTCACATTGCGCAGGTAGCGGTCGGCACCGGTCAGATCGCCTCGTCCGAGCGCCGACACGGCGGCATTGATATTGGCCGTCTGGCTCTCGGGGTACATGCGCACGGCTGTCTCGAACACTTCGTTGAACTCCACGGAACCGGGCTCGTAAGTATCGGACACGAGGAACATCTCGTTCAAACTCAAGTTCTGCGGACGTGTTTTCACATTCTGTTTCGCCTCTTCCACATTGAACTGACGAACCGTATAATCGGCCTTGAAGACCACCCTGCGCAGTGTCGGGAACATCTCGCGGAGCATATATTTATAAGGTATGCCCCCACGAAGTGCCATCAACTTCGCTTCGCGGTTCTGTTCTACGGCATAAGTGTCGATGATCGCGAGCACCTCGTCCTTATACTGCATGTCCGACTTTTCGACGAGCTGCACCAGACCGTCCCAGTCCTCGCCACCGAAATAAGTCGTATAGAACGACTCGGGGTAATCGTAGCGCGACATCAGGTATTTTTTCAGGGCATTGGCACGGCCTTCGGAAAGACGCTTGTTCAGCGCGATCGAGCCCTCGGGAGAGGCGTAGCCGTAGAGCGCGACGCCCCGCAGCGTGACGTCCTCGTCGCCTTTCACATCCTCGAACGCAGCTACGATCTTCTCCAGTTCCGATGCGTTGCGACCGAAATCGGGGTTCAGCACCGTCTTGCTCACGGCAAAATCGAGGAAAGCCTCCGAACGGATCGAACGCTCCTTGACCGGCTCGGCAGCCGGACGGATGTAGGCCAAATGCGGAACGACGTCGTACCGCTCGATGACGATGACCTTCTCGACATTCACCGTATTGGCCAGCAGGCGCGTATCCGTCGTGCGGGATTTGCCGCAGCCGCAGTCGTCCTTGCGCAGCGTCAACTGCGCCGACGACATCCACGACTCATAGGGCAATACATAGTTGTAACGTACCGTCTGGTCGCCCTTGTAATCGCGCACCACCGCATAAGGCGCATAGGGCGCGTAAATCGTCTGCTCATTCCGGCTCATCAGCGCAATCGAACGGCGGTAGTTCTTATAACTGTTGCGCCCCATAACGGCCACTTTCGGCAATTCGAGAGAACGGTCGCCCGACGAAAGGATCGGCGTGAACTCAGCACTCATACGCGAAGGAACGTTCTTACCCTCGGTGCGCACATCCATATCCACATAGAGCGAGTCGCCGCGCTGAGTCAGCGTGTTCATCTCAACGATGATGTTTCCTTGACGGATCGGGCTCGTTTGTGCCGATACCGTCGCTGCCGAGAGCAACAATGCCGCGCACGTCGGCAAAATGATCGTATATGCTTTCATACCTCGAATCGTTATTTAATCATGAATATCAGCGTAATACCGGCCTTCGTGGGGCCGAAATAGTGTCGCGTGGAGCTGCCGATCTTGCGGCCGCACTTCTCACAGGGATATTTGTCGTAGTCGAGATACACATAACCCACACCGACGGTGGCTTCGAGTCCCCAACGATTGCCCAATATCCAGTGGTAACCGTAGCTGATGCCGCCTCCGGCACCCCAGCCTTCATAGCGATGGTTGTCGAGTTTGTCCAGCGGCGAGAACATGTCCGCCGGATCGATCCCGAAAGGAAGCATGCCGCCGACATTGTACTCCCCGCCCAGGGCGTGAATTCCGAGAAAATGTCCCGAGAAACGACGGCAGGTCCACCACCGGAACTCCGGTTGGACAAGCCAGTGCTTCATCTTCTTGTTGCCCGAGAAGGTCCACGGATTGTAGTTACCGGAAATATCGAGTGTCCACTTCGGCGCAATACCAAACTCAAGGCCCAGATTGAACGTGCTCGTGACATCGTACAACAGGTTGGTCTTTATGCCCAATTTCGGAGAGGGTTCAGCCTCGGTCGTCTGACCGAAAACCGACAAACTGCACGATATCGCCAATACGATAAGTAATAATTGAACCGGTTTCTTCATAATATCAAGTCGTTTTAATTGCAGGTGTCTTCTATCAGCTCGAAAATCCGGACAGATTCGAAATCTTTGCGAAGACGCTGGAATATTTCCTCTTCCTTGCTCCGAACGGTCACATATAGCTCATTCTCGTAATAATTTCCCTTGTTCCAGGTCAGCATCAACGGATTGCCCAGCGGAATACCATGGTGTAATAATTGCATCAGATCCATCAGCGTAATCTTGGCCACGTCTTTACACAGCATACATTTCTGGGACACAGACTCAATCAGTTTCGCTTTCGTCAACTCGCTACGAACCCAACGATATAAACCGCGCTCGACTCCTATTTTGTTCAGAATCTCAGCCGACGACAGCGCATGACGACCTTTCGCATCGGAGGGACACATCTTCAACGTCATCAAGATCATGATCGCACATATGACTTTATCCGAAAACATTCTCGCATTTGTTATGCTCTATTCATCAATAGAGAGTCATTTTTAAATTTTAGATATAAAACACTAATAACCAATTAGTAATAATGACACAAACGATGAATAATGTTTCATTTTAACATGAATGCGAAGTATAAAATTATTTTAGTCCACAAAACAGTCTGTTAAAATGATAATAGTGAAACATCAGAGAAACATCGGCATAGCAAACAGAACTACAAACCGTATAATTATGGAGAAAATTCACGAAACCAAGTTGCTGTACGCAAACGAACACTCGACATGCCTGCACTATCTACGGACTATCAATAGCGGGTTTTATTACCGTGAATATCCGTCAGGGCATAGAGATTACTGGGAAAAAGGGTTAAGCAAAAATTATCTGCTGTGCCTGCTGAAAGGAGCCGTATGGTTCCATTCCATTGATTATCCTCCGAGAACGATCCATTCGGGCGAGCTGTTGTTGCTTGCCAAATCATCGATTGTTACAGGGAAGTGTTTGAGCGACACTTTGCTCATTATCTTGGCTTTCGATGAGCTAAAAACCAACTGCGACAAATTGCTCTTCGAGTCGATGGCCCCGTTGAAAAAACAAATAGCCTATAAATTCAATTCGCTCCCCATAAGGCCGCCGCTCAATCTATTTCTGAAGTTACTGGTTTATTACCTGCGCAACGGAGCCAATTGTGCACACTTGCATGAGATGAAGCACAACGAACTATTCCTCTGTCTGAGATATTTCTACACGAAAGAGGAATTGGTTTCGCTATTCTACCCCATAATCTCAAAAAGTCTGGATTTCAAAAAGTTTATACTGAATAACTATCCGAATGTCAAAAACATCCAAGAGTTGATCGAGTTGTCGAACATGAGCAAAACCGTGTTTTACGATCGGTTCAAACAAGAATTCGGCATGACAGCCAAGCAATGGGCTATACGGCAGTTCTCCCACAAACTTCTCTATACGGCTGCACGGCCGGGAATCACGGTAAAAGAACTTGCGGGGGCATTGGATTTCGACTCGGTTTCCCAATTGCAACAATACTGCAAACGGCATCTGAACTGCACTCCATCTAAATTAATCGAGCAACAACGAGCTGTCCAAAATAAAAATCGTCATGGAATACAACAAACGAGCGAGTGGCACCATCCTAATAGTGAGGATTGAATATGAATGATTATACATGGGACTCCATCCGAGCAGGAACCCCTGAGGCCTATAATTTGTTATTTCGGGATTATTCCGAGATAATGTTCAAATATGGGATGAAACTAATCAGACGAGTAGATATTGTTGAAGAGGCGATACAATGCGTGTTTGTCAATTTGTACAGGCAACGCAGTAGAATATCTACTCCGACATCCGTTCGGGCGTATATGCTGGGGGCGTTGAAAAATGAGTTGTTCGGTTACCGCAACCTACAGAAACGGAATCTGCGACGGGCAACAACAGAGGGACAGTTGGATATCGAATGCAAATACGAATTTCTGTTGGAACTGGACACGGAATCATTGATCGCAGCCTCTGAAGCCGAACGGGAGAGATTCGCAGCCCTCCAAAAAGCGATTGACAGGTTGCCGCCACGGCAAAGGGAAGCTATTTATTTGAAGTATTACGACAACCTTTCAGGTACGGAAATCGCACAGGTCATGGGAATCAGTCACCAAACGACACGTACGACACTGATGAACGCATTGACCAACCTGAGAAAAGAGATGAAAGTTTCTGTTGAGATTTTAATGATGATACTGTCTATATATCTAAACTAATGCGTTGACGATACGATAATGAAAGACAATGATGAACAAACAGACGTGATGATAGCACTCCTCAAGAGTGTAAAATTCAAGGAAGAGAATTTTACACGCAGGGAGGAGGTCTGGATAGCGATTAGGCGCTACATCGAAGCCGACCGGATGAAGTGCAAGTATACGATATCTTACCCGATTCGATATGTGGCTGTGGCTGTAATTCTAATCGGAATGACGCTATCGGCATGGTTCTGGTGCGATGTGAGAACCTTTACGGACGACAATTCGGTCGCCATCGTTCTGCCCGATGGTTCGGATGTAACGCTTCACGCGCGCTCCCGACTAAAGTACAACCGCCTTGCGTGGCTGTTGAAGCGACAAGTGAAGTTGGACGGCACAGCCGTTTTCAGCGGCGTCCACGATGCACGCTTTTCTGTACATACCGCCATGGGTAACATCAGGGTTCTGGGAACACGTTTTCTCGTAGACCAGGTAGAGGGAAAATTAACAGTCGAATGTTATGAAGGGACGATTGCTGTGGCAACGCACAACGAAGAAGAGATTTTGAACGAAGACGAACGGTTGGAATACTTCAACAACACGATATCTAAAAGTCGTATTTGGCCCGAATATCTTTATTTCGACAACATTCCCCTGTCGGAAGTCCTGTCGAAAATGGAAGAAGTATACGGCATTTCATTCGATGTTTCCGCAGATTCCGCCACAATTCGTTTCAGCGGATCAATGACCACGGGAAATCTCGAAGAAGCGCTGATAGTCATTTGCGGATGCTGCAATCTCGATTATCGGCTGCGGGATGATCGAATTGAAATTTTGTAGTGTTATGAGGAAACAACGTAATATATATTGTCTTTGCAGTCTATTCTTCCTGCTCATGTCAGTGAGTAGCAAAACGGCGTACGCGGAAGGGCCCAAAAAGAATCTTACGGCTTTACTGAAAGAACTATCCGAAAGAAACAGTGTCGATATCTCGTTCAGTCCATCCAATACTGATCTGCTGTATCCCGGAGAACAGACGCTGACCTCGGATACGGACGCAACCCTGCACCGGATACTTCAGGGTTCGGGATTCAAATTTCATAAATTGTCAGACGTTCGCTATTTTGTTTGCGGGAAACAGATCGAACGGAAACCGGCGCCTCGACCGACAAACGAATCAACTCCGAAAGAAGAAACTGTAGCCCCACAACGCGAACAAATCAAACAATATCCAACCATCGTAGTAGATTACATACCTGTATTTGCCACACCGGAATTGAGTATGCCAGAGCTCCGGATTCCGAAGACTGCACATCCTTTACCGCGGCTCATGAAAACGGGATTGCAAACTCCATGCCTAGCGCTCAAGACCAACCTGCTCTACGATGCCACGAGTACGATCAATCTGGGCCTTGAGTTTGGTATTGCGCCGAAGTGGACACTCGATATTTCCGGTAACT
>ENA-ORLY01004060-ORLY01004060.1-human-gut-metagenome-genome-assembly--contig:-NODE-4060-length-10984-cov-4.155772_pt1 | contig 10984 bp, 8 predicted proteins | sample MGYA00243071_ERZ508832 | MGnify/ENA primary metagenome ERZ508832 (study PRJEB26277, sample SAMN04329777) | human gut metagenome | biome: human-associated habitat | host: Homo sapiens | place: USA...
TCGACCGTCGCATATTTTGGAGGATGCCCAATTTTTGCCATGCCGCCACCGCCTTTTCAACCTTAGTCCGTCTTCCTGACTTCTCTCATACCGCTTTCTTCCTCATGATTGCAAGCTGCTCGTCCACCCGCGCGCGGTTCCAATGGCGAATGCTCTTCCCGACGCCGAAGTCCTCAAATAGGGCCGCGCGCTGTTTATCGGAAAGCCCCTTCTGCTGATAAACAAGCTCCATGATCTGCAAGCCTTCACTGTTGCTGATGGAGTCACCGTTTTTGTCCTTCAGGCTTTCGATACCGCCTTTCGCCAGATAAAGCGCAATATACTGGGCTTCTGAAATGCCCATTTTTTTGACGGTATCTATGGCCTTTGCCGCCCATCCGTCCGTTTGGTAATTGCTCACGCTCATTTTCCCAACGATGTTGGCATATTCGTAGGCTTTCGCAACGGCATCTGCCTTATCGCCGTCGCTCATGGACTTATAGCTCGCAAGTCCCGTGAGCTCGCTGACGATCTTATAGGAAGTCTGCCCGCGCTTCGTGGCGTACTTAACGTATTCCTCGCCGGTCAACTGTTTGTTTTCCTTATTCACGGTAAAAGATTTCGGTGCGCGCTGCGGCAGGACTTTGGTCTCACCGGTCGCCTCGTACAGGCGGCTCAATTCATCTTCCATTTTGCTGTCGCTTACCTTCGAGGTATACGCGGGATTCGCAAAATTGTTAAATGCCCGCGCGACCACGCCTCCGGAGTTTTCCGTGCGCCCCCATGCGTCGATAAAGGGAATCTGCCCGTAGTCAACGCCCGGAATACGCGCGCTCGCCTTGCCGAGCGCATATTGCATATCCGGCGTCAGGAATTTGTTCTTATCCGTATAGGTCGTCATGCGCGTGCTTTCGCCCGTGCGCTCCGCCTGCCCGAAGACCGTCGGGATACCCTGCGTCAAATAACTCGTCGCCGCGCTTGCTACCGCACTGGTTAGTGCGTTTGTGTCCCCGGAGGACGCATACCCCACTGCGTCAAAAACGTCGTTCAGGCTTTGCAGACAACTCATGGAAAGAAGCGGGTCCGTCACGTTGCTTGCTGCCTGAAGCATATCACTCATAGTGAGATACCCGTTGTTCGCCTGCATCTGCTCGTAAAGGTTTGCCCCAACGAAAAACGGAAGCGCTTCCGGCGCAAGCCAATCCAGCGTAATACTCGTGCCATTTGGCAGCTCCATCGCATATTCCTGATGCCCTTGCAGCTCGTCGAACTTTTTCTTCTTCTCGTCATCACCGCCGCTGCCGCGAAGAATGCCCTCTTTCGCCATATAAAGGCCGAGCATCATCAGCCCCGTGCCGGTCAGACCGGCGGCGGCCCGGTCGATCATTTCGGTCGCCTGCATATTACCCTTTTGCACTTGCACAAGGTCATAGCTTATGCTTTTTAGGAAACCAATAGGGCTGTATTCCACGCCGCGCACCAGAATGTTGGCTGGTGTCTTGCGGAACGGCAGGATTCCTTCGGCGAGGGTGCTTCCGAGGCGTTTCATCTTGTTATCCCCGCGGTATCTGCCGAGATCGGAGATCATCTGTGAAAACGCATTGGTGTCTCGATAGGTTGCTTTCTGCGCCTCTCCGATCGCGTATTCGCGTGCCGCTTCAATGCCTTTCCCGCCAGCGACCTGCTCCGCGGTAATGCCATTTGCTTTGCAGAATTGCGCCAGCGCCGCCGCGTAATGCGGCTTGGAGAACCATGCGTCTTCTGCATCCAGCGCCGTGCCGTTGAATTTGCGCATCGCTTCCAGCGGCTTCAGTTTGAAGACCGTGCGCCCTTCCTCGATTTCCTGTCGCACATTGACATTATCATTGTACTTGCCGCTGCCGAGAGCTTGCTCGCAAATGTTGGCATAGTCACTCCATGCCGCCTTGATAAGCCCTGCGTCCTTCGTCGTCAGGATTGCCTTCGTGCGTCCGACTTTGCCGCCGCTCACCGCGTTCGCAGCGCTCTCAATGCCTGCGCCGATGACGTTCTTTACCGTGACAGCAGGAACAAATCCTACGTTGCCAACGATGTTGCGCACATGCGTACGTGGATTACCAAGCATCGAAAGGTAGCGCCAAGCGTTCCATTTGTCAATGAATCGGCTCGGCATCTGTCTGCCGATATCACGATAGATTTCCTTCATCGCCTCGGTGCGCGCATCGTCGTCCTTTGCGTTCAGGAACTTCTCAGCGAGGTCACGGTCAATCTTCAGATCATGGGCCTTTTCCCCGTACTGCTTTTTGAGATCTTCTGTCAAGTTCTCCACGCTGCGCTGCGCCGCATAAAGCTGCGTACTGGGGTCCTGCTGCTTGAGCAGCCGCGTTGCCTGCAACGCCTGCGCCGCATTTCTCTGGCGCTTTACGATGGTGTCGAGCACATCGATAGCTGTCTCCACATCACCGCTGTTTGCTGCATTGTTGTAGAGCGCCCAGCCAATCGCCGTATTCTCCTTGCTGACTCCCTCTTTGGTGGAATTTTTCCATTTATTCAGGGTCTTTTGCCATCCTTCGGTTTTGATGCGGCTTTCTGCGTCACTGATGGCCTGCTTGTCCGTATAGCGGTCGTAGGAGAAATCTCCTTTTGCCACCATTCGTTCTAACGTCGGTATCATTGCGTCCGGCGTTGCCTTTGCTTCCAGCACCGTGCGGATCGTGCGGCTGACGTATTTGTCATCCGCCGTCTTCTTCGGGACCTGCACTTCGCGGTATGCACGCTCGCCCGCCGGGATATATCCGTACTTCTCTTTCAACGCTTCGTAGTTTGCCTCAGGGATCTCACGGGAGAATGCCGCATCATTGCGCTTTGCACTGTTTTCATTTTTGAACTGGTCATGGATACCGCGCAGCTCGGAAGCGTAGCCGTCAAAATCGTAAAACGCTTTGCGCAGATATTCTTCCAGCCCGTCGAGCTTTCCCGAGCCGATGTGCCCATAAAGGATAGCATTTAACTCGTCATACAGTTTGAGCCTGTCCGCTGCGTTCAGGTTTTCAAGTTTCTGCGCATCAATCGTCCCGTCTACTCCGAGAACGTCGACGTTTCTGTGCTTAGCAGGACTTGCGAGAATAATGTTTGCCTCCAGCGAAGACATATCAAGCATTTCAGGCACTCTCTGCGTAAAGTCAAGATACGGTCTAAATCCCGTTTGCTTCATAATATGCGTAGCTTCGTGAATAGTGACCATGCCTCGTTTCTGCTCGGGGATGTTCTCTTTCAGATAGATTTGCCCACTCACTGAAAATCCGGGCAAAGAGCCTTTTGCTCCTTTCCAAATTTCATCGGAAACAACAAAGCTCGGTATGCCGTATTCCATAGCAGTCTGCTGTTCCTGATAAGCAACCGTCCCCTGCCCCGGAGTTACGGTGTTCCCGTCAGTCCATGCACGTACCGGGGTTTCCCCGAATGACGATGTTACCTCTCGTCGTCCTCTGTCCCGCCCGTGTAAAGCGTCTCCTCGAGAAACTGTTCCAGAAGCTCCTTGTACCGCTTGTTCTCCAGCTCCGTCCTGTCTTCCTTTTTGAACAGCGCTTCCATTTCCGTGCGTTCCTGTTCGGTCATTTCCGGACACCTCCCTGTTATCAAAATTGCTGGCTGTTTTTCTTGGCAGCGCGCGTGAGCTTTCCTGCACAACGGTTTCACTCTCCACCTTGATATGCGCAAGAAGAAACGCCGCCGCATCGCTGATCTCGCTATCGGCGAAAATGTTCATATCGCCGAGGCTATCACAAACGACCTCTTCCCAGATTTCCTGCGCCGTCATGCCAGTGCCCGAGTAAGCGTCTGTATATGCTGTGCAGAGGGAATCGATCTCGCCGTTGGTAAAGGTCTTATCGATGCGCGTGCGTACCTCGTTCAAATCGACTTCGCCCCTTGCGATCATATCATGTCCGGCCTCATGCCGCATGATCTGGTACGACGTAAATTCCGGATGATCCGCACGGATAAATACGCGGTCACCTGAAACGTAGCCGCGCACCTGAAACGTTTTCCCGCTCTTGTCACGGAACGTCAGATTATTTCCGGCAAAGAACGTCACGCGCAGACCGCGCTCTTTGGCGAGGTCCTTCGCCTTGCGCATTTCCGCCGTCTCGTTCTTCACAAGATAGACGCTGTCATTGAATGCGCCTCTGCCGATGCCGAAGCTCGCAGTGCTTACTTTTTCTCCATAATCGAGCGAAGCTGCTTCGCCGTCTGCGAAGCGTCGCCCTTTCTTCCGGCCCTGATCTCGTCCTGTGCTTTCTTCCACGCCTCGTACTTCTCTGCGGGGATTCGCACCGTTATCCCGTTCACTGCCGTCGCGTAAATGTACCGCTTCTCCATGTTCGGCTCCTTCCTGCTGCGCGTATTCTGCGCGCAGCTCGTCCATTGTCACCTCTCCTGTCTCGAGGGCAAGGCGGTTGTCAGTTACATACTTGTCAAAGCCGGTCGCCTGCACCTCTGCGCCTGCGATCTGCTGCTTTGCTGCAATATAATCCGTGTTTGGGGCGACCGCCGTTCCGTCAACAGCAGTGTACCCATTCGTTAGCATGTCGTCAAGCACGATCTCGAGTGTTTTTGCCGCTTTGACGTTCTCCTGCCCATTATCGTTGACGATGCGCTGCGCGGCATCAATGATTTGCGTGCGCGTCAGGCCCTCGTCCATCGCCTTGCGCATGGCGGGGGTCTCGAATATCTGATTGTTTCTCTGGTATCCGTTTGCCGTCCGCTGCCGCGCGCCCTTCTGCTGTCCGCGCGAAAGGCTTATATCCGCGATACCGGAGAGCTGCTCTGCCGCCGCGCTGTAATAACTGTGCAGCTCTGGGTGGTCGAACTGGAAAGCGTTCACGTTTCTGCCCGATACGTTTTCCTTTGTGCGGCTGTCAATGTGCTCGCCCGTTCCTGCCGCTTTCTTCGCGTCGTTCTGCCCTGCGACATAGCCTGCATAGGCCGTCTCATTCGTCGGGTTCGGGTTCGCCTTGCCCTCCACGCCCGCATTATAGGCAGGGATAAAGTCCTTCACGTGCTCTGCTGTGTCCTTGCCCTCCTGATACGAGCCGCGGATCGCCTTTCGCCCGCTCTCACCGATCATGCTGTCGTAGCGGGCGAAGAGCTGGTCGGCAATGCCGTTCACGATCTCCGCGTCGCTGCGCGTCTCTGCCTGCGTCTTCGGCAGCTCGGTACGACTGTCATAATAGCGCCCACCTCGGTTGCCGATGGCCTCCACGCCACCGCCGAGCCCACCGAGGATGCCGCCGACGAGGAAGTCGTTCAGAATTTCCGATGCTTCCAGCTCGCTATAGCTCCCGCCAAGCGTCTTCCCGTTATAAATCATCTGCAAAGCAGGCTGAATGAGGTCTTCAATGGTCTCCTCGCCGCCCTCTTCCAGGAACGACAGCGCGATCTTACCCGCCGCGCTGCTGTTGAGCCCTTGCATCGTGCGCTCGATGACATCATCCAAGAAGCCCTTGCCGAACATCTTCTTGAACGGCGCTGCCGCGTTGCCGATCTTCTCGGTCGCCACGCTGAGCGCGCCGCTCGCAAAGCCGTAGTTGACCTGCTGCTCGTGCGTTGCGCCCTGTCTGCGTGCCTCCTGCGCTCCACTGCCCATGCTACGAATGGCCATAGGGAAAAGTGCTGTTCCAAACATAAAGGGCGATAATGCAATATCTTCTGCCATTTGTGTGCCTGCAACACCCGCATCAACGGCAAGCTGCCCGACTTTGCCCAGCCCACTTTTCGCCTTGTTGATATCTTTTGCGCCGCTGTCGGCCAGCCTGTCAGCAGCCTTGTAGATTGCGCCCGCCGTGCGCTCAACCTCGCCGCCGATGCCGTAAGCCTGCCGATACGCGGCCTTGCGCGCTTCCAGATTCGTGATGACGGTGCGTGCCGTTTCGCGCTCGCTCTCGGTGCTGCTGGGGTCTGCCAGCACGTCGCGCTGCGCCTTGATATCCTGATCCCACAGCGCAATTTCTTTCTCAGCTTCGCCGCGGCGCTGCAAGCCGCTTCCGGTCTGCGCCAAACCGACGGCGTTCGTGACACCCGCGCCGTAGGTCTTCGTCGCGCCCTTGAGCGTATTGCTGACGCGCTGCGCGACCGTAGGCGTCTTCACATTCTGCACGTGCTGATTGAAGGCGTTCCCGCTCTGGTAGTTCTTCGCCTCTTGCTGCTGCAAAGCGCCCTTGCCGAGGCCCTGCGCAAGCGCATTCTGGTTCTTCGGCGTCACGACATTCTGCTGCACGGTCGGCTGCTGGCGGAACATCGGAGACGTTGCCTTCTTCTCCTGTTCCGTCATCTTTGGCGTAGAAACAGGCCGATAATAAGTGTAAATCTGCTCCCGCTTGTCTTGCTTTACTCTCGCAGGCTTTTGCGCGGGTGTGTAAGAAGAGGGAGCTGGGCTGCTGACCGCAGCAGCCGCCCCACTTTTTTTCTGATACTCACGATATCCCTTGATAGAATCCAGCTTTTCCTTTTTGATCGGCATAATTTACCTCCGCTTATTCAAGCCATTCGTCCGGGTCATATCCAAAGTGGCTGAACAGATATCGCGCCTCCGCATCCGTCAACTTGCCCTGATCTGCATACACCGCAATCGTGTTTGCAATCGGCGTCTCGCCTTCCTTTGTCCTCTGTCCACGCATCTTTTCGAGGCTTGACATGATCCTTTGCGCGCTGCTGCTGAGTTCGCTTTCATCTATGCCGTTTTCGCGCTTATCCAGCCAGTCTTCATAGCCGTCGTACACGCCGCTCGAAGAGGTAAACCCGAATTTTTTATAGTTGTTGGCAATATAGCTCTTCGGGTAGCCGGACTGATATGCCGCTTCAAACAAGCCATCATAGTCCGCCTCTCTCGGCGGAGCCGTCACGTTGTTGGAGCGTCTTGTGCCGCTTGCCTTCCCCGCCGCTGCCTGCGCGGCCTGCTGCAATTTATACTGCCATTCCGCATTATAGCGTGCGTCCTCGATGGCGTCGCGTTCCTTCTGGTAGTTATAGTTGAGCTTGTCCTGCTGCTTCTGATACGCCAGCGCATCCGCCGCCTGCTGGTCGCCCACCTGATCGCGCGCAAGCTGGTAAAGATAGTTGCGGTCAGCCAGCCAGCGGTTGTAGTTGTTGTCCTCAAGGCCGATGAGCGTATTCAGGTCGGCGCGGTCAGCATTCAAGCCGTCCTGATTCATGCTATAGGCAAGCTGCTGTAATTCGGGAATCTTGTCCGTCATCTGGCTCATCTGGTAGTCGCTCGCCTGTTGGCTCGCTGCCACCGCCGCCGTGGACGGCATCCCGCCCGTCATCACTGCCGCCTTGCCGAGCACATCCTCAGCGCTGCGGTCTGCCTCGCGCGTGTACTGCTTGCGATACTGCTGATAGAGCGGGTCGCTCGCTGCATCATAGGAAAACGGCGTGCGGTTCAGCAGCGCGTCGAGCTTTGCGCTGATCTGCCCGCTCTGATCGTAGTTGTAGTTGCTGTCACCCAGCTTATCGAGCCAGCTTGTGTCAGCCTTTGCAGGGCTCGCGCCCGTGCCGAGTTTGATGTACTCGCTGCCGTCCACGCCGCCGGAATAGTCGTACTTCGCGCGAATTTTCTCCGCCGCGTCGTGCGCCGCCTGCTGGCCCGCCTTGTCTCCCTCGGCATATGCCTTGTTGTATGCCTCGGTATACTTTCTAATGAAGTCGAGATCGCTTTCATCCGTGATTAGAGTCTTGTCCGTATTCTTGTGTTGGAAGTCACTCATCATTTAAGCCCCTACTTTCCGCATTTGGCTTGTTCGGCGCATCGTCCTCTTCACTGCCCTGCAACTCAACCTCGATGATGCAGCTCCCTGTCTTTTCATCTCGGCAGGCGTAAACTTTGTGCTTGTGGCACGTCTGCTGCACGTTGAACTCTGACAAGGTCAATCTCTTTCCAGCTCTTGGTTTTGTACTGGTGCCGGAGACATCGTCACCATATTTTAGAGCCGTCTGCGCAATGATTGCTTCAAGCGCTGTGCTGATTCCCCTAAAATCTGCCGCATCCTGCAAGAGACGCAAATTTAATTCCTGCAATTCTCTGATTTTTTTCTGGCTTCTGCCCAACTCAGATACAAGGCATTTAATTGTTTTTCTTTTACTCATGGGTTCTCCGTTCTTTCGTAGTGCAGCGTCAGCGCCCGGGCGATCGGGCAGCGCCGCCATTCTTCGTTGGCGCAATAGCGCCGCGTATATTCGTCCAGCTCTTCTTTTGGCAGCTTGACTTGCGCACCCTCGCAGTTGAGATAGTCGCGGTAGTCCCGCGAATAGTACGGGCATACGAAAATTCCGCCGCGGTAACCGCTCATGTTGCACCTCGCGTTCGCGTCATTCTGCCTCTGTTTCCTTTTTGTGTGACAAGCGTTTTTCCTTGCATACCATTATCTCCTGTGGTAAAATCAGAATCGACAATTCGAATTCACCACAAGAGCGGTCTTCCCCGATTTGGGGAGGGCTTTTTCATTCGTGCACGAGAACCGTGCCGCTGTCGCTCACGTCCTCGATGGGGCCGCTGTTGATCGTGGCCATCGCATGGACTTCACGGTCGCCGTTACTTAGCTCGACGAGCGCAAGGCAGGCAACAGGGTACGTCTTGCCATCCTCAAATGCGTAACACATATTCGCAGGGGCAGGGATGATCTGAATGATTTTGTCGTTCATGGTTCTTGTCCTTTCCGTTCATAGGCTTAAAGCCTGAAATGTTTATTCATTGCCCGCTCAAACTTGTCTCGGTCATCAGCAGGCAAAAGCGGAATTACACGGTGCTGCATCTCGTCACGCTGGCGATAACGCTCGCGCTTTCGGCGTGCCGGTTTGATTTCCGCCAAGATGTTGGCTGCGATTTCGTAGTTCATGCTGTAACCCTCCCTGTGACCTTGTAGAAGGTCGCGTCAAGGTGTCCGGTCGCGCCGCGCCGGTTCTTGTCGAGCCATAACTCCAACAAAGATGGCGATTCCATGCGGTCATCCGTCTCGCACGGCGGATTGTGTAGCAGTGTCACCGTGTCAGCGTCCTGCTCGATGGCACCCGATTCACGGAGGTTTGCCATTGTAGCCCGAAAGCTGCCGGAACGGTCAGAGGCCGCTGCACGGTTGAGCTGGCACAAGCACAGTACGGGAATATTCAGCCTCAGTGCAAGCAGCTTCAAGGCCCTGCTGTTCCTTGTGGTCGCCTCGTAAAGCGAAAGCCGAGCTTCCGGCGGTTCAAGCAGCCCGAGGTGGTCGAGGATCAGCAGCCCCGGCTTCTCGCGGTAAGCCAATGCCTCCACCTGCCGAACATTCATGCCCGAGCGCCGATTGAACACGATTGGCAGCGCGGAAAGCTCAGTCGTACCCTCGGCAAAACGCATATACTCGTTGTCGGTCAATCTGCCGCCGAACATGAGCCGCGCCGATGACAGGCCCCCAATATTTCCGACAAAGCGGGCGGAACAATCCTCAGCGCTCATTTCAAGTGACAAGCATAATACCTTGACGCCGTTTCTTGCTGCATTGAGCGCGATCTGCAAGGCGAGCGCTGATTTTCCGACCGCCGGTCTTGCACCGATGATGTGCAAGCCGCCATTGATGAAGCCACCGCCGAGCAATTTATCGAATCTCAGAAGGCCCGAGGCCACACAAGGCACTCTGCCGCCGACCTGCTCAGAAACGCGGTATCCGAGCTGTGTGATCGCCGCCGTAAGCGTTTGCGAATCGCCGCGTGTGTTTTCCTCGGCAAGCCGCTGCAAAGCCTCCTGTGCGCGTCCAAGCGCGTTTGTAGGGTCATGCTCGGCGGTCATCAGTTCTTCACCGATCTTTCTCAGGGAACGTGCAAGCGCGGCCTCTTTGACCGCCGTTAAGTACGCGTCGAGGTTCGCAGTGGTAGGCGTCGTGTCCATCAGCCCGGTCAATAGCCTGTCCGTCACGTCGGTGCAGTTGCGTCCCGCTTCCGCTCTGACGGTCAGCACATCAAAGCTGCCGCTTTCCTCGTACTGATGACGCATCGCCCGGAAAACTGCTTGCAGCGGCACGGAGGAAAACACATCATCGGGAAGCTCTGCCGCCTCCGGAAACAACGACGGGTCAATCAGCAGCGAACCGAGTACGCCGTACTCATTGAGAATTGAATCCATGCTCATTCACCTCCATGTGTCCGTCGCTGCGTCGTACTGCCGGGGCGAAGATTCATCTTGTCCCGCATTACTTTGACGCTCCCATGTTCTGACCGCTGCTTTCCAATCGACGATTGGCTTTCCTCTCCCTTGCTTCCACCCATTAGCGGAGTAGAAGTCAAAGAAGCGTTCAGCGTCAACAGTGTTCTTCCGTTCGGTGCAGTACGTCCTAATCTCATCAATCGTTGGGGGAATAAATCGAGGTCGTGGCGGCGTAGCCGCCTTATTCTCCTCACCTGTACTAACCTTACCTAAACTATCCTTACCTAACCTATACTGGGTTGACCGTTGGTTGCCATCTGGTAAACCATCGGTTAACCGTTGGTTGCCGTCGCCCAATTTCACCAGCAAATTTTTGTAAATGCTCGGCTGGTATCGGTCCTTGCGGATCTGATTATTTGTGCTCCAATCCGTGATATAAGCGACCAACTCATCGTTCAGCAGTGACACGAATCCTTTGGAGACGAGCACCCGCAGATCATCATCCGCTGCGCCTGTCGTTCGCATCACTGTAAAGGCTTCTACGACTCCGTCATCATCCGCAGCCATACCGAGATCATAGTAAAGCAAGCGCGACGATGGCGGCATCGTCAGGAAACGAGCCGAGTTGATGACCGACTTTGCGAACATTCTTCGTTCAGCCATTCTGCCACCCCCGCAAGGTCTCCTGCCCGGTCATCTTCAAGAGCGCATCTTCCGCCGCGCGTGAGATTGCCGCGATTTCCCTTGATCTTCTCGACATCGAGTTGATGAAGCGCTGAATGTCAAGCGTGCTCGTCGGCAGAAAATACCCGCTCTTGCAGTCAGACAGAATCAGCTTTCCGGCCTTGCGCTCCG
>ENA-ORLY01004064-ORLY01004064.1-human-gut-metagenome-genome-assembly--contig:-NODE-4064-length-10971-cov-5.672756_pt1 | contig 10971 bp, 9 predicted proteins | sample MGYA00243071_ERZ508832 | MGnify/ENA primary metagenome ERZ508832 (study PRJEB26277, sample SAMN04329777) | human gut metagenome | biome: human-associated habitat | host: Homo sapiens | place: USA...
AAGGTGTGGTTCTACGATATGAAAGCCGACGGCTTCTCGCTGGACGACAAGCGCACCGAGGTGAAGGAAAACGACATTCCAGACATCATCGCCCGGTTCCAGAACCTTGATGCCGAAACGGACCGCAAGCGCACCGAGCAGAGTTTCTTTGTGCCCAAAGCGGAAATTGCCGCCAATGGGTACGATCTATCCATCAACAAGTACAAAGAGACCGAGTATGTGCCGGTGGAGTATCCTTCGACTACGGAAATTCTGGCCGACCTGCATGAGCTGGAAATGGAGATCACCAAGGGTCTGGCAGAGTTGGAGGAGATGGTGTGATGGAAATACAGAAGCTGAAGGATATTTGCTTAACAGAAATAACTGATGGAACACACCAAACGCCAACTTATAGTGAATACGGATACATATTTTTGTCATCGAAAAATGTAACAACACAAAAAATCGACTGGGATAATGTAATGTTCATCCCGGAAAAATTACATGAAGAACTGTATAAGAGAGTTGCACCGCAGATAGATGATATCCTTCTCGCAAAAAATGGCACAACAGGCGTAGCGGCAATTGTTGATAGGGACATTGTGTTTGACATTTATGTTAGTCTTGCATTGATTCGTCCGAACACAGAAATCGTGATGCCAAGATATTTATTATATGCAATCAATAATCCTGTCGTAAAAGGGTATTTTGATTCAAGCCTAAAAGGCATAGGTGTACCTAATTTGCATTTAAAGAACATTCGAGAAACACCAATAAAAATTTATGATTTAGAAACACAGAAAGCAATCGTCGAAAAACTTGATAAAGTCTGTGAGTTAATATCTCTTCGCAAACAGCAACTTGAAAAGCTGGACGAGCTGGTAAAGGCACGATTTGTGGAGATGTTTGGAGAAATTTCTGATAATTCGATGAATTGGGACTGCTTTACTATTGGGAAACTGATTTCAACTATCGAGTCTGGCTGGAGCGGGAATGGAAAGCAACGTGAAAAGCACGCCGATGAAATTGCTGTTCTGAAAGTTAGCGCAGTCACGAAGGGGTACTTTATTCCGACAGAATGCAAGGTGCTGGATGACCAGCACAATATAAAAAAATATGTATATCCGCAAAAGGGAGATATTCTTTTCAGTCGTGCGAATACAAAAGAAATGGTTGGTGCGACAGTTCTCATAAAGAAAGACTATCCAGATTTAATTCTCCCAGATAAATTGTGGAAAATTCGCTTTTGCACGGACGTAAATCCTATTTATATGAAGCATGTTTTGAGTACTACAACTGTACGAAATGCGTTTTCCGCAGCATCCACAGGGACAAGCGGATCAATGTATAACGTCTCTATGGAAAAATTCAAAGGCGTAATAATTCCAGTCCCCCCGCTTTCGGTGCAAAACGAATTTGCTGCCTTTGTAGAGCGTGTAGACCAGCAGAAGCAGACCGTACAGCAGAGCCTTGAAAAGTTGGAACTGATGAAAAAGGCACTGATGCAGGAATATTTTGGGTGACTCCCTCAGTCACCTTCGGTGACAGCTCCCTCTGGGAGGGAGCCTTTATGTGGTGGTAAGGCAAAAGCCTCCCTCTTAGAGGGAGGTGGCACGGCGTTAGCCGTGACGGAAGGAGTGGGACAGCAAAGCCTTGAAAAGTTGGAATTGATGAAAAAGGCGCTGATGCAGGAATATTTTGGGTAACTCCCCCAGTCGCCTGACGGCGACAGCCCCCTCAGAGAGGGAGCCTTTGACGTGGCGGTGCCGAAAAGCCTCCCTCCTAGAGGGAAGTGGCGCGGCCGTGACGGAGGGAGTTCCAGAAAGGAGCGCGTCCAGATGTCATTGCCATATCAAGGAAAATTGATCCCTCGTGCAAAAGAACTGCGCAAGGGCGCAACCAAACAGGAAAATCATCTCTGGTATGATTTTCTGCGTGGCTATCCGATGCGCTTTCAGCGTCAGAAAACGATTGATGGCTTTATTGCGGATTTCTATTGTCACGTTGCAAGGCTGGTCGTGGAAGTGGACGGTTCACAGCATTATGATGAGCAGGGACTGGCATACGACAAAGAACGCTCCGCCATTTTTGCCGAATATGGTGTGAAGGTGATTCGGTTTTCTAATCTGGAAATAGAGCAGAGCTTTCAAGAAGTTTGCAGTGCAATTGATTTGGAAGTCAGAAAGCGGGTTCAGGAACAGGAAGATACTCCCTCACTCAAAGCCAAGCGGCAATGCCAGCACCCTCAGGGAGGGACCCTATGACGTAGAGGTAAGATAAAAGCCTCCCTCTTAGAGGGAGGTGGCACGGCGAAGCCGTGACGGAGGGAGTTTCCCTGTGAGCACCATGATTCTGGTGAAAGTTCTGAAATACATGTCGAAATTTGCGTCCTTTTGTATAAAACATTGAAATACCATAAGGTATGTGCTACAATGAGGAAAAATATGGTATTTCGACGATGCGAAAGGAGCACATACGATGAACCAGTTCTACGATCAGATGTTTAATCCTGCCTATGTAAACAAAAATTTTTATCAATCGATTCCGCCGCAGGCAATGTGGCAGTATCAGCAGAGCCAAAATGCAGAGGTTCAAAAAGCTGTGAAAGCAACACATGATTTATGTGAGGCTGCGAATAAGATGGATGTGGCACATCAACAACAGGCATTTTGTGCGTGTTTGGCAGTATTGGCCGCAGAATTGGGATGGAATGGTTAAAAATGGAATACGAATGGCTAAAAATACGTTTTGAAGTGCAAAAGTACAAGACAGTAATTATAGTTTTATGTGGCATATTTGGATTGATGGCACTGATTTATTACGGCGTACGAGGAATGATACCTCAAATGCCTGTAGAAGATGGTAGCTTTAGTGCACTGCTAGGTGCGCTTGTCGGTGGCTTTTTCTCTTTAGCTGGCTCAATTGGTGTTGCAAAGATGCAGCAAAAATCGCAGAGAGAAATTTTGAAAAAGAATACTATCTATAAACCGTTGTATGATGAACTTATGCAAAATATAGAGATTCTAGAGAATGAAAACAGATACCCGTCTTTTGTATGGGCGGACTTTATGCATGATACATTACAAAGAAGTCCTGCTTATGGTGTGTGGAACCGAATAGAGAGAGATCATCGACTTCTAGACGTTCCAGAATCAATAGAGAATAAAATGAGCTTGATGGAAAGTACAATTGCAGACTATCTAAATCTAAGAATAACGGCTGGAAAAGCAATCCAATCCGAGTGTGATAAAATCCTTTCAAAACATGGAAAAAGTACTTGCGCGTATAGAAATGCAGGTGAAAATATTATAGAAAATATTTTAAGTGAAAACGTTTTTTCGCAAATCAATATTCGACGGATAAGAAATTTTACAATGAGGTCCGATAGTGAACAGTCCGATGGGGATGAGGATATTTTAAAAGAAATTTGTATCGGTTGTCAGAATCTTCAAGAAGTATGTGCTTTGAAAAAGGCAAGAGAGCGATGGTATGTATTGCAGAAAGAAACGATAGATGATTTAGCAATGCGTATTAAATTTATTACCATGAAATATGAGGGATAGAGTGTGTTTGGAAACGATAAAGATGAAATCAAACGTGTAATTATGTATCACCTGAATCAAAAACCAGATTTGAAGTATTATATAAATAATTCATATATTGATGAACTAATAGATCTGCTTATTGAAGGTATTAGCGACGCAGTGGCGCGTAATACAGAAAATGTTCTGCAAGAACTGGAAAGAAGTCAGAAAGAAAGATAAAAAAATCGAAAGGAGCCCTCCTTATGTCCAACTTCTCCTATCTCTCCACCCGCCCCGAATATTCCCTCTTCGCCAATTCTGCCATCGAGGCCGAGAAAGTGTTCTCCACCTCCCCGGCGATGTGCGCGGTGGGGTGCCGGAAGGCGTTGGAGCTGGCGGTGAAGTGGGTATATGCGGCAGACAAAACCATCACGATGCCCTACAAGGACAACCTGCAATCCCTGTTGCACGAGCCGAGTTTCCGGTTCGCAGTGGACCGCAATGTGTGGAGCGTGCTGCCCAGCATCGTGAAGGCGGGCAATCTGGCGGTACATACAGGGCATAGTGTGTCGGCGGCGGATGCAGTGTTCAGCCTGCGGGGGCTGTTCGACTTCATCCAGTGGGTGGATTACTGCTACGGCACGGACTATGTGGAGCGCTCCTTTGATGAAACAGCCATCCCCGGCGAGAAAGTGGCGCTGGACGAAAAGAAGATCCGGGAGCAGGAAAGCCTGCTGACCCAGAAGGATGCTGAGCTGGAAGCGTTGCGCAAGCAGGTGGAGAGCCTTTCGGCGGCGTACACGGCCAGCAAACAGCAGAACCAGCAGAGCCGCAGTTTCACCGCCGCCGACCTGACCGAGGCCGAGACGCGGCGGAAGATCATCGACATCGACCTCAAGGCCATGGGCTGGAAATTCACCGGGCCGGATGCCGATGTGCGCACCGAGTACGAAGTGGACAACATGAACGGCGTGCTGGGGCAGAAGGGCTATGCGGACTATGTGCTGATGGGCAAGGACGGCTTGCCGCTGGCGGTCATTGAAGCCAAGCGCAGCACCAAAGACCCCAACATCGGGCGCAAGCAGGCTCAGCTTTATGCAGACTGTCTGGAGCAGAAGTTTGGCCGCCGTCCGATGCTGTTTACCACCAACGGCTACACCACCTATTTCTGGGATGAGCAGAGCGGCCCGCAGCGTGCCGTGAGCGGGGTGTTCTGCAAGGACGATCTGCAGAAGCTGATGAACCGCCGCACCGAGAAAAAGCCGCTGGACACCATCGAAATTGACGATAAAATCACCGACCGCTACTATCAGAAAAACGCCATCCGGGCAGTCTGCGCCCATATTACGCAGGGCTTCCGGCGCAATCTGCTGGTCATGGCAACGGGCACAGGCAAGACCCGCACCGCATCCAGCCTGACCGATGTGCTGAGCCGGGGCGGTCATGTGACCAACGTGCTCTTTCTGGCGGACCGCACCGCGCTGGTCAAGCAGGCAAAGGACGACTTCAAAAAGTATCTGCCCGACCAGTCGCTGTGCAACCTGTGCTCCTCTAAGGACGATAAGGCCGCGCGCATCGTGTTTTCCACCTATCCCACCATGCTCAACGCCATCGACAACGCCAAGACCAAGGACGGCGTGCCGCTGTTTTCGCCCGCCCACTTTGACCTTATCATCGTGGACGAGAGCCACCGCAGCATTTTCAAGAAATACCGCGCCATTTTTGATTATTTCGATGCGATTCTGGTGGGTCTGACCGCCACCCCGAAAACCGATGTGGACCGCAACACCTACGACTTTTTCGAGATGGAACACGGCATCCCCACCTACGCCTACGATTACGACACGGCGGTCTACACCGACCATGTGCTGGTGCCTTACTACAACTACGAGGTCAAGACGAAATTCACAGAAGAGGGCATCCACTACGACCAGCTTTCACCGGAGGATAAGGCCCGCTACGAGGACGATTTTGCCGAGGACGACACCCTGCCCACCTTTATCCCATCCGAAAAGCTGAATAAGTTCATCTTCAACGCCAACACCGTGGACACGGTGCTGCAAGACCTGATGGAACGCGGCATCCAGACGGCAGGCGGCGACCGCATCGGCAAGACCATCATCTTTGCCCAGAACAAGCGCCATGCGGAGTTTATCCGGGAACGCTTTGGCAAGCTCTACCCGCAGCTGGAGACCCAGTACCCGGGATTCATCCAGCGGGTGGTCTGCGATGATGCCTATGCACAGTCCATCATTGACGACTTCAAACAGCCGGACAAGCCGCCGTTTATTGCGGTCTCGGTGGATATGATGGACACGGGCATTGATGTGCCGGAGTGCGCGAATCTGGTGTTCTTCAAAAAAGTACGCAGCAAAACGAAGTTCTGGCAGATGATTGGCCGTGGTACACGGCTCTGCCCGTCCCTTGCCTGCGTGGATGCCATCGACGGCGAATATACGGGCAAACGGCGGTTTCTGATTTTCGACTACTGCGGCAACTTTGAATTTTTCCGTCAGAAACCCAACGGCTACGAGAGCGCGGACACCAAAAGCCTGTCCGAGAGCATTTTCTGCAAGCAGGTGCGCATTGCCGCCGCGCTGCAGGATGGAGCCTATGGGGACGAAAACTACCAGAACTGGCGCAAGATCTTAACGGAGACCTGCCGTGCCGAAGTGGGAGCGCTGAATCCGGAGCTGGTATCCGTGCGGCTGCACCGACAGGCCGTGGAACACTATCAAAAGCCGGAAGCCTTTGTCAGCCTGACCGAAACGGACAAGGGTACTCTGATGAAAGAGGTGGCACCGCTCATCTCGCTGGACGATAAGGACGAGGCCGCCAAGCGGTTCGATAACTTTGTGTATGGCTTGCTGCTCTGTGAACTGGAAGGTCTGCCGGGGCTGGGCCGCGCCCAGAAACAGCTGCGCAGCACAGCGGCATTGCTGGAAGGGAAAGCTACCATCCCGCAGGTGCAGGCAAAGCTGCCCCTCATCCGGGAGGTGCAGACAGACGAATTTTTGACCTCGCATGATCTGCTCCGCTTTGAGGAAATGCGGCAGGAACTGCGGGAGCTTATCAAGTTTCTGGTGGAGGGCGGCGAGGGGCAAAAGCCTGTCTACACGGCCCTTGCCGACCCGGTACTGGAACAGACCGAGGGCAAAACGCTGGATTCCGGCTACGATTTCGGCGAGTACCGGGAACGTGTGAACCGCTACATCATGGAGCACCGCAGCGATACGCTGGCCATCCACAAGTTGACCCAGAACATTCCGCTTTCCCGGGGCGACTATACCGAGCTGGAACATATCTTTACCTGTGAGCTGGGCAGCAAAGAGGACTATGCACGGGAGTTTCGGGATACACCCTTTGGTCTGCTGGTGCGTAAAGTGGCAAAGCTGGACCACGATGCTGCCATGCAGGCATTTTCCAAGTTCATCAACGACGAATCGCTGAATGCAAAGCAGATCGCGTTCGTGCAGAAGGTCATTCATTACATCGAGCAGAACGGTTATGTGGAAAGCAAAGCGGTTCTGATGAAACCACCCTTTGACCAGCCCATTCTGTTTACCCGCCTGTTTGATGGCAAAACAGGGAGTGAACTGATGGATACGATCAATTCGGTGAAAGAGAATGCCACCCATGTGACTGCATAAAGTAGTGGAATGTACTGATAAAAAACGGTATAATTCAGGACTATCGAAAAATGAATATCCTGCAACGCAGTATGGCAAGTCAGGGAATTTTGAACGATACGCAAACGACTCTGGCTGATTACCTGATGAGCATCGCACAAATTTCCGTGGAGGATGCCGGAGCGATTTATATCGAGTTGAGCAGCATCCGCGGAAATTTTATGGCAAACATCATTCTGCACATGATTGAAAATTATCACTTCCTGCCTGATATGGCGTGGAAACTGAAAAACAAACAAGCACTGGTGGAAAGCGTAATTGCAAATGAACAGCTGGAGCCTTCCATTACGTTGTCCATCAAAGATGTGTATGATGACCTTGTCAACAGCAAACTGGATATGATCGAGGGCTTCGTGCCGATCTCTGCCATCCAGTATGATGCTAAGATGCAGGAAGCAGAAAGACTTTAAGGGGAGTGCGACTTGTAGGATTGCTTTAAATTATCGAGTTAATCCGCAGGCTGAATAGATTCACTCGAATCGAATGAAAACGAAAAAATGCCCGCTCACCGTGGAGATCCGACTCCATCGGTGGGCGGGCATATCCAATAAAACACCAGGATACGATTATGTTTTTCGTACTTCAGCTGGGATCTTGTTCTGGCTCAGATATCCCACAGGGAGGGCGCAGAGGTGGAAACTGCGGCGGCACCTGCGCGCATGGCGGCCATGACGTCGGCTTTGTCCCGCAGCAGGCCGCCTGCAATGACAGGCACCTGTGTGCGGGCGCTGATCTCGGCGATGACCCGAGGCATGATGCCGGGAAGGATCTCGACAAAATCCGGCTTGCCCTGCTCCAGCTGACCGGACAGGCTGGTCAGCGAGAGGGAATCCAGGATGAATGCCCGCTGGACGGTCAGCAGGCCGCGGTGGCGCGCCCGGCGGATCAGGGTCGGGCGGGTGGAGATGATGCCGTCCGGGTGGCACAGGGCGTTGAGGGAGTCCACCGCGATCTCCCGCGACGAAAGGCCGTCCACAAGGTCGATGTGAACCACGGCCAGTTTTCCGGCATCATGTATGCGGTGCACAAGCCCGTCTACGGTGAGCAGGGTGCTTGCCAGCAGAAAAATAGTACTGCAGGGCGAGGCCAGCGCAGCAGTCAGGGCTTCGTCCGTTTTCACAGCGGCGATCACCGGTTCGTCCAGCAGGGTTTCAGCAAGAGGATGCATTGGGTAAGACTCCTTTCGAGCCAGATTTACAGAGATAGGGAGCAATCAGAAGATACGGCCCTTTCAGAAAACTCTAAAAGGGCCGCACCATGCGTAAACCAAGTTTATAAAAAATTGAGGGGTTTGTAAAGAGGATTAAAGAGGCATTATTTATGTGCCTGCACGGCTGCATTATTTTTCTTCAGCAGTACAGCGCATGCTATGGTAACTACAAAGCCGATCGCGATCAGTGCGTAGACCAGAGCAGTGCCAGCGTACTGTGTTCCGGGGGTGTGCACGCGAATCTCGCAGATGCCCCACTCGCTGACAGCTGCAAGAACGCCGCAGAAGATGCCGCCAAGGTAGGGATTGCCTGTGTGCTGGTACAGGAGACGACAAATCAGGATCGCAACAAAGATGAAGCCGGGCAGCGCATACACTGCAGTTGCGGCAGAAGCCAGACCGCCGAACATCGGGTTCGAGCCGGTAGCCTTGAAGATGCCGTAAACGTAGCAGAGGACGAACAGAGTGGGAACCGATGCGATAAAGCTGATCAGAAGGTTAGAAAGCAGCTTGTTTTTGCCGAGCGCCGTGCTAAAGTTAAAACTGTTGACGCTGATGGACATGACAATGTAGTACACGAGATACATGGGTACAACAAGGAGCATACCCGGGATGCGGTTGGCTCCAAACTTCATAAAGCCCCAGTAAACGATCAGGAAGTTCACATCCACAAAATAGTCGACGGCAAAAACCATCAGGATCAGGGCAAAGACTGCAAGCAGGGCCGCGCCGATGGATTTGAGGAGTGCATGCCCGGAAATAGCGATGCCGGTATTCCGGAAGGAGAAACCGTGTTTTTTGCCGTAGGCCATGTACCACACCGTGCACAGAACAAGAGTCAGTGCGCCGCACAGCAGAGAGATCAGGCCGTGGTACGCAGGGTTGGCCGAGTGGAAAAGTGCATCACGGTAAGATGCCAGTCCCTGCTTGTTCAGGAATCGAATAATGAGGATGGACAGGACGGCACTGATGATCTGGATGCCCCAGAACCATGCAACTGCGTTCTTATCGCCAACTGGGCGAAGGTCCTGCTCGCCATTGTCGGCACACTGGAATGTCTTGACGGAGCTGACCAGCCAGACCATCAGAGACCCGGCAAACAGCAGCAGACCGGACAGGGCGATGATCTTGAAGATGTTCCAGATGGTATAGGTGTAGCTGCTGGCGCTCAGAGCAGTGCTAGTGGGCATAACACGGTTAAAGAAGGTCAACACACGGTTCATGACCAGCGGGGACCACCAACCAGCCATATGCGTCTCGTTAGAAACAAAGATCTGGCGGCTTCCGGTCTTTCCGCCGTAATCCTGCTCATAAACGGTCTCTGCCACGCGCTGTTCACTGGTGGTTGCGGGGTCGATACCGAAATACAGGAAGGACTGTGCACTGTTGTTGATCACATATTCTGCCGGGCTGGAAAGGTTGGCTGCATACTTGTTGGCGTCGTTGGAATAGGTACCGTTATCATTAGCTTTTTCCGAGAAGAAGAACTCGTCGTTCTTGTCTGCGAGAACTGCGACATCTCGGGCACCGTAAACATCGGTGTAGCCCTCGCTGTTACGCACGATGGGATCGCTGTGGATCAGGAAAATGGCCTTGACAACATTCAGACTGTCGTTATCGCACTGCAGTGCTTCGCCAGCTGCCTTGCCACCGCGGGAGTAGCCCAGCAGCGAAACTCGGTCGGTATCAACGTAGGGCAGAGTCACGCCGTAGCGTACCGCATCATAAAGGCCGCGGCCCTGGGTGAGCCATTCGGAGTCCGGCAGAGGTTCGCTTTCGCCCATGCCGTACATATCCACGCCGATCGCAACATAGCCGCGGCGGGCGAGCTCAATGCAGTAATGCTGCATTTCTTCTTTGTTGTTGTTTCCGCCATGCTGTACAAAAATAGCGGGCGCAGGCGTTTCAGCGGTGGCGTTTTCCGGAATATAAACATCCATCGCAAGGGTATGACCGGATTCGGATTCAATGGTAACGTTCCGGATGGTCGTTTTGCCGGAGTTCGTCTGTAAAATGAAAGAACCGGCAATGCCTACGATGATGAGCGCGATGCTGACGATGAGACTGATCAGCGGCCTTGAAAGTTTTTTCTCGTTCATATGGGGAACCTCCTTTTTGAATCTGATTTTTCCGTAATAAAAATGGGGACACACTGCATCTGGACGATACAGTGCATCCCCATCTCACTTCTCTTGGGATGCTTCTAGTATAGCGTTTTGTAACAAAATGTCAATAGAAAATAAACAATTAAAAAATATTTTGTGCGCGAACCATAAAGCTGGGCGAAAACTATCAATGCTCTGCCCAGTCGCAGCTGCGGCCCACAGCCTTGTGCCAGCCGGAGAGCAGACGGGTGCGCTCAGCCTCGTCCATCTGCGGGGCAAAGGTCATGTTGCAGTGCCACAGGCTGCGGATCTCGTCCCGGTCCTTCCACACGCCGGTGGCAAGGCCCGCCAGATAGGCAGCGCCCAGAGCAGTCGTTTCCCGGATGGCCGGGCGCAGCACGGTCTTGTTCAGGATGTCAGCCTGGAACTGCATCAGGAACTGGTCGCGGGAGGCACCGCCGTCC
>ENA-ORLY01004069-ORLY01004069.1-human-gut-metagenome-genome-assembly--contig:-NODE-4069-length-10956-cov-7.285137_pt1 | contig 10956 bp, 10 predicted proteins | sample MGYA00243071_ERZ508832 | MGnify/ENA primary metagenome ERZ508832 (study PRJEB26277, sample SAMN04329777) | human gut metagenome | biome: human-associated habitat | host: Homo sapiens | place: USA...
GGAAAAGAAGGGGGAGAAAAGGGGCGCTGGGTTACGGTTTGGTGCGTCCTGCCTCTGAATTCAGGCAAGTCCCAATGTTTCAGGCGTCGTTCCACACGAGACTCACCCTACGGGCGTCTTGGTACGCGCCGCCTGATACGCGGGTTCCAAATTTGCAACTAGTTGCCGTAGAACAATTGCCATCAATAGAAGGTGCGGTGGAGATCCGGATGGATTTCACCTTCTTGCGTGGTAGTTTGTAGGGGCGGGGCTCTGCTCCGCCCGTTGTTCCGATGAAACCAGCACCCACGGGCGGAGCAGAGCCCCGCCCCTACAGAACGTACCATCCAAGTCTCTCCTCCCAGAGGAGGTGTTGGGCTGCTTGCCCTCAGCTCTCTTTTGGCGCTGCCGGGCCGGGGGTTTGGGCGCGGCGGAGGGCTTCGAGGCCGAGGAGCAGGCAGATGCCGAGGATGAAGCCGAGCCAGTCAAAGCTCTGCAGGCTGACGGGCGGCTGCGGGGCGTCCAGCCCGGCCGGGCCCATGACGATGGCGTAGAGCGAGCCCGCCATCAGCCCCAGGATCAGCCAGTCCATCTGGCTGCGGTATTTTCTGAGCGCGGCGCGGATGGCGTGGATGGAAAGTCCGATCCCGGCGATCACGCCGAGCCCCAGCGCGATCAGCCCGGGCATGACCGAGAGATCCAGCCCCAGAAACGCCTTGATCGCCCCGATGGCGGGCAGGTACACGCCCGCGATGAGCAGGAGCGTCGAGCCGGAGATGCCCGGCAGCACCATCGCGGTGATGGCGACGGCGCCGGAGACGAAAATGTAGCCCAGCATCCAGACCGGCGCGCCGGCAAAGCGGATGGCGACGCCCGCGGCGTTCGTCCGCAGCAGCGTCAGAAGCACGACGAGCAGCAGGCCGAACAGGGCGAAGGGGCAGTTGCGGGCCTGCCCCTGCAGCACGCGCCGCTCCGCCCGGATGACGAACGGGAACGAGGCCAGCGTCAGCCCCAGAAACAGGCTGCTCATAAAATAGACCTGCGACGCAAACAGCTCCGCGAGCGCGGCCACGCTCGCGACCATCCCCGCGACCCAGCCGAGGCCGAGCTGCAGAAGATAGCGGACGGCGGCTCTGCGTGCGTCCTTGTCCGTCCCGAACAGCTGATGCAGCGCGTCAAGAAACCGGTCGTAAAAGCCCAGAATAAATGCGATCGTTCCGCCGGATACGCCGGGGACGCTGTCGGCCAGCGCCATACAGAACCCATGAAATGCTGTCAGAACCATAAAGGCTGCTCCTTCCCGGCGGCCTTGCCGCCGTGTGATCGATCTTATGGATCAAGGATAGACCACACATTTAAAAAGCAGATAAAGGATTTTCAAACAGAGTTTAAACTGCGTCCGTGCGCAGCCGGTAGCCGACGCCCCAGACGGTCTGCAGGAGCTTCGGGCTGGCCGGGTCGTCCTCGAGCTTTTCGCGGATGCGGCCGATGTGGACGGCGACGGTGATGTTGTCGCCCATTGACTCGAGACCCCAGATCATCTCATACAGATCCTCCCGGCTGAACACCTGCCCCGGGTGGCGCATGAGAAACAGCAAAAGCTCGTATTCCCGGTTCTTGAGCGGGAGCTCCACACCGTTTTTGAAGATCTGCCGCGCGTCGAGCTTTGCCGTGAGCGGGCCCGCGGTGAGTACGGCCGGCTCGGCCGGCGACGGCTGCAGCCGCTCCACCTGCGCCAGATGCGCCTTCACGCGTGCGACGAGCACGCTCGGGGAAAACGGCTTTTTGATATAGTCGTCCGCGCCGCTTCATCCTTCGCCACGCCGTCGAGCAGCCCCTCCGTGTAGGCGCGGATGGAGGTCAGCGGGCTTTTGAGGTCGTGCGACATGCCCGCGATCAGCTCCTGCCGCTGCTGCTGCTGCTGGCGGCTCTGCGCGTCGAGCGAGGCTTTGAGCCGCGCGGCCATGGCGTCCACCGCGTCGCACGCGGGCTTGAATTCATCCTCGGCCGTATAGCCGATGGGGCTTTCCAGATCGCCGCCGCGGATGCGTTCGACGCCGGCCACCAGCGTCTGCAGCGGCGCGGAGATGTGCCGGAACAGGCTGCACGTCAGGTAGAAGTTCGTAAACGCGACCGCGGCCAGCAGCGCCAGGATCACCGTCCCGGCGTAGATGGCGGCGAGGGCCCTCGCACCGGCGAACGCCGTCTCCAGCTGCTCGCCGGTCTCATGCAGGGCCGCGAACGACAGCCCCAGCCGGGGCAGCCACACCCGCTCGAGAAGCAAAAGCGCAAGCCCGCCGCCGAGCAGCAGCAAGACCGCCGCGATCGCGACAGGGATCAGGATCATCACAAGATTCGAGCGCGCAAGGCGCCTGCGGATCGTCATAAAAACGCACCTCCGGCCATTTTGCTGCGACCAGTATAGCATATCCCGGGCCGAAAGTTAAAACTGTTTTGAAACAATCCGTGCCGGGCGGGAAAACTGCCGGTTTTTCCGCAAAGAGACACCGGAAAACCGGCGATTCGACGTATTGACAATTTTTCTGCCCGTGTTATAATGTGGCTGTCTGAAAAAAATATAAAATTGTAGCGTCTGGGTGTCCGCCGAGAGGCGGGTGAAAAGGGAATCCGGTGTGAATCCGGAGCGATGCAGTCACTGTGTACGGGAGCTGGACTGTAAAAACCACTGGGAGACCGGGAAGGGCAGGGCAGCGATGATCAAAGTCAGGAGACCTGCCCAGACGTGGAATTTCAATTCCGCTGTCTACGGATTGACCTTCCTGCAAGTTTGTAAGCATTTTCGCCCTTTTTCCGGGGCGGAGCGCGGACATACGATACGGTTAGGGAGAACGGCTGCGGAGACGCAGCCGTTTTTTAGCGTCAGCTGACAAGAGCCCACATGGTTTTCCCGGGCCTGAACAGCAGCTGGCGTCGTTATCCTCGTTGATGGGCGTCAGCCCATCTGCCTCGTCTGCCTTGCCATCTGCCGTCCATGCTCCGGGAAAACTCGAAGACCCACCGGGCGCTCCGGCGCGTTTTTGTAAGGCAGAGAATGCAATCTTGCTGATGCAAGTTAAGGACGATAACGTAACGAAAGGCGGGCCGGAACGTCCGGCGGGCATGTGTGCTCTTGCCAACTGACGCTATATTTCTTTCAGAACATTTTTGAAAAGAGGTAGATCCCCATGAAAAAGACCATCGCACTCCTGCTCGCAGCCGTGATGCTGCTGAGCCTGCTTGCTGCCTGCAGCAAGACCGAAGCACCCGCACAGGAAGAGACCCCCGCCGAAGAACCCGAAGCAGCCGCACAGGAAGAGACCCCCGCCGAAGAACCCGAGCAGCCCGCCGAGGAGCAGCCCTCGCAGGAAGAACTCGATCAGGAAGCCGCCGACAACGTCGCCGCGCTCATCGACGCCATCTACGTGCAGGAGCGCACCGATGACACCGACGCGCAGTGCGAAGCGGCCGAGGCCGCGTGGGACGCGCTGACCGACGCGCAGAAGGAACTCGTCGAGGGCGAGGAAGCCAGCCCCGAGTACTTCGGCCGCGACACCGGCGACGCCTCGCTGGATGACGCCCGCAACCAGGACGAGATCGGCGAAAATGAGCTGCTGGTCGTCTCCTTCGGCACGTCCTTCAACGACAGCCGCGTGGCCGACATCAAGGGCATCGAAGACGCCCTGCAGGCCGCGTACCCCGACTGGTCCGTCCGCCGCGCCTTCACCGCGCAGATCATCATCAACCACATCCAGGCCCGTGACGGCGAGAAGATCGACAACATGACCCAGGCGCTCGACCGTGCGGTCGCCAACGGCGTCAAGAACCTTGTCGTCCAGCCGACGCACCTGATGCACGGTGCGGAGTATGACGAGATGTGCGAAGCCATCGAGGCATACAAGGATCAGTTTGAATCCGTCTCCATCGCAGAGCCGATGCTCGGCGAGGTCGGCTCCGACGCCACCGTCATCAACGCCGACAAGGAAGCTGTCGCCAAGGCCATCACCGCCGCTGCCGTCTCCGAGGCCGGCTTTGAGAGCCTCGAGGCTGCCAAGGACGCCGGTACCGCCTTCGTCTTCATGGGCCATGGTACCGCGCACGTCGCCAAGGTCACCTACAGCCAGATGCAGGCCCAGATGCAGAACCTCGGCTATGAGAACGTCTTCATCGGCACCGTCGAGGGCGAGCCGGAGGAGACCTCCGCAGAGGCCGTCATCGAGGCCGTCAAGGCTGCCGGTTACACCAACGTCGTCCTGCGCCCGCTGATGGTCGTTGCCGGCGATCACGCCAACAACGATATGGCTGGTTCCGACGATGATTCCTGGAAGACCATGTTTGAGGCTGCCGGCTTCACCGTCGACTGCCAGATCCACGGCCTCGGCGAGATCGCCGATGTCCAGGCGCTCTACGTTGCCCACACCAAGGCTGCGATCGACGCGCTGAACGCATAAATATCCTGATCACCCGGCTCCGGGGCGGCAGCGGCCGCCCCGGAGCGAACTGCGCTCTATGGAGGAGATCCCAATGAAAAAGCTGATCGCACTTGCCCTGTCTGCGCTGCTGCTGTTTGCCCTGCTGACCGGCTGCGCACAAAAAGAGGCCGAGCCTGCCGCCGCAGAGCCGGCGCAGCCCGCCGCCGAAGCCCCCGCGGACGAAGAAGCTTCCGCAGCCGAGCCTGCCGAGGAGCCCGCGGAAGAACCGGCTCCCGCCAAGCCCGCCCTGCCCGACGGCGTCTATACCGCTGAATTCGACACCGACAGCAGCATGTTCCACGCGAACGAGGCCTGTGACGGCAAGGGCACGCTGACCGTCAAGGACGGCAGCATGACCATCCACGTCAGCCTCGCGTCCAAGAGCATCGTCAACCTGTTCTATGGTCTGGCCGAGGATGCGCAGAAGGACGGCGCGGAGCTCCTGCAGCCCACGACCGACACCGTCACCTATTCCGACGGCCTGTCCGACGAGGTCTACGGCTTCGACATCCCCGTCCCCGCGCTGGATACGGAGTTTGACGTCGCCCTCATCGGCAAGAAGGGCGTCTGGTACGACCATAAGGTCTCCGTCACCGACCCCGTTCCCGCTGCGGAAGCCGGGAAGACCGTTCAGGACCTCGGCCTGGCCGACGGCGTCTACACGGCCGAGCTCACATTCGCGGGCGGCTCCGGCAAGGCGCAGGTCCTTTCGCCCTGCACCCTGACCGTGCAGGACGGCGCGGCCACCGCCGCGATCGTCTGGAGCAGCAGCAAGTATGACTATATGCTGGTAAACGGCGAACGCTATGACGTGTTGTCGACGGAGCCCGGCTCGACGTTCGAGATCCCCGTCGAGGCCTTTGACACCGACCTGACCGTCATCGGCGACACCACCGCCATGAGTACGCCCCACGAGATCGAATACACCCTGAACTTCTCGTCTGCCAGCCTGCAGGCGGCGGACGAATGAAGCCGCGGATCCTTGCGCTGCTGCTGGCGCTTTTGATGCTGTGCGGCTGCGCCGCCCCGCAGAAGGCCCCGGCCGAGCAGCCTGCACCGGAGCAGCCCGCGGCCATAGTCACGTGGGACAGCCTGACGTTTGACCGCGCGCTGCCCCTCTCCTACGCCGAGCAGTTCACGGTTTCCTACGCGGGCGAGGACTATACGCGCATCACCATCGGCGAGGATCAGACGTTTCTGCTCGTGGCCGAGGGTGCGCCGGTCCCGGCGGGCGTGCCGGAGGACGTGACCGTCCTGCAGCAGCCGCTGGACCATATCTATCTCGTCGCCACGGCGGCGATGGACTTTTTCCGGGCGCTTGACGCCGTGGACCGCATCGCGCTCAGCGGCCAGAAGGAATCGGACTGGTACATTGACGAGGCGAAAGCCGCCATGCAGGCCGGGACCATGGTCTACGCCGGAAAATATTCCGCGCCCGACTATGAGACCATCCTGGCAGAAGGCTGCGATCTTGCGATCGAAAACACCATGATCTATCACACGCCGGGGGTCGTCGAGCAGCTGGAGTCGGTCGGCGTGCCCGTGCTTATCGAGCGCTCGAGCTACGAATCGGACCCCCTCGGCCGCATAGAATGGCTGAAGCTCTACGGCGCGCTGGTCGGCAAGGAAGATGCGGCCTGCGTGGCCTATGACGCGCTGCTGCAGGATCTGCAGCCCGTGCTCGCGCAGGAGCCGGCGGGCAAGACCGTCGCCTTCTTCTACATCACCTCGGCCGGCGCGGTCAACGTGCGCAAATCCGGCGATTATATCGCCAAGGCCATCCGGATGGCGGGCGGCGACTACGTCTCGTTCGACGAGAGCGGCGAGGAAAACGCCCTCTCGACCATGACCATCCAGATGGAATCGTTCTACGACGCCGCGGCGGACGCGGACGTGCTCATCTACAACAGCACCATCGACGGCGAGCTGGACTCGCTGGACGCCCTGCTGGCCAAAAGCCCGCTGCTCGCGGACTTTAAGGCCGTGCAGACCGGCAATGTCTGGTGTATCACCAAAAACTTTTATCAGGAATCGCTCGCGCTCGGCGATCTGATCCTCGACGTCCACGCCGTTCTGAACGACAAGGACGCGGGCGATCTGCGGTTCCTGCGGAAACTATCATAATACAGGAGGAGCAGTATGGAAAAGACCCGGAGACTACGGACATGGGGCGGTTTTCTGCTGCTCCTTCTGCTGCTTTTGATTTTTTTGATCTGGAACATCCTCGCGGGGAGCGTCCGGCTCCCCGCGTCAGAAATATGGACGATCCTGCAGGGCGGGGGAGAGCTCTCGCAGCGCAGGATCCTGCTGCAGATCCGCCTGCCGCGGCTGCTGGCGGCGCTGATCCTCGGCGGGGCTCTATCGGTCTCGGGGTATCTGCTGCAGACGTTTTTTCATAACCCCATCGCCGGCCCCTTCGTCCTCGGCATCTCGTCCGGCGCGAAGCTGACGGTGTCGGTCACCATGGTCACGCTGCTCAGCCGGGGGCTGGTGTCCACGCCGGCAGTGCTGATCGCGGCGGCGTTCGCGGGCGCGATGCTCTCGATGGGCTTCGTGCTGGCGATCTCCAGGAAGGTCCGGCGCATGAGCCTGCTCGTGGTCTGCGGCGTCATGATCGGCTATATCTGCACGGCGCTGACCGATTTCATCGTCACCTTCGCCGACGATTCCAACATCGTGAACCTGCACAACTGGTCGCTCGGCTCGTTCTCCGGCATGAGCTGGGAGAACGTGCGGACCATGGTGCTGGTCTGCGGCGCGGCGCTGGTGCTGGCCTTTTTCCTCTCGAAGCCCATCCGGGCCTACCAGCTGGGCGAGGTGTACGCGCAGAACATGGGCGTCCACCTGCGCGCGTTCCGCACGGCGCTGATCTTGCTCTCGAGCGTCCTGTCCGCCTGCGTGACGGCGTTCTCCGGGCCCATTTCCTTTGTCGGCATCGCCGTGCCGCACCTCATGAAATCCCTGTTCGGGACGGCCGAGCCGCTCATCCTCATCCCGGCGTCCTTCCTCGGCGGCGGCGCGTTCTGCCTGCTCTGCGATCTGATTGCCCGCACGGCCTTCGCGCCGACCGAGGTCAGCATCAGCTCCGTGACGGCCGTGTTCGGCGCGCCCATCGTCATCTACATGATGATCCACAGAAAGGCGGGATAACATGGAAGCCTATCTGCAGACAGAAGACCTTGCCGTCGGCTATCAGGGCAGGACCCTGATCGGCGAAATTTCACTTGCCGTGCAGCGCGGGAGGATCGTCACGCTCATCGGCCCGAACGGCTCCGGCAAGTCGACCATCCTCAAGACCATCGCCGGGCAGCTGCCGCGCATCGGCGGCGCCGCGTATTTGGACGGCGAGGAGCTGCGCGCGCGCAGCCGCAACGCCATCGCCCGCCGCATGGCCATCCTCATGACCGCCCGCATGGACCCGGAGCTCATGACCTGCCGCGACGTGGTCAGCAGCGGCCGCTACCCCTATACGGGAAAGCTCGGCATCCTGACCGCGGAAGACAGAAAGATCGTGGACGAGAGCCTGCGCCGCACCGACGCGGAGGCCTTTGCCGACCGGCCCTTCCAGGCCGTCAGCGACGGGCAGCGGCAGCGCATCCTGCTCGCCCGCGCGCTCTGCCAGCAGCCGGAGCTCATCGTGCTCGACGAGCCGACGAGCTATCTCGATATCCGCTATAAGCTGGAGCTGCTGACCATCCTCAAGCGCATGGTGCGCGAGGAGGATCTGGCTGTGCTCATGTCGCTGCATGAGCTGGATCTGGCGCGGCGCGTGTCCGACACCGTCGTGTGCGTCGCGGGCGACCACATCGACCGCGTCGGCCCGCCGGAGGAGATCTTCACGCGCGACTATATCGCAAAGCTCTACCACATGGAGCCGGGGCGGTACGACCCCTGCTTCTCCACGCTGGATCTCGTACCGTAGGGAGGACCATGGAACAGAAGCTACCCCGGCTCGTGATCGCCGGGACGAACAGCGGCTGCGGGAAGACGACCGTGACCTGCGCCGTTCTGCAGGCGCTGGTAAACCGGGGGCTGAGCGTCGCCGCGGCCAAATGCGGCCCGGATTACATCGACCCCATGTTCCACAGCCGCATCATCGGCGCGAAAAGCGCGAATCTCGACCCTTTTTTCTTTGACGAGCCGACGCTCCGCTATCTGCTCGCGCAGAACGCCGCGGGCTGCGCCGTCACCATCATCGAGGGCGTCATGGGCTACTATGACGGCCTCGGCCTCACCACCACGCGCGCGAGCACCTGGGAGACCGCACAGAAGACCGCCAGCCCCACGATATTGGTCGTGAACGCGCGCGGCGCGGCTCTGTCCGTGCTGGCCGCGGTGCAGGGCTTTCTGCAGTTCCAGCCACACAGCCGGATCCGCGGCGTCATCCTCAACGGCTGCACGGCCATGAGCTACGCGCCGCTTGCCGAAGAGCTCGAAGCGCGTTTCGGCATCAAAGCCTGCGGCTATCTGCCGCGCCTGCCGGCATGCACGCTCGAAAGCCGCCACCTCGGCCTCGTCACGGCTGCGGAGGTGGCGGACCTGCGCGAAAAGCTGCAGCGCCTCGCCGCCCAGGCGGAAACGAGCATCGATCTGGACCTGCTTCTGCGTCTGGCAGACAAAGCGCCGCCCCTTACTGTCTGCCCGCTGCCGCTGCCGGAAGCGGGCGAGTCCGTCCGCATCGGTGTGGCGCGCGACCGGGCGTTCTGCTTTTACTATGAAGACAGCCTCGCGCTGTTATCGTCGCTCGGCGCAGAGCTCGTGCCCTTCAGCCCGCTGGAGGACCCGGTGCTGCCGGAGGGGCTGCACGGGCTGTACCTCGGCGGCGGCTATCCGGAGCTTTCCGCCGCGCAGCTGAGCGAAAACGCCTCCATGCGCGAAAGCGTCCGCGCCGCCGTGCAGAAAGGCGTGCCCTGCATCGCCGAGTGCGGCGGGTTCATGTACCTGCTGGACGCCATCGGCAGTTATCCGATGGCCGGCGCGATCCCCGGCCGCAGCTTTGACGCCGGGAAGCTCACGCGCTTCGGCTACCTGACGCTGACCGCGCAGCGGGACAATCTTCTTTGCCGCGCGGGCGAGTCGATCGCCGCGCACGAATTTCACCGCTGGGACGCGGACGACCCCGGCGGGGCCTTCCTGGCCGAAAAGCCCTCCGGCCGCCGCTGGCCCTGCGTCCACGCGACCGGGACGCTCTATGCGGGCTACCCACATTTCCACTTTTACGCGAACCCCGCCTTCGCCGCGAATTTTCTCGCCGCCTGCCGAAAGGAGAAGCACCGCCATGCTTGAGACCTGCAGACCCATGGACATCGAAGCGCGCAGCTTCGAGATCATCACCGAGCTTCTGGGCGACCGGAAACTCGACCCGGAAAACGCGCTGGTGATCAAGCGCGCCATCCACACCACCGCGGACTTTGACTACGCCGACAACCTCGTCTTCTCGCCCCACGCCGTGCAGACAGGGCTCGAAGCCCTGCGCGCCGGCTGCGATATCGTCACCGATACCCAGATGGCGAAGGCCGGGATCAATAAGACCATCCTCGCCTCCCTCGGCGGCGAGGTCCACTGCTTCATGTCCGACCCCGACGTCGCGGCCGAGGCAAAGTCGCGCGGCGTGACCCGCGCCTGGGTCTCGATGGAGAAGGCCGCGCAGCTCAAAAAGCCCTGTATCTTCGCCATCGGCAACGCGCCGACGGCGCTGGTGTCGCTCGACGCGCTCATGGCGGCGGAGCTGCTCCGGCCCGCGCTGCTGATCGGCGTGCCGGTCGGCTTCGTGAACGTGGTCGAGAGCAAGGAGCTGATCATCGAGGGCGGCCGCGCGCCCTATATCGTCGCCCGCGGGCGCAAGGGCGGCAGCAACGTCGCCGCCGCCATCTGCAACGCCCTGCTCTACCAGATCCGGCGATAGCATGGAGGAATACATCGTCAAGGACGGAAAAAAGCTCCGTCTCGGCTATACGACCGGCTCGTGCGCCGCCGCGGCGGCCAAGGCTGCGGCGTGGATGCTGCTGACGGGCAGGAGGAAGGAGTTCATCCGCCTGCAAACGCCCAAGGGCATCGAGCTGAACCTCAAAGTGCTGGACATTCAGATGCTCGCGGACGAGGCGCGCTGCGCCATTCAAAAGGACAGCGGCGACGACCCCGACGTGACGCGCGGCACGCTCATTTTTGCCGCGGTGAGAAAATCGGCCACGCCCGGCGTGACCATCGACGGCGGCGAGGGCGTTGGCCGCGTGACGAAGCCGGGACTTGACCAGCCCGTGGGCGAGGCGGCCATCAACTCTGTGCCGCGGCAGATGATCGAAGAGAACGTGCGCGAGGTCTGCATGCTCGTCGGATACGACGGCGGCATTGACGTGACGATCTCCGCGCCGGAGGGCGAGGCGCTCGCGAAAAAGACCTTCAACCCGCGCCTCGGCATTGAGGGCGGCATTTCCATTCTGGGCACGACCGGCATCGTCGAGCCGATGAGCGAGCAGGCATTGCTTGACACCATCCGCGTGGAACTGCG
>ENA-ORLY01004074-ORLY01004074.1-human-gut-metagenome-genome-assembly--contig:-NODE-4074-length-10949-cov-2.424853_pt1 | contig 10949 bp, 8 predicted proteins | sample MGYA00243071_ERZ508832 | MGnify/ENA primary metagenome ERZ508832 (study PRJEB26277, sample SAMN04329777) | human gut metagenome | biome: human-associated habitat | host: Homo sapiens | place: USA...
CTTTTTCATCAGAATTTTGACAAACCGGGGCCGGGCGTTTCGCCCGATGCACCGCGAAAAAAGGGTGCTGCCCGCTTCTTTGAGATTCTGGGCCGCGACTTTTCCACCATATGGATGGCGGGTCTGCTGGCGCTTATCAGCAGCCTGCCCTTCGCGCTGCTGCTGTGGCTCGCCGTGTCCACCCACTCCCTGATCCCGATGCTGGCGGCGGGCATTCTGGGCGGCATGATCGCCGCGCCGCAGATCGTCGGCCTGAATGATACGATTCTGCGCAGCCTGCGCGATGAGCCGGGCTTCTGGTGGGCAACCTACCGCCGCGCCTGGAAGCGCAACGTCAAGGCGTCGCTGCTGCCGGGCGCTGTCTGCGGGCTGCTGCTGGCGATGGAAATTTTCACGGCGTTCCACCTGGATACCTCCCAGAGCGTTGTGCCTGCGGTGGCCGTGCTGGTGGCGCTGATTCTGCTGGCGGGCATTGCACAGTACATCTATGCCCAGGTGGCGCTGGTCGAGGTCAGCTTTGGCGGCCTGCTGAAAAACGCGCTGATGCTGTTTTTGGGCTACCTGCCCCGCAGTGCGCTGGGCGTTCTGTGGCAGGGCATTTACTGGGCAGCGGTGGCGCTGTTCTGGCCTGTCAGCAGCTTTGCGGTGATCCTGTGCAGCCTGTGGCTGCCCTGCCTTTTGAACTTGATGGCGATTTACCCCGCGCTGGATAAGAGCTTTGATTTGGAGAAAACCATCAAGGCCATGCGGGACGCCCAGCTGAACAGCGAGAATGAGGACAAATAAAAAATTGCAAGGGGAACGCGGGGAGGCGTTCCCCTTGCTTGTTTGTAGGGGCGGTTATGGGAAGGCTGAGGGCCGGGCGTGCCCAGCCCCTACATGGACGGCGGGCTGCGAAAGCGGCGGGAACATCTTGCACCTTCTTTATAAAAAGGGTATAATGACATAATAGGCTTATTATGCGGAAAAGGAGGCGACAGCGTGAAAATTCTGCTGGTACACTGCCATTACCGGCTGCCCGGCGGCGAGGATGCCGTTTTTGCGGCGGAGCGGGAATTGCTGGAACGCCACGGCCATACCGTGCTGGTGTATGAGCGCAGCAACGAGGAAGCCGCCCACGGCGCGGCCAAGGCGCTGCTGCCGCTGCACGCCGTCTGGAACCGTCGCGCTGCCCGCGAGGTGAAAGACCTGATAAAACGCGAGGGCGTCGAGGCCGTGCATATCCACAACACGCTCTTGCTGCTCAGCCCCGCTGTGGTGCGGGCCGCCAAAAGCTGCGGCGTGCCGGTGGTGCAGACGCTGCACAATTTTCGCCTGTTCTGCCCCAACGGGATTTTACTGCGGGACGGTCAGGTCTGCGAGGAGTGTCCCCACCACGGCCTGCACTGCGCTTTGAAGCACAGCTGCTACCGGGGCAGCAAGGCGCAGACGCTGGTGGTTGTGGCAGCCTACTGGCTGCACCGGGTCCTGGGGACCTGGCGCGGCGTGACGATGGCCGCCCCCACCGAGTTCGACCGCGAAAAGCTGCTGGAATTCAACAAAATCTACCCGATGTTCGACGCAAACCGCCTGGTCGTCAAGCCGAACCCGGTCTGCGTGCCGAACGGCCCGGTGACGCCCTGGGACGAGCGCAAACGGCAGTTTGTGTTTGCCGGGCGGCTGGAAGAATTGAAGGGCATCCGCACCGTTATCGAAGCGTGGCGTATCCTCGATAAAAACGCGCCGGAACTGCTGGTGGCGGGCAACGGTCTGAAAATAGAGAATCTGATTGAGTGTCATAGGGAGTCTCCTTTCTTTTCATACAGTAGTGGTCTGTTAGTAGAAGTATACTATAACTGATAGCAAAAAGCTATTAAAAATAAAAAAAAGATATATTAGAAGTATTGGAAAAATGCTCGTATAATAGGAGGCAGAGAGGTTGTTTGATAATTAACAAACTGCATACCGCAGGAAGCGGTGAAAAAATTATCATTCATATTAATATTAAAAGATGGCAGAGGGCTATCAGATTTAAAAGGAGAGAAAAATCATGGCAGAGAGAATCACAGGACACACAGAATTAATCGGACTTATGGCTTACCCGATCAGACATTCAAGTTCACCGGCAATGCATAATGAAGCATTTGCAACACTTGGTCTTGATTATGCTTACCTTGCATTTGAAGTTGACAACAGCACACTGGAAGATGCGATCAAAGGACTTCGTGCTTTAAAGATGGTAGGATCTAACGTTTCTATGCCAAATAAGACAGTAGTTGGACAGTATCTGGACGAACTGTCACCGGCAGCAGAGATGTGTGGAGCAGTTAATACAATCGTAAATGATAACGGAAAACTGATCGGACATATCACAGACGGAATCGGATTTATGCAGGCATTAAAGGATAATGATATTGATGTGATCGGAAAGAAAATGACGATCTGCGGAGCAGGCGGAGCTGCAACAGCAATCGAAATCCAGGCAGCACTTGACGGAGTAAAAGAAATCTCCATCTTCAATATCCATGATAAGTTCTGGGATAATGCAGTAGAGACTGTAAAGAAGATCAATGAAAAGACAGAGTGCAAAGCTACATTATATGATTTAGATGATAAAGAGAAATTAAAAGAAGAGATGGATTCTTCTTACCTGTTTGTAAACGGAACAGGTGTTGGAATGAAGCCGTTAGAGGATCTGTCAGTTGTTCCTGACAAGTCATTCTTCCGTCCGGAACTGATCGTTGTTGATGTACCATATTCTCCACTTGAGACAAAGATGCGTAAGATGGCAAAAGAAGCTGGATGCAAGACAATGAACGGACTTGGAATGATGCTGTTCCAGGGAGCTGCTGCATTCAAGCTCTGGACAGGAAAAGAGATGCCGATCGACCACATGAAGGAAGTCCTGAACATCAGATATGATGACTAAGGATCAGAAAGAGAATTGAGAGGGAATCATCATTATGAATAAGAAATATATGCCAAGTGCATTGATTTTGTATTTAAATTATTTTATCCATGGTATTGGCTGTTCCATTCTGGGACAGGCTGTTATAAAAGAAGCTCTTGCCGCATCCTGGGGTGTAGAGGCAATGGCGATCACTGCAATCTCAGCGGCATTAGGACTCGGACGTCTGATCGCCCTGCCGTTTGCAGGTCCGTTATCTGACAAACTGGGACGCCGCATTTCTACTGCAATCGGAAGTGGTTCTTATGCAATCTACCTGATCGGTCTTGCACTTGCATTTAATGCAGGAACAAATGGTGGATATACGATCGCTTATGTATGTGCGATCATCGGAGGTATTGCAAACTCCTTCCTGGATACAGGAATTTATCCGGCAGTTGCAGAGATCATCTACAAAGCACCGGGTGTTGCTACAATGGGAATTAAATTTTTCATTGCCATCGCACAGATGATCCTTCCGTTTGTATTGGGAGCAACTGTTGCTACAACAGCTACAGGACTGGTTTCCTATAATATGCTGTTTTATATCTGCGGTGTTATTTATGTAGTACTGCTTGTACTGGTTATGCTTTTCCCACTTCCTGATGCAGATCAGAAAGCAGCAGGAAAGAAGGAAGGTCTGATCGACAGCTTAAAACATACTCATTTCTCTATCGAGTCTGTAGCTATGATCCTGATCGGATTTACCTGCACGGGAACATTCCAGTTATGGCTTAACTGTGCACAGAACTTTGCAAAAGAGAATGTAGGCTGGGCTGATCCGTCCATCATGCAGACATACTATTCAGCAGGAACAATGCTTGCACTCGTTGTAACTGCACTTTTAACAAGAAAGATCAAAGACGTAAGATTTATCCTGGGATACCCGGTAATCTGTCTTGTAACAATGATCGCTGTTCTGGTTGGAAAGAGCCAGACACTTATGATTGCAGGTGCATTCCTGATCGGATGGGCAGGAGCAGGCGGACTGCTTCAGATCGCAACTTCTGTATGCAACATGCTTTTCCCGAAGATCAAGGGAACGATCACAGCTCTGATTATGATCGCATCCTCACTTTGTAACTACACGATCCTTACAGCAGCAGCAAAGATGCAGCCATCCCAGGTTATGGTAATGAACATTGTTCTTACAGCAGTAGGCGTGGCACTGGGACTTTTTGTAAATGTAAGATATGGTGTACTTCTGAAAAATGCAGAGGAAGCATAAATAAGAAAATTGTAAAAATGAAACCTGTACCGGAGCAGAACGACCGGTGCGGGTTCCCCTCCAAAGAAGTCATAGAAAGGAATAGTATTATGAATACTGTAAAAGTAAGAAATATTGAAATTGGTGCAGGAATCCCGAAAATCTGTGTACCGATCGTTGGGGTAACAAGAGAAGAAATCCTTGCAGCAGCAGAAACTATCAAATCTACAAAGGCCGATGTTGTTGAGTGGCGTGTAGACTGGTATGAAGATATTTTCGATTTTGCAAAGACAGAAGAGACAATGAAAGCTCTTCGTGAGGTACTTGGTGAGACTCCGATCCTGTTCACATTCCGTACATCCAAAGAAGGCGGAGAGAAATCCATTGAGACAGAAACTTATGTAGAACTGAATCAGAATGCGGCAAAAACAGGACTGGTTGACCTTGTAGACGTAGAAGCGTTTACAGGAGATGATGCGGTGAAAGCAGTTGTTGAGACAGCACATGCAAATGGTGTAAAAGTCATTGCTTCTAATCACGATTTCCATAAGACTCCTGCAAAGGACGAAATCGTATCCCGTTTAAGAAAAATGCAGGAATTAGGAGCAGATATTCCAAAGATCGCTGTAATGCCTCAGAATAAGAAAGATGTTCTGACACTTCTTTCTGCTACAGAGGAAATGGCATCAGAATATGCAGACCGTCCGATCATTACAATGTCCATGTCAGGAACCGGTGTGATCAGTCGTCTTTGCGGTGAAGTATTCGGTTCAGCACTGACATTTGGAGCAGTTGGAAAAGTATCCGCTCCGGGACAGATGGGAATTGAAGATTTGACAACAGTTCTTGGCCTGCTTCATAAGAGTCTGTAAGGATCAGGATTTATAAAACAGCATTCGAATTATTACTGGGAGGAGAGAAAATGACAGGGATGAACAACAGAGAGACATTTCTGAAGACAGAGCCGGAGATGGATATCACGCAGTTTGCAAAGACCGAACTGGATCTTGTCTATGCAGATGAGTCACCGAACCAGATTCTGGATGTTTTTTATCCGGAAGACGGAGAAGGCCCATATCCGCTGGTGATCGTATTCCATGGTGGAGCTTTTGCGGCGGGACACAAGAGGACACATTACATTAAGTCAATGTGTCTGCCTGTGACACAGGGATACGCAGTTGCAACGGTAGAGTATCGTCTTTTACAGGAAGCAAAATGGCCGGCACAGCTAATCGACGGAAAAGCAGCAATCCGCTATCTGCGTGCCAATGCAGAGAAACTGAATTTAGACCCGGATCGGTTTGCAGTATGGGGAAATTCAGCAGGCGGTACAGTGACGCAGCTTCTGGCAGTGACAGCAGACGAGGAAGACATGGATGATCTGAATGTCGGAGTAAAAGCATCTTCAAAGATCGACTGTGCCATTGCATGGTATACGATCAGTGAGCTTTGTTCTGCAGAGCAGTTCGGAACAGACATTTATGAAGTGCGTAAGCAGACCGGTGCAGGCAAGGGAATGATGCCGGGTGACGGAGAATCAAATGACTCAATGTTTACGATGCTGCTGGGATATAATCCACTGTATTATCCGGAACGTACAAGTAAGGTAAGCCCGATCAGTCATGTAAAGGAAAGTTGTCCGCCAATGCTGATTCAGCATGGATCAAGTGACCTGGTCATCGCCTAACATCAGTCTGTCTACATGGCAGAAAAGGTAAAAGCTGTCTGCGGAGAAGACCGCGTGGAGCTGGATCTCTTTGAAAATGAACCGCATGGTTCTCAGGTAATCAAGGCAGATCAGAATATTGAGAAGTGTATCGACTTTCTTGATAAACATTTTTACGAAGGAAAGAACCCATACCGGAAGCCGCTTGGCAAGATTCGGATCGTGGGTGAGAATGAGGACAAATAATTATGGCAACAACAATATCAGTCATCGGATTATTGCTGGCAGCAATCATCTTTGTAGTAGCAATCTGGAAGGGACTTGATGTATTTACATCTACGATTCTGGTTTCATTTATCATTATCCTGACAAGCTGGATGGACTGGTGGACATCACTGAGTTCTTATGCAGAGGGGTATGTAGGATTTATTCAGAACAATGTATTTGTACTTGTAATCGGAGCAGTGTTTGGGGAACTGATGGCAGCATCAGGTTGTGCTGAATCCATTGCAAATGTAGTTACAGAAAAAATGGGTGCAAAACGAGTTATCCTGTCTATCGCACTGATCACAACGGTATTCGTATATGTGGGAGTATCAGGATTTGTAGTACTTTTCGTACTGGCACCGATCGCAACGATCATGATGAAGCAGGCAGGATACCCATACCGTATGATTCCGGGAATCATCTTTATCGGAGCAACCTGCTCAGCAATGATCCCGTATGCCATCAATATTACAAACATCATGCCGGCACAGTATCTCGGAACTTCCATGGGATCAGCACCGATCCTTGGATGGGTCGCTTTCGTGGTATCTTTTGCAGTGGGATATTTTTACATGGTTCATGCAGCAAAAAAAGCAGCGATCAAAGAGGGAACAGCAATCGATGAATCCCAGCCAGTTAAGATCCAGCCGACAAGAGATGATCTTCCGTCTTTCTGGGTAGCACTGATCCCGTTTATCCTGGTTGTAGTACTGGTACTTGCTCTTTCTAACCTGACAGATATGAATACAAATGCAATCGTTGTACTGAGTATGTTTGTTGGTTCTGTTGTGATTGTTCTGTTCTGTCATAAACAGGTCGGAAGTGTGGCAAAGATTCTTGAAAAGGGTGTAAATAATGGAATCGGAGCAACTGTAATGGCAGCAGCGATTCTTGGATTTTCAGGCGTACTTCAGTCCTGTCCGGGATTCCAGTCCATTATCAACTTTGTAATGGGTCTGAAGATGAACCCGTATCTGACAGAGTTCTTCGGACTGAATATCCTTGCCGGTATCCTTGGAAGCGGAACCTCTTCCATCGCCATGTTCTTTGAACATTTGTCAGACGGTCTGCTTGCAAAGGGTGCAAGTGCAGGAGCACTTCACAGACTGGCACCGGCATGTGCAACCGGTATGAATACACTGCCAAATGCAGGTGGAATGGTTGCACAGCTCCGCTGGATGAAACTGTCACTGGCAGAAAGTTACTGGTATGTATTTATGACATCCGTACTTGCTCCAATGATCGGTTCACTGGCAGCAGTAATTGTAGCTATGATCATCTATTAATGGATTTATAAGATGCCAGGGTTGTGGGAGTGCGTAGCACGGAGAGCAATCCGTAGGCATCAAAGTTGGGGGCTTTTGACCCCGACATCTTTATAAGTGAATTTAGAAAAATAAAAAGAAAACTGATAGTTTGGATCAATTCGGGGGAGTTATCGATGGAGTCTGAGGTATCAGTTTTTTTGTGTGAAGTATACGACAAAAAGATCCGGGGAATCCTTTTTAGTTATGGTGGCAGAAGAAATTGAGAGGATGGACAGAAAAAATAAAAAATGATATATTTTTTGATATAGTCTTTTTTTAACGAAAAAGATATGATGAAAATTAAGGAAAAGGTGATGAGATGAAAAAAGCATTACAATGGTTAGATGAGAACCTGGAAGAAGTATTACTGGTCATTGCACTTGCAGCCATGGCAGTGATCATGGGAATACAGGTCATTGCAAGATATATATTCGGAGCTTCACTTTCCTGGTCGGAAGAACTGACCCGGTATATATTTATCTGGGCAGGATTCCTGAGTGTGAGTTATTGTACGAAAAAATGTATTTCTATCAAGATCGAGCAGTTTGTGGCGATGTTCCCAAAGAGGGGAAAAGCCATTTTCAAAGGAGTGAATCATACATTTGAACTGATCTTATTTCTTTATCTGATCCCGTTTGCATGGAAATATCTGTTGTCTGCAATCGCAAATGGACAGACAAGCCCGGCAATGGGAATCCCGATGTACTATGTGCAGGCAGCACCGTTGGTGGGGTTTATCCTGTCAGCGATCCGGGTATTCCAAAGATGGATCGTTGAGTGGAAGAGAGTATTCAGGAAGGGAGGAGAATGATATGCCGGCAGTGGTTGTATTTTTGATTTTTGTGATCTGTCTGATCCTTGCGATTCCGGTATCCATATCTCTCGGGATTGCATCGGTACTTCCGGGAGCGGTAGATCCGTCCTTTACAGCAAGCGGAACTTATGTCATCCGTTCTATGCTTGGAGGAATCGACAGTTTCCCTTTGCTTGCAGTTCCGATGTTCGTACTTTCAGGAATTATCATGGCACGGGGTGGGATTTCAAGAAAATTATTTGATGTATTTGCTTATTTTATGGGAAAGAGAACCGCCGGGATGCCATGTGCAGTGGTTGTGACCTGTCTGTTTTACGGAGCGATTTCGGGATCAGCACCGGCTACGGTAGCCGCAGTAGGAAGTATGACGATCCCGATCCTTATGGAGATGGGATATGATAAGAAGTTTTCGACAGCTCTTGTGGCGGTTGCAGGCGGCCTGGGTGTTATTATTCCGCCAAGTATTCCGTTTATCATGTATGGAATGGCATCCGGTGCATCAGTCAGTGACCTCTTCATTGCAGGGATCATTCCGGGGGTAATGATCGGCGGTCTTCTGATGGTGTACGCGATCTACTATTGTAAAAAGCATGGGGAAGATCAGGAAAAGAAGCTGGCAATGGTCGGAAAGCTGCATGATAAGGGGCTTTTAAGGGTGTTAAAGGACAGTGCTTTTGCACTGCTCAGTCCGGTGATCATTCTTGGATGTATTTATACCGGTGTGGCATCTCCGACAGAGGCAGCAGTTATTTCGGTTTTTTACGCACTGATCATCAGTTTATTTGTCTATAAAAGTATTAAGATCAGAGATATCTGGACCATTATGGTAGAAGCAATCAGGACGTATGCACCGATCCTTTTTATTCTTGCTGCATCCATTGCATTTTCAAGAGTACTGACACTGATGCAGGTGCCGCAGGAAATCAGAATGGTCTTCACATCGAGATAGTTCAGGGTGTTCGCCATACGGTGGAAGATCACCTTGTTATCCGTCACGATGCGGCTGTTTTCAATCGGCATGCCGTTTCCGCGCATCGGATAGCCGCAGCACATGAACTGCGGCGGAAGCACGGTCTGGACACCGGCGTTCCAGAGCAGGCTGAGGCAGGCAAGACCGATTTCCGGGAACAGGCGGTCATTGCCGCAGCCCGGGAAGTAGAAGACCGCTTCCGCGTCCTCACTCGTCGTCTTCGGATTGCGGATCACCGGGACCGTGGTGGAGTCGGTGATGTCCAGCATATGACGAAGCGTGTTATGGGCACGGGGCTTCGGCAGCTTCCGGTTCACGAGCATGAAGAGCTCGCGCTTCTTGGTCGGGAAACCCGTGGTCGGCGTCGGATTCTTCATGGAATGCGCCGTGGCAGCGCGTGCCGCGTCAGAGGCGAGGCGTTCCGCCACAAAACCGAGATCCACGAGCACCGTGCGGGCGAGCTTGATGGAGGTTGGGTTCTGCAGCCTGAGGAACTCCATGCCGGCCTTTTTCGCGAAGTTGCCGCGATGGTAGCCCTGGGCCGAGAGGAAGTTCCGGATCTTGATCGTCACGTCACCGAAATTGATCTTCACCGGGCAGGGCGGCAGGCACCGCATGCAGACCGTGCAGTGATCGCCAAGGTCCGCGAGCTCATCCATATGACGCTTCGAGAGACCGCGGCGGGTCTGCTCTTCGTAGAGGTAGGCCTCGATCAGAAGCGATGTGGCAATGATCTTGTTTCTCGGCGAATAGAGCAGGTTGGCGTTCGGCTGATGCGTCGTACAGGCGTGCTTGCACTTGCCGCAGCGCAGGCAGTTCTTGATGGAGTCCGCAATATCCTGCAGATCGTTCTTCTGCATGAGGAGCGACTCGGCGCGCAGCAGATGGAAGCTAGGCGTGAAGGCGATATCGAGTCCCGCGCTGTGGCGCAGCTTGCCGCGGTTGAAGAGGCCGTGCGGGTCCACCTTGTCGAGGTACTCGTGGAAGGGTTTCAGCTCTTCATCCGACATGAAGGCGATCTTTGTCATGCCGATACCGTGTTCGCCCGAAATCGAGCCGCCGAGGCTCTTCGCGACACGCATCACCATATCGACGCCCTTATAGGCTTCGGCCATCATGTCAGGATCATCGGAATGCACCGGAATATTGGTGTGCACGTTGCCGTCGCCCGCATGCATATGAAGCGCGATGAAGAGGCGTTTCCTCAGGATCCGATTGTGGATGTCATCAACCGCCTTGCGGATATCGGAGAAGTCTTCACGGATCAGGAGTTTCTGCAGGGCATCCTTGACTTCGCGGCTCCAGGACACAACGAGCGAGTGATCCAGCAGGAAGTCACGGATCTGTTCGTGACCGGTCTCCGATTCGGGCAGATTGATGCCGATCGAGGCCGCTTCCTCGCGCACGGTGTCAGCCGTGGTTTCGAAGTTATCGAGCAGCCAGGTCCAGCCGGTCTTCGCGTTGTCGAGAATCTTATTGATGTTGCCGAGGTAGTCCGACCGGACTTCCTCAAGCGGCATTTCCATGCGTTCAGCCGCTTCGCGGAACGTGTTCGGCGCGTTGAGGTACTTCTGAACCTCAGTCACCATGTCGAGCTTATTGCGGATCGAGTGCTGGATATTGAAGAATTCGCACGCGTTCGTGTATTCGCCGAGCCGCTTCATCGGGATCACGACGTCTTCATTCAGCTTGAAGGCGTTCGTGTGGCGGCTGATGGCGGCGGTTCTTGCGCGTTCATTCCAGAACTGCTTTCTCTTTTCCGGTGTCTTCGCGATAAAGGCTTCGCCCTCGC
>ENA-ORLY01004075-ORLY01004075.1-human-gut-metagenome-genome-assembly--contig:-NODE-4075-length-10946-cov-5.315392_pt1 | contig 10946 bp, 8 predicted proteins | sample MGYA00243071_ERZ508832 | MGnify/ENA primary metagenome ERZ508832 (study PRJEB26277, sample SAMN04329777) | human gut metagenome | biome: human-associated habitat | host: Homo sapiens | place: USA...
TGCAAAAGGAGAACTGAATCCTGCGCAGATCATGAATTATTTTACAGAGGAAGAGGAACACCGCGCGGTGGCAGCACTTTTCAATACGAGAATCAAAGAGCTGACGACTGCGGGAGAGCAGGAAAAAGCGATCAAGGAGACGATTCTCCGGGTAAAGGAGTACAGTATCGAAACCGCAACCCGGAATCTGGATCCGACAGACATTCAGGGGCTGCAAAGGCTTATGAATGCGAAGAAGGCAGTGCAGGACCTTCATAAACTGCATATTTCCATTAATTAGGGATAGAATATAAACAAGCGATGAGAGGAAGGACACTACATGGAAGAGAACGTAGTAAAGTTTCAGGAAAAATTAAAAAATCTGGTTGCCCTTGCGAAGAAAAAGAAGAACATTCTTGAAATCCAGGAAATCAATGATGCATTCCGGGATATGGAGCTGGAACCGACACAGATGGACAAGGTATTTGAGTACCTGGAGGCCAATGGGATCGATGTGCTTCAGATGAATGATGACTCCAATGTGGATGATGATGATCTGGAGATCATGCTTTCGGATGAAGACGAAGTGGATATGGAGAAGATCGACCTGTCTGTTCCGGACGGAATCAGCATCGAAGATCCGGTCCGTATGTATTTGAAGGAGATCGGTAAAGTACCTCTTTTAAGTGCAGAGGAAGAGATCGAGCTGGCAAAAAATATGGAAGCCGGTGCTGTGGCGAAGGAAAAGATCGCAATCTTAAAGAGCAGAGAAGAGAATGCAACAGAGGAAGAACTTGCAGAGATCAAAGAAGAGATCAAGAATTTGCAGAAAGATCTTGATGCAGGGGATGAGGCAAAGAAACGTCTTGCAGAAGCAAACTTACGTCTGGTTGTTTCCATTGCAAAAAGATATGTGGGACGTGGAATGCTGTTCCTTGATCTGATCCAGGAAGGTAACCTTGGTCTGATCAAAGCCGTGGAAAAATTCGACTACCGCAAGGGATATAAATTCTCTACTTATGCAACATGGTGGATCCGTCAGGCAATCACAAGAGCGATCGCAGATCAGGCGAGAACCATCCGTATCCCTGTCCATATGGTTGAGACGATCAACAAGCTCATCCGTGTTTCCAGACAGCTGCTTCAGGAGTTAGGACGTGAGCCAAGTCCGGAAGAGATTGCAGCAGAAATGAACATGCCGGTAGAGCGTGTGCGTGAGATCTTAAAGATTTCGCAGGAGCCGGTTTCCTTAGAGACACCGATCGGTGAGGAGGAGGACAGCCATCTTGGAGATTTTATTCAGGATGATAACGTACCTGTTCCGGCTGACGCCGCTGCATTCACACTTTTAAAAGAGCAGTTAGAGGAAGTACTTGGAACACTGACCGAGAGAGAGCAGAAAGTTTTGACACTCCGTTTTGGTCTGGAGGACGGTCGCGCAAGAACACTGGAAGAAGTTGGAAAAGAGTTCAATGTAACCCGTGAGCGTATCCGTCAGATCGAGGCAAAAGCGCTCCGCAAACTCCGCCATCCAAGCAGAAGCCGCAAATTAAAGGATTACTTAGAGTAAAATGGTAAAGATTTCAAATCGTTTAACGACAGCCGCAGCTCTTGTCACACAGGGATATACACTGGCAGATGTTGGAACAGATCACGGATATATTCCAATCTATCTGTTACAGCAGAAGAAAATTCCAGCTGCAATTGCCATGGATATCAATGAAGGACCGTTAGAGCGGGCAAAAGAACATATTGCTTTATATGGATTGCAGGCATACATACAGACACGTCTCTCAGACGGTGTGGCAGCTTTAAAACCCGGCGAGGTGGAAGCTGTCCTCATCGCCGGTATGGGAGGCGGACTTGTCATGCATATTTTAAAAGACGGGGAAAAAGTCTGTCAGTCTGCAAAAGAACTTATCCTGCAGCCTCAGTCCGAGATAGAGCGCGTCCGTGAGTTTTTAAGAGAAAAAGGATATACCATTCTCGCAGAGGACATGGTGTATGAAGATGGAAAATTCTATCCGATGATGAAAGTGCAATATCAGGGAAAATCTGCACAGAAGTACGCAGAAGAATCTCAAACCACCTTCAAAGCTTTATCCACGGCAGAGAATGTGGAAGTGTTGAAACTTTCAGATCTCTATGGTGGATTACTCCTGCAAAACCGCCATCCTATGTTGAAAACTTTCCTTGAAAAAGAAAAGCTCATATACACAGATATCAAGGAGAATCTTGAAAAACAGCCGGCGTCAGAAAAAATCCGGACACGGCTTGCAGAAGTGGAAGACATATTGCATTATAATGAACTTGCATTACAGTTTTATCAATAATCTCCCCTTATTTCAAAAACATCCGCATCATCTTTTCTTTCAATCCGGTATATTTCTGATACCGGATCGGCAGATCCATCCACGTTTTCTTATCGACAATACTGCGGTAATGGCTGAAGGTTTCAAATCCAACCCTGCCGTGGTAGCTGCCCATGCCGCTCTCACCGACACCGCCGAATGGCATATCGCTCGTTGCAAGATGAATGATCGTGTCATTGATACAGCCGCCGCCAAAACGGCAGGTATCTAAGACCTTCTTCTGTGCAGCCTTGTCCTCACTGAAAAAATAAAGCGCAAGCGGATGAGGGTGGGATTCCACGGTATCAAGCGCTTCGTCTAATGTGTCGAAGGTGAGGATCGGAAGCAGTGGTCCAAAGATTTCTTCGCCCATCACAGCGTCGTCCCACGTAATATTATTCAGAACGGTAGGCGCAATGCGGAGCGATTCAGGCTCTGACTGTCCTCCGTATACAAGCTTTTCCCCATTGATCAGCCCGAGAATGCGTTCAAAATGCTTTTCGTTGATGATCTTTCCATAATTCGGATTTTTCAGAGGTTCTTTCCCAAACTGCTTTTCAATCTCAGCTAAGATCGCAGTGATAAGCTCATCACGGATGCGTTTGTCACAGAGAATATAATCCGGCGCAACACAGGTCTGTCCGCAGTTTAAATACTTGCCGAAGACAATACGCTTTGCGGCAAGCCGGATCTTAGCGGTGGAGTCAACGATACATGGGCTCTTTCCGCCAAGCTCTAATGTGACAGGAGTTAAATATTCAGCCGCATGGCGGAGTACCTCCCGTCCGACAGTCTTTCCGCCGGTGAAAAAGATCATGTCAAAACGCTGCTGTAACAATGCCTGATTTTCTGCGCGACCGCCATCGACCACTGCAACATAATGTGCCGGAAAACATTCTTCGATCATGGTTTTCATGACATCGAACGTGCAAGGGGCGTAGGCGCTTGGTTTTACGACCGCGGTATTCCCGGCTGCTATGGCATCGATCAGCGGATCGAGTGTCAGTAACACCGGGTAATTCCATGGACTCATGATCAGCACAGTTCCGTAAGGGGAAGGGGAGCGGAAACTCTTTGCTGCAAACTGGGCGGCCGGGGTGGAAACACGTTTGCTGCGCATAAGGCTGCGGAGATGCTTCTGCATCCAGGTAAGCTCCGACAGCGTCAGCCCGATCTCACACATATAGCTCTCCATACGGCTCTTTCCAAGATCCTCCTTCAATGCCGCAGCGAGGTCGGCTTCATGGCGGATCATAGCCTCCTTCAAACTTTCTAACTGTTTCAGTCGGAATTCCGCCGGAATCGTTTTGCCACTGGAAAAAAAGTGGTTCTGCTGTTGTAAAATATCCTTGATCTCCTGTTCGGTCATGAGGATGCCTCCTTTTATCTTCAGGATCGATCAGACAACTACCTGTTCTGACTCAACCTGTATCCGTACATCTGATACTTATATACTATCGAAAATAACATACTTCTGCAAGTGTTTTACTTCCGGGCAGACAGGAAAAACAATTCTTGAAAAACGGCGATTATAATGCTACAGTAATAATACTGATGATCTGCAGCAGAGATCATGGCGCAGATCAGTTTGATAATAATGTGACTGCCGGATACGAAGGGCAGATTGCGGAAAGGCATGGAAAATGAAATGAACGATTATAAAATAGGCACAAAATGTGTACAGGCAGGATATACCCCGGAGAATGGACAGCCGCGGCAGATCCCAATCATCCAGTCTACCACTTTCAAATACAGCACCAGTGAGGACATGGGAAAACTGTTTGATCTTGAGGCATCCGGATATTTCTATACACGGCTGCAGAATCCGACCAATGATCATGTCGCAGCCAAGATCGCCGCAATGGAAGGCGGCACAGCCGCAATGCTGACCTCAAGCGGACAGGCAGCGAACTTTTTTGCCATATTCAACATATGTGAGAGTGGAGACCATATCGTGGCATCATCCTCGATCTACGGTGGAACCTTCAACCTCATTGCAGTTACGCTTGCCAAAATGGGGATCACGGCAACCTTCGTGTCTCCTGACGCATCGGAGGAGGAGTTAAACGCTGCATTCCGTCCGAACACAAAGCTGATGTTTGGCGAGACGATCGCCAATCCGGCATTGACCGTATTAGATATTGAGCTCTTTGCAAAAACGGCACATGCGCACGGCGTACCTCTTATCATAGACAACACATTTCCAACTCCGGTCAACTGCAGACCATTTGAGTGGGGGGCGGATATTGTGACACACTCCACCACCAAATACATGGATGGACATGGTGCAGCAGTGGGCGGTGCAATCGTCGACAGCGGAAAATTCGACTGGATGGCACACGCAGACAAATATCCGGGACTTTGTACACCGGATGAGAGCTACCATGGCGTGACCTATGCAGAAAAATTCGGCAATGAGGGCGCATTCATCACAAAATGTACAACACAGCTTATGCGTGATCTCGGATGCATCCAGTCGCCACAGAATGCATTCCTGTTAAACCTTGGACTGGAGTCGCTGCATGTGCGTATGCCTAAGCATGTGGAAAACGGACAGGCAGTTGCAGAATTTCTGGAAAAACATCCAAAGGTAGCCTATGTGAACTATCCGGGCCTGCCTTCCAGCAAATACTATGAACGTGCCAGAAAATACCTGCCACACGGCGGATGCGGTGTCGTTTCATTCGGATTAAAGGGCGGCAGGGAGGCTGCGTCTGCTTTTATGCAGAACTTAAAGCTTGGAGCGATCGAGACACATGTGGCAGATGCAAGAACCTGCTGTCTGAATCCGGCAACCTCCACACACAGACAGATGACCGATGAACAGCTGAAAGAGGCAGGTGTTCCGGCAGAGCTGATCCGGATAAGTCTCGGTTTAGAGGATAAGGAAGATCTGATCGCAGATATTTCAAATGCGTTGGATGCGATCAGGGACTAATATGAAAAAAGGAAAGTGCAGAGAGAAAAATGAGTAAGATAAAAACAAAAAAAGTGCTGACACCGGAGCAGAAGAAAAAGCGCATCCGCAACATCATCATTGTCGCAGTGATCCTTGTGGCAGCTTCCGTTGCAACTTACTGGATGCAGCCGCAGAACAAAGCGCTGGCGGAGAGTGAAGTGTTCAGCGAAGAGGAAGTGAAAGCACAGGCGGAAAAAATCATAGGGCTTTTAAATGAAGAGGATTTTGACAGCCTGCAAAGCCTTGTTGTCCCGGACATGCAGGAGATCATGAACAAAGAGCGCATGGACGAGGGCAAGGCGCGGATCTCGGAAGACTGGGGAGATTTTGTTTCCATTGAAACAATGCAGGATGCGGAGATCATACAGAGAGGTGCGCATATCGCAGCCGTTTACGTGACCGCAGAATATGAAAACATTGAGGTGCATTACACACTGGCGTTCAACGAGGACATGAAACTGGCGTCCTTCGGGATCCAATAGCCGGATCATTCCTGCGGAAACATATAGGAAAAATAAACATCCTTAAAATTAGCGTAATTGTCTCTTGAAATCGGAATCTGTGCGCCGGATTTTGTGAAGAGAGAGGTTTTACCGAACTTTTCCACGCAGCTTAACGCTGCAATATAGCTGCGGTGGCATTTATAAAACCCTTTTTCTATTGTGAAAATTGTTTCACACTGGTGAAAGGGTTCTTTTATGGAGATCACCGAGCCGTCTTTCAATGTGACTAACACATTCTTATTCTGCGCTTCCAGATATTCGACATCCTGAAAATAAATCGACTGGTAGCCGGAATCTGTTCTTGCCGCGAAATGAGCCATGGAAGCCTTGTGGGCTTCGTACCAGTTGTCGAGGACCGCATGGAAACGCACTTCGTCAAGAGGTTTCAACAGATACCAGAAAGTGCGGACTTCATAAGATTCCAGCGCAAATTCCGGTGAGGAAGTCAGAAAAATGATCGGAACGTGCGGGTCATGCTGGCGCAGTTCGCGGGCGGTATCCATGCCGCTCAAAAGGGGCATGATCATATCAAGCAGGATCAGATCCATACCATAAGCCCTGTGTGCGGAGATCAGTTCGTCACCGTTTGTGAACCGGTAGAGCTGCAGTGTCAGCTGGTGCGCCCGGCACCAGGAATCAAGACTGTCTGAAAGCAGATCCAAAAATTCAGTTTCATCATCACAAATCGCAATCTTTACCATAATAAATTTCCTCGCTTAAAGAATAATGCGGACTACAAAGTCCTCACCTTCCATGTAAAACTGGTACTGTCCATGTTCCTTCTCAACATAATAAATGACGCTTTGAACACCGATACCGTGATTCTTTGCCGTTGTAACCGGGATACCGTTTGAAAAAACAGGTGTCTCTGAAGCCGGATTCTTCTGCAGGATCAGAAGGTGGTTTCCCTTTTCAAAAATGCTCAGATGCACGATACGTTTTTCCTCAGGGAGCTTCGTGACCGCATGCATGGCATTTTCCAGAAGATTGGAAAGAATCGCACAGAAAGTCATCTCAGAGCAGCAGAGTGTCTGCGAAGTCTGGATCTGTACGTCAAAAACGATCTGATTTTCCGAAAACCGTGTCTGGTAAATGGAAAGAACAGAATTCAGCAGCTCATTTCTGCAGAAAGAATGAATGACCGTGTCGTCATATTGCTTATTGATCTCCTGAATATAATCAAGCGCACGCTCTGGTTCCTGTTTAGAGATAAAAGTCTGGATGGCGGCAAGATGATGGCGCATGTCGTGCCGCAGGATCTTCATGCGGTGTTCACTGCTGCGAACCTGCTCAATCTCCGAGTGTAGGGAGTTCAACTGCATATTGGTAAGCTGACCGTATTGTTCAGCGCGGTTTTTCAACTCATATTCCTGAAAATAGACGAACAGGAAAATGACATAGGAAATACACATGGCAAATGCGAGAAATTCCACGACCACCTTATTTCCGGAGTAGAGAAGCATGGAGAACTTTGTGGTAGAGTAATCAAACACATAATAGACAAATGGCATTGCCCCAAGGATATACAGCTCCCGGTCAGATTTTGCAAAAAGCAGTGCGGTAGTCTGGCACAGATACCGGCTTAAGAAAGCGAAAACGGCAACAGTCACGATAATCCTTACCAGATAATAAACCCATTCCAATCCGCTCAGGGATAAGGCAAAAATACCTGCCCAGTTGCTGAACTGGCAGCACAGATAGGCGGTCATAATAGAGATTATGGAAGGCAGCCAGCGGAAACGGTAATAAAACACCAACAGCAGAAAAAGCGGCAGATGCACGAAAATCGGATAGACGGCTTCCGTGAACAAAAAACCAAACAGCGTATCGCAGATCAGAAAGAAAAGTCCGGATACTGCTCCACCGCCAAGAAGAATGCAGACATTTTTCTTATTCTGTTTTACCCCGAGAAAAAAGGCGGACAGAAAAATGCCAAACAGCATTGTCGTTAAGTGGTGTGTATAAGTTAAAATCTGAAGCAGCATGTGGCAGTCCTCCTTGTTTCACAGTTATGATACATCCATTATAAAAAATTCGGAAAACCAAAGCAAGCCTGCATCTTACAATTCACGCCATATAATTACAACTCACGCCGAAATCCGGGTTTTGGGTGAACGCTGTGATAAAATGAAAAAAATGGTAAAGTGCCATATGTAACTATTCAGAACCCCATTCGCAAAACCGCTCTTTCAGAGCTTTCCTTTTGCTCATGTGGTTACTTCGCCAAAGAAATTTTCAAAATTATGCTCATTCATGCAAGCATGATTCGCAAATTTATGAAAATTGCCTTGGCTCTGAATAGTTACAAACAAATGCAGGAGGAGAATACACATGATAAGAAAAAAGAGAATGGGTAAAGGAATTGCAAAAATTCTTTCCGGTTTACTGGTGTTCGGAATGGTTGCCGGACTTGTTCCGACAGTACCGGGTGGAACAGTGCATGCGAAGGCTGAGGAAACACATACGCATTGCGTATGCGGTACAGTGGGAAATTGTAGTCATGAGGAAGAGGAATGGATAGGGATTAAAAATCTTAGTGAAATAGACCGCAAAGGAGATGGCAATTACTATCTGATGCAAGATGTGGAGCTTGAAGAGGTATGGCGTTGCAGAAATGACGTAAAATTATGCCTGAATGGACACAAAATTACCCGCGAAATTAAAAGTTCTGGCAGTTTTCCTTCCGATAATGCTGTTATTTACATAACTGGCAAGTTTACCCTTACGAACTGTAAGGAAGAGGGAATTATTCAGCACATAGGTGAAAATACCGGCGCAGGTGTTTGTAATATTGGAAGCTTTTTCATGTATAATGGTATGATTTCCAATAACAATTGTGGTGTCAAAAATGCAGGCGATTTCAACATGTACGGTGGAACAATCTCTGAAAATATCAATAAAAAAACCAGTGATTACGGCGGAGGAGTATACGTTGATGCACAACATACCTTTAATATGTATGGTGGAACAATCTCTGGAAATACTGCTGGATATGGCGGAGGTGTCAATAATAAAGGTACATTCAATATGTACGATGGCAGCACAATCTCTGATAATACAGAATGCACTTTACCTGGAGCCTTCTCTCATGGTGGCGGAGCTGTGTATAATGCAGGTACATTCAACATGAAGGGAGGAGTTATTTCTGGAAACACTTCTGAAGGTTATGGTGGTGGAGTCTTCCATTATAATGGTATCTTTAATATGTCCAGTGGAGAAATAAAAGGAAACAAGTCTACTGATTCGAATTACGGCGGAGGCGGAGTATATATTGAGGCTGGTAGATTTGAGATGTCCGGAGGTAAAATAACCGACAATAGTTCCAAACAAGACGGTGGAGGTGTGGATCAGAATGGTGGTACTTTAACGTTATCAGGTACTGCAATCATTATGGAAAACAAAGTCAACAATAATGAGAATAATCTGTATCTTGAGAAAGGCAAAACAGTGTCCGCAAGTGGACTGGCAAGCGGAGCTGTGATAGGTGTGACTACATTTGATGATCCAAAAGAGGGTTCTCCGGTTACGATTACCAGTAATGCTGCAAGTGCAGAAAATTTTAAATCTGATAATAGTGCTTACGAAATAGGTACGGATGCAATTGGAAGAGTTATATTGAAAAAAACGACAACATGTAATGTGATAGTCTCTATTCCTGACAATGGCAGTATAAAACACAGAATGAATTATGGTGGATTATCCCAAAAGGTTACGAAGGGAAATAGTATTGATCCTATCATTTTAGAAGCAGGTGAAGGTTATTATTTCAGTGATGCGGATATTTCAAACTTAACAAGAGATGGGATTAGCACAACGAAACAAGCTGATGGCAGCATAAAAATAGAGGGTACACCTAACAGCGATATTTCATTTACTGCCACCGCATCTAAGAAACCTGATACTACAACTCACACAATTACAGCTACAGTAGAAGGAGGAAAAGGAACAATTTCACCAAGCGGTTTAGTAAATGTCATAGAAGGTGAAAGTCAGGAATTCATAATTACACCAAATGAAGGATACGAGATAGCTTCTTTAAAAGTGGATGGCACAGAAGTAGAAAATCCTTCCAATACCTATACTTTTACCAATGTAACAAGTAATCACACAATAGATGTTTCCTTTAAAGAACAGGCTGTTGTGCCACCAGCTGTTGAAGCACCGTCAATCACAAAACAGCCACAGCCTGTATCTGTGAAAGTCGGAGAAACGGCAACGTTTACTGTAGAGGCAGCAGGTGAGGGTTTGAGTTATCAGTGGCGGGTTAACAAAAATGATAATGCAGGATTTGTTGATATTGTTGGAGCAAACAGTGAAAGTTACACCTTGAACGCAGTTAGCAAAGATTGTAATGGATATCAGTATCAGTGTGTGGTAAGTAATGCGGGCGATTCAGTCACATCAGGTACCGTTACATTGACTGTGACAGAAGATGCAGCACCAACACCGAATCCGAATCCAACCCCAACACCGGAGCCAACACCAGAGCCAACCCCAGAGCCAACCCCAGAGCCAAACCCAACACCAGCTCCAAATCCGACACCGGAAGCAACAACCCCGACACCGGATCCGGCACCGGCGACATCAACACCGGCTGCATCAACCACAACAGCACCGGCATCTTCGGCAGCTGTAGCACCGGCTCAGGTAACGTATGATATTTTAGATGGAGCGGGCAGCTCATGGACGCAGAATACAGATGGAAGCCTTGCAATCAGAGGAAGCGGTGAGATTTCAAAATTCCGTGAGGTCAAGGTGGACGGAGTTACAGTTGATCCGGTCAACTATACGGTCACAGAAGGATCTACCATCATTACCTTCAAACCGGAATACCTTAAGAGTCTGTCAGCAGGAAATCATTCTTTTGAACTTGTCTGGACAGATGGAACAGCGGCAACCAACTTTACGGTAGCCGAAAACACTGACCAGAGTGCAAAATCTCCAAAGACAGGCGAAGATTTCAGCATGGCACTTTGTATAGCACTTCTGATGGTTTCATGCGCAGGACTTGCAGGAATTTTTGTAAGAAGAAAAAAGAGCAGCTTAAGATAAGCTTCCGATATTAGACCTGTGGATGGAATGCCACATGAAATCTTGGATTTTGTAACTACAGCAGGAGGAGAGGACATATGATAAGAAAAAAGAGAATGAGCA
>ENA-ORLY01004087-ORLY01004087.1-human-gut-metagenome-genome-assembly--contig:-NODE-4087-length-10917-cov-2.744834_pt1 | contig 10917 bp, 6 predicted proteins | sample MGYA00243071_ERZ508832 | MGnify/ENA primary metagenome ERZ508832 (study PRJEB26277, sample SAMN04329777) | human gut metagenome | biome: human-associated habitat | host: Homo sapiens | place: USA...
GTCGATACGCCCGATTAGTTCAAGATAGACGGGCATATAAGTACCATCCGAATTGTCGATTTTGGTTGTCTGTAAAGCTAACATGCTACGGAAAATCTCCGCCGCTCTCCTGTCAAGTGTTTTCATATCTGAAAAGGTTTTACATTCGACAATGGGGAGGGGGCTTTAGTATGGAGTAACTGGATGTGCAGGGGATATATTTTCTAAAAAACAGCCATTATAGCCTGTTTCTGATAAGCGCCTACGGCGTGTATGTAAAGAGAGAAATTGGAGTGACGCAATTTTCAAGGGGTATATAAATAAGAAATTCCAAAAATATGTCACCCTCTCTTATTAGATAAAAAAGCCCTCGTGCGTAAGCACGGGGGCTGTATATCTAAAATGCAAAACCGTCAAAATCTGTTTCTGTTTGTTGTTCTCGCTCTATAATCTTCCGATATGGCTTTTGCATATCGAGAGCCTTTATAAAGTAGGATAACGAAACTTTTTCGGGTAAGGTTTTGCACCGTTCATTCAGTTGGTATGTAATCGTTATCGGTTCCGATGCAGATAGCCCGACCGCGTTGTACTTGGTAAGCAGTACCGACATTGCCCGTTTATCCCAAATTGGCGGTGTTATGCTCTTTGATTTGCAGAACTCGCATATCTCTTTATAAATCCCTGCGGCGGTTTTTCTCACCGAGAGATTGATAAAACAACCTGCCGTCAGTTCATATCCTTTCTCTATGGCTTTAATAAGCCCTAATCGCAGACATTCATTTAATAATGCAGTAACCGTATTACGGGATAATCCGACAGCCTTTGCAATCTGACTGTTGCTTCATTGGACGGTATCGGTATTATTAAGGCATATCGACTTTAATAACAGCAGAAACCCTGCGATTTTGGCGGGATAGTTCTTTGTAAAGAAACTGTTATCCAAAAAGAAATAGTCTTTGTTTGCTGGCTTTATATAATACGAGTTGCGTTTTATAAAACCTCTGTCTGCATCTTCTTTAACAGTAGTCTGCACGGTCAGATAGCCCGCATCTTTCAGCCGTTTGATAACACGGCGGATTGTTCGTTCATCCAACCCTGTTAATAAGGATAGCTTTTCTTCGGTTACATGAGAAATATTAGTCTTGTGGTTGGAGCAACACTTAATGACGGCTCACACATAAACATCGACGGGTTTACTGTTTCCCGTCTGAAAGTTCACGATTGATTTGGGGATTACGGTATAATTCATCGTTAGCAATGGAATTTTGATTGTTCGTAAATATGATTTCTTTTAAGTGTAGCAGTTTTCGAAAGCAGGCTACGCCGTAATGGTCTTTGGCCTGTTTACGGTTATCGAATCATCTGCGGTCTTTGATGTGGTAGTACATGGTCGGGACGACTTTAATAGGTAGTGTATAAGTAGGTAATGTATATATAGGACACTTTTGAGCAGTTTGCATAGGACAGTTTTGAGCAACTGTCTATTCTGTCATTCAAAAACCTACTATCTCTTTAATTGGAATCTTCCACATTTTCTGATTCTGGATCTATACTTATAAAGGGAATCTTCATTTCGTACTCAAAAAATGTGGTAAAGGATTTCACCGCATTTTTTCTGTGTGTGAAATATCTTTTTATAAGGGATTTTCATTTCCTGCACAAAAAATATGCGACTATCAACCAAAGACAAGGAAAGCATATAATGCCATCCTTATCCGTCCTATAACATATTTTCTATGGAAGAAACAAGAATTACCCTTGTCTGTGAAATGATATGCAAAGGTATAAAGCATTTTATCTAAATCCAAATATTTAACATAATATTTTACAAAAAAATTAATCGAAGTCTTATGGTTGCTGTTCTTGCAGGCTTTCATTATCTTTGAGTAACCTAAAACTTTACGATTATGGGCTATACAACACCTCAGAATTGGAATGATGAAGCTATGGAATATGTCAATAGACTGACAGACAAAATCAATGTCGGTTGGGATGGCGAGGACTATTGTTTGAGCGATTGGAATTTGCGGTTTCTCTCCCGAATGAATAGAGAGGTAATAAAACCGCCGTTCACATATCAAGCATTCCTCTATAATAAAGACATTATCGCTACATTGGAAGGATACGAATTAGATGTAAAAAAATTCTGGTTCGCCCTGCTTTATATTTACGATATTACAATGGATTTTGGAATAAATGCAGCAGACGCCAGCAAGACGGATTATGATATATTGGTTGAAATTGAAGATTATCTGGAGAATCATCCACAAGCCGTTCTTTACCTGTCGGACGATAAGGAGATTCGCAAAAGCTACCGTTATGAGACCAACAGCCCTGTAATATTGCAAAATCTACGTCGATTCGTGAAGCGGGAACTTGACAAATACCAAGAAGCACCCCAATTAAAAGTGTGGACGCATGATATTATGTGCAGGAATTACACGAAATCATTTGGTGCTGCTCAACAACAGGTGTTGTTGTACAAATTATTTAAGGTATTGTTCGATGTCCTCGGCATGCCCGATTTACGAGCCGAACGTGGTAGTACAGTTTCATACAGCAAACTATTACTTATTTCTCGGATTATCCATTTCTGCCGACTATCGAGAAAGGAGGTATTTTTGGTAAGTGATTCTGCGTTGAAAGGAAATATCAAACAATATGGAGATTTCGATTTCAACCAACGGCATCCCAAGACCTATGAAGGTGGTTTGAAACTCCCCAAAGAAGAGGGTGAGTAAATCGGCCTGTGTTTTACTCCCTAATAAGGGCTGAATTTCTATCGACCTTTGTGGTGTCGGGAGGGCGTTCCTCTCGATGCTCCAGCCAGAGGGCGATGGTCGGAAGCAAATAGAAGCCCCTCCGCAAAGGACGGAGTAATACACTGCTATGAAAAAGATGAACATCACCATCGAAAACGAAGTACGCCAGTTTGCATTTGTCAAGGGCAACCGCGCGATCAACGCCAAGACGGTTAAGGCCAAAGAAAATTCCATTAAGGAGTACGGGCAGTTATCGCCCATCACAGTAGTTACGGGAGAGGATGTCTTGAACTCAGGGGGGGGCATCTGGTAGACCTCGATGGGAACGACATTCCCGATGACCAGACCGAAAACTACTATGCCGTGCTGGACGGTCAGCACAGATTGAGGGCTTATCTGAACTTGGGGCTGAATCTGGATGACCTCGTAATTTGTGAACCGCTGAATGTCGAAATGTCGATTGCGGCACTGATTGCAGAAATGAATATCTGCACCAAGACATGGACAGGTACGGATTATATGGCGGCTCCTGCAATGATGCTTGCCAATAAAAATGAGGTCTTTGAATTTGCGATGTACCTCCGTAGCAAAGGCTGTCCGCTGGCAACCATCTCTCTCTGGTGTACGGGAGCAAACTCCCTCAAGCCGAAAGACCTTGTAGCCTGTGTCAAGAGTAAGGAACTGCCCAAAGCATTTGTAGAGGCAGGATGGTATGAACGAAGTGTCAAATGGTATGAGGCCGCGCAAGGCAAATTTCCAGATACGTTCTTGGCCAAAAAGTACCTGATTACCCACCTCTCCAAGAAATTCAGCAATGCGGCAGACCCTACGGCGTTTACTGTTCAGATGGTGGAGCAAATCAATCGACTGACTGCCGAACAAGCGCAAGAGATTATGAAACCCCAGACAGGAGAGGGGCTGTCACGGGAACAGGCCACATATGATATGCTGGAAAAACACCTCGGATAATGAGGAGGCTACCCATCATTAGGAAAAAGGAGGTCGGTTACCATATTGGCCGCCGACCTCCAAACTCCTATAACAAGTGTTGCATAGCTTCATCAATCTGTGAGTTCTCAAAGCTATCCAAGTAGATTTGAGTTACCTTTTCCGAACTATGCCCCAGCGTTTCACAAATCAGCGAGGTGCTGACACCCGACCTTTTCAGTACGGTTGCGAAAGAGTGCCGAGCTACATAGGTGGTAATGTCAATCGGCAGATTCAACTCCTCTCCGATCTTTTTCAACCGTGCATTCACTTTGGCAATCACCTTATGCACGCGGTTGTGCTGTTGCGTTTCCGTCTTGTGGAACAACGAGAGAACAGGAAACAGATAAGGCAACGATACTCCGTTGTAGCGGGCGAGAATCTTCAAGGCTTCCGTCTGCAACGGGAGCTTGATAAGTTTCTTTGTTTTCTTACGAATATAAACCAGCCGATTGTCGATGATATTCTTCTCGGTCAGATAGCACATATCCACGAAATTAATGCCACCCATGTAATAGGAAAACGCAAACAAATCGACTGCCAACTGTACCCGTTTATCATCTGTCGAATAGTGAACGATGCGTAAAATATCTTCCTTGCGAATGGCTCGTTTGGCTGTCTGCTGATGCAGGCGCGATACCTTGAAACTGCGGAACGGATAGTATTCTGCCTTGACGATTTTCTGTTCGATAGCCAGATTGTAGAGCATACGCAACGAACGGAACCGAATACCAATTGTATTATCCGCCAACCCTGCCGAACGCAGCCATGTTTCATAGCGTTTGAGCCATGTAATATCTATCTCCGAAAAGTAGATATTCAGATGCCCGTTGAACCGCATAAGCGAGGTATATGCCTGCCGTACCGATAAGGCATACCCTGTTCGTTTGGCCGCAATCAACGCCTCGATTTGCTCGGTAAAGAGCTGCCCTACGGTCTTGGTCGCATAGCCGCCACAAACTTTCTCGACGAGTGTATTGGCCGTAAATACCTTTTCCTCGCAAGTCAGTTCAATCACCTTATCCGTATATTCCCGCTGTTTGTCGGCGATATACTTTTCAATATAGATGCGATTGGGGCAATTTCGTTTCGGCCTGTTCTTGTCGAAATCCCAATATCGGGCGGCCAACGAAATGCCCATGCTGACATATTTACGCCTACGCTCTTTCGTTACGCAGAGCATTAGCGGATGTTCTCCGTTCGCAAGCGTTTTGGAACGGTATAAAAGTACGTTTACTCCCGTTGCAGACATCCCCGTTTCGGTTTACACATTCGGTTTACACAAGTTGTGTAAACCAGTGTATTTTCGACCGATTTCGAGGGGCAAAAAAAGATGGTCACATTTCTGTAACCATCTTGTATTTAATGTTTTATAAGTCTGTTTCAAGTGCTTGACCGAGGCATTTTCAGTCCTTTGCTCTACCAACTGAGCTATGGCACCATCCCGATAAAAGCGGTCAGAAGCATGTCTTTTCCGTATTATCGTGGTGCAAAGGTAAACAATCTTTTTTTAATCTGCAAATGCGCCCCGCAATTTTTCCATTTTTTTGCTCACTGGTGTCCACACCCTGCCCGGCGGGCACCGGAGCAAAGCCGCAAGGCAGGCCGGGGCGAAACGGGAGCGAGGTGAACGCAGGCTGACCATCGGAACAAAGCCGAAGCGGAAAATCAGGCGGAAAGTTTAGGGGAGAACAGGGAGGAACAGGATAAAAACAGGAAAGGAAGGAGGGAAAAAACGGGGTGCCAAAGCAGGGACAATAAAAAAGGACGGCCCCCTCGGTGGGTGCCGTCCCGGATATACCAGACAGCGGATTACTGGACGATAACCAGTCCGACGGTCAGTTTGGTGTTGTAAGCGTCGCTTGCCAGAGCAATCAGGGCGTATTCGCCGGAAGCAACGTTCGAGAACTGCTTGCTTACGCCGTCGCCGTAGTTGATGGCCGTAGCGGCATCACCCTTGAAGGTCTTGCCCTGGGCATCGAGTATCTCCATCACTTTGGCGGCGTTCTGCTCCTGCGCGTCGATTTCGGAAGCGCTGCTGCCAGCCTCGGCGCGGCGTGCGTCGAAGTCGTTGAGCTGTTCGTCCGAAAGTTTCGTGAAGTCTACGCCCGCACCGCTCAATGCCGACTTGGGCACCAGCGCGTACACCACTTCCTGCACCATGAAGATGGATGCGGAGGGGGTTGCCGACCAGTTGAAAACGATGTTCTTGCCGCTGGACTGTACGGTCTGCACGAAAGCTACCGAGGGAGCGAAGCCGGTCGTCTGCACGGCTGCCGTCCACGATTTCTCGCCGTTGCCGTAGACAGCGCATCCCAATACGACGTACTTCGTAGCAGGTGTGCCCTTCTGCGGCGTGGCGAAACTGCCGCCGTTGTTCATCTGGGCGAGGGCGCTGGTCGAAGTGCCGGCCGAGAATGCCGTACCGTTACCCTCGATCAGCTCGAGCATATCGGCATCGGTCACACCCTCCTTGAGCGCTACCTGACCGCCGTCCGAAACGGTGATGTAATTATTGAGCGTGGCGTTCGAAGCAGCCGCCATCATGTAATAGCCGCTCACGATTTCCGTACCGGAAATGGCAGCAACCACGTGCGTATGCTTGTATACGCCGCTATTCGGAATGTTGGTAACAGAAGTCGCGATAGCGAGTTTATTCGGTGCAACCACGGCGTCCGTCGTCATGTCGCTGACCTCCGTCTTGGTGGCGTCGGCGTTCGAAATGCAGGTGATGAGTTTGTAGTCCGTAGCAGGCGCAGCGTCCAGATAGAGTTCGTAGCCGCCCAGCAGCCCCGTGTTGTTCACATCTTCGAGCGCAGCGGCCCCCAGCGCCTTGCCGTTCTCACCGACATAGGCTTCCAGCTCGGCCGGAGTCGACGCATCGCTCAAACCGGCCGCTTCGAAATCGGCTTTCGATACAAATGCATATTTCACACCCGTGATATCGCCGTTTGCGGACTGCAGGTAAAGATTCGCCGAATTGTACGCGAAGTAGCCGGATGCCGGGTTGGGATAAACCCCGAACTCAAGCGTGTAGGCAACCTTGTCGGCTTCGGCATCGGGGTTGTAGATGAACACCTTGATGTCGGCGCCCTTGAACTGCTCGGTCTTGTCGTAGGAGAAAGCCACGGCCGTGTAGGTACCGCCTTCGGTGCCCAAATCCCAAGCCTCTTCGCTGGCCTCTTCGAACCTGAAGGCGGGATAGTCGCCCTCGTAAGAGCCGTCCTCGATCTTACCGCCGATGCTTTCATAGAGGCTCTGCGCGTACTCGGCACTCATTCCCTCGAAGATCTGTGCGTAAATCGGGTCATAGTTCTGGTACCATGCGCTGGTTCCGGGCTGGATGCCGTTCTGCTTGAGGAAAGCCTCGGTCATTGCAGCGCATTGATCGGCCAGCTGCGGATCGGTTTTCAGCACGGTAGCGTAGTAATACGCCGCATCGTCGTTGGGCGTGAAGCTCAACTTGTGGCTCTTGACGCCCGTCGCCGAAACCGAAGCGCCCAGGTATTCGATCGCTACGGCAGGTTCGGGGTCTTCGACAACCACCGTACCGCTGTGCAGTTCGAGCGTTTCGACGAAGTCACCGAAGTTGCCGGCGTCGACATAGTAAATCAGGCTGAACGAGAAGTTGCGGCCACCGTCCCAGGTGCAGGGATACTGTTCGTAGGATACGCCCGCATACGACGGCACGTCGGACACGTAGACTTTGCCGTAGCTGGAATGGTCGGCACCGATGTACTGACCCGTGATAACGACCAACTTGTCGGCTTTGACCGTGAAGATGATGTTCACGCCGCCGCCCCAGTTGGTCATGCGGAATACGGTCGTACCCTTGGCACGCTCGAGCATGATTTCGTCGTCGTAACCGCTCCACCAGCCGGTATAAGTATAGGTAGCGCCCTGCAGCATCGGTTTGCCGTCAGCACCGATTACATAATCGGCCTCGGTCAAATCCGTCGACAGCAGTTTGCTCGGATCCTTGAGCACATAGCAGGGTTCCCACTCCAGCGTCAGCGTCGTGGTGATGGTCACGCTCGAATATTTCTCGGCGATATCCACGGCACGGGTAGCGGCGCCTTTCACGGGCATGCCCTGCTTGTCGAGGGCCAGCTGCGTGGTGGTGCTCACGAAGTCGTGGTGGTCGCCGACGAAAATCTGGGCCGTGTAGTTCACACCCTTGGCGTAGTTCTCCACGTTGTGTATGGTGACGGGAACCGCCACTTTGTATTCGCCGTCCTTGAACGTAACATACTCGGGAATCTCGTAGAATTCGGCAGCATCCTCGGGCACGACCTGGTCGAGTCCGACGGTCAGGTCGCCCTGTGCGTTCTGGCGAAAGAGGTCGACATAAAGCGTCTGGTTTCCGGTGACCGTCGTGGCAAACTCCTCCGAAACGGTCTTTTGCGTGAAGTAGGCGCTTTCGGCATCTTCACCGCCGGGATTGAACTTCGTGACGGTCTGATCCTTGTCGCATCCGATCGCCGCAAAAAGCACGCCCACCGCAAAAAGTGTCTTAAATATATTTTTCATATTCAGATCCATTTTAAAATTATTGTCCGTTTCTCCTTAATTGGCCTTATCGCCGGTCGGGTTTTGTACGATATTGGGGTTACCGTCCAGCTCTTTCTGCGGCAGCAGCAGGATCCATGCGTACGTATCGGGCGACTGCGTGTCGCGTCTGCTGATAAGCGATGAGGGATCGAAATCGGGGTTGTCGGCACTCTCCGTCGCAACGCGCTTGAAGCCCTGGCCCAGACGTTTGATGTCGAACAGGCGGCCGTACTCGCCCCACAGCTCGAGGCGGCGCTGGATGAGAATCTCCTCCAGCAGCGAACCGGTCGTCGAAGCGCCGTCGCTGCCCGGGGTCAGCGTCGTGATGTTGTTACCCGACTTGGTGGTACCCGTGTAGGCGGGGTCGCGCTTGGCCATGAGTTTCGAAAGGTAATTGCGGGCCTGCCCGTCGTTGCCGTCCTGGCAGTAAGCCTCGGCAGCCGTCAGCAGCATCTCCTCGGCACGCATGTAGATATAGTCGCCGAGCCACGTATCGCCCTTGAACTTGAATTTCACCTGGCAGTAGCGAATCGCCTCGCCCGAAGCCTGGTAGTTGGCGTTGTCGAAATTACCCAGCCACCATGCACGGCGTGCATCGGTGGAGTTCATGCGGTTCCAGAGCCACGAGGTGCAGCACCGGCGTGCCTTCTGGGCGTATCCGTCGTGGCCGGCGTCCATCTGGGACTGGAACGAGAGGTACATACCGTAGTTGTCCGTCGTTTTGATTTCGCCCCACATGACACTCGGCAGCGCCGTGATGTCGTTCATACCGCCGGAAATCTGCGAAGCGGCGAGCGCCTCGTTGCCGGCATATCCTTTCAGAGCCTCCTCGGCTGCGCCGTAGGCGTCTTTCCAGAGGTGCATCGTCAGCGCGACACGGGCCTTGATACCATTGGCTACGTAGTAGTCGATCTCGGTCTTGCTGCTGCGCTTAACACCGGCCTCGTCGGCCTCCTTGAGCAGTTCGATACCGCTCGTCAGGCCGGGATAGACAACCTCTTCGTAGACATACTTGTTGGTCGAACGGGCCGCACCCTTGGTTTCCGAAGTCGTGGGCTCCAGGTAAACCGGAACGCACAGGTCTTCGGGATAGTAGAAATAGGCGCGTGCGTAGAGCTGTGCCAGCATGTGGTAGCAGAACGCGCGCAGCACGTAGGCCTGTCCCAGGATATACTTGCCCTGGTTCGACTCTGCGAGCAGTTCGCCGGCGCCGATCAGGTTGTTGCACGAGTTGATGGTCGTATAGTAGCAGTTCCACGAGGTTGCACTCTGCAGGCGCGGGTCGTCGAACCAGCTCTTGAATGCATACGAATAGGTCTGCCACATCCAGCCCGAACCCGAGCCCGAAAGCACGTAGTCTTCGGCCAGCGCGTCGCCGGTAAGGTAGGTTTCCGTAAGCCCGAAACCGATACCCGAGTTGTAGTTGCCCTGCCAGCCGCCTGCCCCCAGGCCGGCCAGCGCACCGGTCAATGCCGACTGGGCATTCTCGACGCTACCGTAGACCACATCGGCCGGCACTTTGTTACCGGGGAAGGTTTCGAGTGCATCCTTCGAGCAGGAAAGCGCGAGGGTAGCGATGATACTCAATAAAAATATTCTTTTCATAGTCTTAATCTCCGGTTTTTAATTAGAATTTGACATCCAGACCTGCGACGAAGTTACGCGAAGGCGTGTAAACGAAGCCCGTGCTGCCCCGCAGCGAGTAAGTCGGGTTCATACCCTTCATGTGGGTGAAAATCGCCAGGTTGTCCATCGAGCAGTATACGCGTACGCTCTTCATACCGATGTAGTTCGCGGCTTTCTTCGGAATCGTGTAGCCGATCGTAATGTTCTTGATCGAGAAATACGAAGCGTCAACCAGGAAGCGGTCCGAGCTGATGCTGCTCGTGCCGACCGTGACACGCGGAACGTCGGTAACGTCGCCCGGCTTGGTCCAGGCACGCAGCTGGTGCTTGTGGAAAGTCTGGCCGTAGTAGAACGGATTCATCGTCGAGGAGTAGATCGCCTCGTTGACCTTGCCGCCGATCGAGTAGGTGGTCAGAAGCGAGAAGTCGAGGTTCTTCCAGCGGAACGAGAGGTTGCCGTAGTAGACGCTGTGCGGGTCCTGGTCGCCCAGCGGCACGCGGTCGTCGGTCGTAATCACCTTGTCGCCGTTGGTATCCACGTAGCGGATGTCGCCGGGCAGTTGCGCCGTCGTCGCGCCGTCGTAGCCGCCGATGATCGGCACGCGGAAATCGAGGTCGTCCTGCGTGAGCAGGTGATCGGCCTGATAGCCGTAGTACTCCTTGATGGCGTGTCCCTTGCGATAGATCGTATTGCCGTCGATAAGCTCGTCGTTGGTCATTTAGAGCCACTTCGACTTGTTGTAGGAGTAACCCAGATTGATGCTGAAATCGATGTCCTTCGTAAAGGAGTGGTTGAAGCCCACGCCGATTTCGTAACCCTTCACCTCGGCCTTTCCGACGTTCATCGGGGCGGCCAGCAGACCCGAGCTGGGCGTCGAAGGCACGTTGACGATCATGTCGTCGGTCACCTTGCGGAACCAGTCGAAGGTCACTTCGAGCTTCTGCCCGAAGAGGCTCAGGTCGACGCCCGCGTCGAGAATCTTCACCTTCTCCCACGTCAGGTCGGGGTTGCC